>Ga0233422_10000519_pt1 | contig 18983 bp, 21 predicted proteins | sample Watercolumn_Mata_2_FD_182724 | JGI IMG/M metagenome (GOLD analysis project Ga0233422, IMG submission 182724) | Freshwater microbial communities from Lake Matano, South Sulawesi, Indonesia - Watercolumn_Matano_2014_110_MG | ecosystem: Environmental > Aquatic > Freshwater > Lake | place...
TTATAAGAATTGTTGGCCGCTTTTGCCGCTACAACACGCTAAAAGACCGCACGTACGCGGCAAGCAAAGCCTCTCCCGAACGACGCTTGAGAGCGGGCAAAAGGGCAAATTTTTCCGCCGCCAAAAATTTGCCCTTTTGCTTAACAAAAAAACGAAAAACCACGAGATTTTTAAAGAGAACTATCTATTTTTTATCTGATATAGATCAAAGTTTGGCTTTTCTAATTCGGGTAGGGTAAAGTTTTTATTCCTATCCCAATTGCCGCTAGAATCAATTTCAATATACGTAGGTTTTAGGGTATTAATATCTATAATTCTAATAACTTTTTTAAAAGAGGTCCAATAGGTTCTATTTTCTTCTATTCCTTCATACTCCACTATAGCGTTGATATAATAAATTGTAGTTGAAGGAGACAGCGAAAGCCTACGCGATACCTTGTCAAACTCTGTAGGACACAGAAAAGAGATTTTTTTGTAGCCTCCCCACGCATCTTGAGCATACTCTTCTAGAGAACGATTACCAATTCCGTCTTCTTTTGTAGCAATATAAAAGCGAGTTTTCATATTGCTCGCGGGGGTTTTGCCATAATTATAATAAAGAATATCGCCTCCTATGAAAGTGTTTTCTTTATCACGAGAGACGTCAAAATTAATCAGTCGTATTGATATATAAGGCCTAACTTCTAAATCCAAAGAGTTTTTTTGAGTCCTAACATTTTCTTCTAACTGGAGCAATTGTTTATCTAAAGATTTGGATTGCGTTTTTAACAAACTTACTTGTTCTTTCGAAGACCAAGCCATATCTTTCGTAGATATTGCCAAATTCCAAGTCGCAAAAACTAAAAACAAAGTCACAATACTAACAGTAAAAGTAATTAGGGCGTAATTTTTATCTAATAACTCTTTAAACCAAGAGAACTTCTGATATAGATAAAATAATATTACTAGAACTATTATGCATAGAATGTTAAATATCATAGCGTTTGCCTAATAGCTGTCAAAAACATAGAAAGTCGAATCATTCTAATTAATCCTTTTTTAATTTCCTTTTTATTTTTTTCTGTAAATCGATTACATCATTTAGATCGTGTTCCCAAAATCTTATGATTTTCCATCCAATTTTTTTATAATATTTTTTGACTTTGTTATCTCTTTCTTTATTTCTTTTAATCTTTGGGACCCAATATTTTCTTTTCGAAGAAGGCAATCGACAGTGCCTTTTGCAACCATGCCAAAAACATGAATCAATAAAAATAACCGCTTTGAGTTTTGACAAAACGATGTCAGGTTTTCCAAAGTAATTGGATACATTCTTCCTGAATTTATATCCTGCTTTTTTAAGCACCTTTCTAAATTTGATTTCTATTTTAGTGTTCTTGCTTCTAACGGCACTCATTATTTCGCTTCTTTTCTTTTTGGAAACAGTATCAACCATCAATTATTGAAAAGCTCAAGAGGGTTAATTTTGAATTGAAGCATTTTAGAAGTGTCTCTACCAGCATCTCCGCCTTTTCTCTGCATGGTTATTTTTCCAATTTTCAAACTACCATGCGAAGTTATCCGTACTTCTCCTTCGGCAAAAACATTCATGGCATGATTTATCGATTTTAAAACCCATTGACTCGCTTTGTCCTTTACTAAAGCGACCAACATCCAACCAGCTGAAAACTTGCCTCTGCCTTTTAAAATATCCGAAACTACCAAAATTTTATTTCTAGTAAAAAAATCCATAATCTTCTCTTGGTTCTCTCGATCTATCTCATTAAGAAATATTCTTCTTCTGTCCTTAAGGTCTGCCCTCGTCGGTGTGGTTTCTCCGGTAAATAATTTTAAAATCTTAACGATATCTTCTGGGATATCCCACATTTCCACATATTTATCAACTCGCCTTTTGTCAACTTGATTAAAGCCTTGGGGATTACTAACTAATTTTACCGACAGATTCTCAGCCGCAATGGCTTTTTTCATGTAAATAGTTATCTGCACTTGAACATCGGTTTTCTGTCCGTGCAACTTAATGGCCTCAACCTTCTCAATTTCTTTCAAAGGATAGCCCATTATCTCTAGCCATTTTTGAGCGTCGCCGTCATTTTTCCAATCGACGAACTTCCGAACGATATCGTCTTCGTTCCTAAACCCGCCCTTGGCAGTTTGCGAACCTAGTTTTATCAAATCTTCTCTCTTCATAATTTTGATTATTGATAAACTCCGTGAGTTTTTTACCAAACGCTTCAACAACGTTAACCGTCATTGCGTTGCCAGCTTGACTCAATAGGTAAACTTCGTCAATCTTCCCCTTTACTCTTCCGGCCAAATCTTCGGGAAATCCTTGCAATAGCAAGGATTCATAGCTCGATAGTCTTCTAAATTTACCCTCTTTAACATACAAAATACCGTGTCTACCGGTTCTCAAGGTGGGCACCCTGCCGCGATAGAGACGCAAATCCGACTGGCGCGTGTCTATTACCAAAAAATCTTCTTTTAACAATTTCTCTATCGAAAATTTTCCTTTATTATATTTATTGTCTAGATAACTCAAGAATGTAGCATAAGACATTTTCTCCTCATTAAACTCCATATTCGCATTTGTATCAATTAAATAATCCTTAATATCTGGTATTTTGACGGAGCGAGGAAAATTAAACGAAACACTATTTTTTATTAGATCCTTTCTTATGCCTATGAAATATATTCTTTCTCTCATTTGAGGAACGCCGAAATCTAAGCTATTTACTAATCTCCAAAAAACTTTATATCCGGCCTTGTCTAATTCTCCTAAAATAATATTCAGGGATTCTCCACTCCCATGATTTAAAAGCCCCTTTACATTTTCCAAAATAAAATACTTTAAATTTTTAGCGAGCATTATTTTTATCAATCCAAAGATAACCGTGCCTCTATGGTCATTCATCCCTGTTCGGGGACCGATAACTGAAAAAGTTTGGCAAGGGAACCCCGCAATCATTAAATCAAAATTTGGTAAATCATCGAGATTTAGATTCATTAAATTTCCGTAATTCGGTTCGTCTTCGCCAAAAAATTCTCTGTACGTCTTTACGGAATCTCTGTCTATTTCCGAGAAACCAACACAACGCATACCCAATCTCTCGAGCCCAATTCTCCCGCCACCAATACCGGCACAAAAATCAATGAATGTTAATTGTTTTGTTCCGCTATTCACTTTTGTCATTGTTTCATTCTCACAAAACATAAAAACCTCCGCCTTTTCAAGCGAAGGTTTTAATTATTTTAACGTGGCAGTTCCCCCTTCGAAACATACCACTCTTTTGTATTATCAGTTTCTTTTTTACCATAAAAACCTTATATTGTCAACTATTTTCTACCGAGCAATTCATCTACACCAACTTCGAGAGCATCGGCAATTTTAATTAAAGTATCGATAGAGGGATTTGGCGTATATCCGCCTTCAATCTTAGCCAATGTGCTAAAAGGAATATCAGCTTTTTTAGCGAGTTTATCTTGTGAAATATTCAGCTTTTTTCTTAGTTCTTTTATTCTCTTATCTAAATTAATGCTTGACATACTTATCAAAGTTTTGATATGATTTATTTAGCAATAGCATTCTATTATCCTTATCTTATATTTTAACACATTGCTCAATAATTTAAAACATTTTTCTCTTTAAAAATCTCGTGGTTTTTCGTTTTTTTGTTAAGCAAAAGGGCAAATTTTTGGCGGCGGAAAAATTTGCCCTTTTGCCCGCTCTCAAGCGTCGTTCGGGAGAGGCTTTGCTTGCCGCGTCCGTGCGGTCTTTTAGCGTGTTGTAGCGGCAAAAGCGGCCAACCATTCTTATAAACTGATTGAGTTGGACGCTGCGGCTTGCGGCTGGGCGGCGGTAGCCGCAAGCCGCAGCAAAGCCGCACACGTATTGCATTGATAAGAAGGCCGCCGGCCAAGGCGGCCGCCCAGCGAGGCCTGCGCCCACGCAGGCCGAGCGGTGAAGCGGGAGATACGGGAGCGCGCACCGCGCGCGGTGCATTAAATTGACATTGTTCCTTTAAAATAATTTCGGATTTCATCGCTTAGGGGGAGCCATCTTTAACGAGGCCATACAGCTAGCTGCATGGCCTTTTTTATTGCCAAATTTTACCGCATACGAGAGGACGAGAATCCAGAGTTTGAGCGACCGAGCGTAAGCGAAACCATCCTAGAGGGGAAGATTGATTTCTAAGCCTACTGTGCTAAAATATACCGATAAATATACCAATAATGGTTTTTGTTTGGGGTAGAATCAGGTATAAAAAGTAGAGTTGCAAAATATGAAGATCGCCAATATTATTTTAATTACATTAATATTGTTGTTTTCCTTTTTCTTAAGATTCCGGGGTATCGGTCAACTTGAATATTTAGGAGATGAAATTGATGATATAAAAACATCTTTTGCTTATGCGAAAGATTTAAACCCATTCCTGCAAGAAAATTCTTTTACAAGTCAAGAGATGAACCAGGCGCGCCTGCCATTTTTTTTGACCAGCCTATTTATTAAAGCACTCCCTCTGAAATATCTTGATTGGAGTAGCGCATTCATCCTGAGGATTCCCTTTATAATTCTCGGAGTAGGGATCATACTCTTAACTTATTTTATGGGGAGAAGTTTATATGATGAAAAATGCGGTATCCTCGCGGCTTTGTTACTTTCCCTGTCGTCATATCATATTGGATTTACAAGAATTGCCGTAACTAGCGGAGATACTATGGTGGGCTTCTTTTTTTTATTAAGCTTACTTTTGTTTTTTACGGGGATAAAGAAAAGGAATGCGCGTTTTTTGCTAGTTTCAGGTTTTACAACCGGCCTTGCTTGTGCGAGCAAGTTTAATGCCGGAGTTATTTTATTAATCTTCCCGGTCTATCTTTTTATCCTTGATAAGACGAAAAACAAAATATTAAACTCAGAAAACAACAGTAATATTGATACTATACCAAGTAAATATTTTACCCTTACTGTTATAAATGTAGCTTCTGTCATTGCCCTCCTGGTTTTTTCGTTTCTTTCTTCCCATAAACACTTAAGTCATCTAAAGGCTCATAATATATTCTTAGCGTATCTGGTATTTTCCTTTGCGTATATATTTAGCTATATTCTAACACTCTCTAAGCACAGATTTATATTTGCCAAAAAAGAGTTTCCTTCTCTTTTTATAAATATTCTACTGACAGCTATTATTATTACGTTTATTTTCTCTCCTACTCATATAAAAGCTTACAATATTTACAGCATGTGGAATGATCTCATTTTTCGTTCCTGGACCTCTGACTTCTTAAGACAAGGGTATGTTATCAATATCGTTTTAATCATATTTATCAGATTGGGAATTGCATTGAGCCTGCTTTTTATGATCGGGTTCATAAAAAGCATGTATCAGTATCGGGATTATTCCAATCTTTTTGTTAATGTCGCAACGATGCTATTCTTAATAATGTTATTCAGCGTGCGTAACACAGTTAGCTGGTATTTAATCCCGGTATTCCCATTATTTATGATTGTCTGTTCAAAGCAAATTATCGATATGATTAAATATTATAACTTGTCAAGGAAGCGATTATTAGTGTCCGGAATTTTATCTATGTTTATAGCCATCAACTTGCTCCATCTGGAAAAGATCTCCCCATGTTATCAGTTGGATGGATATCAATACAGCAGGAGTCTTGCAGGTGTCAATAAGCCTTCTTTCGTGTTTTCTGAAGGGATTGGAGAGACCATCAAATGGTTAGATAACAACTTAAATAACTATACCAGGGTAGGGTTTATATCCGATGACCAAAGTTTTTCTTTAAATAAGAACCACCATTTTAATAGAGACATCTTGATTTATGTGCCTATCTATAATACTAATAAAATGGTGCGCTATGACAATGTTTATTCGCAAGATAAAATAAGTTCATACGATTATATTATTTCTTCTTCGGTATACGGGTTTAATTGGGTAAAGGCTTGTTCCGAATTAAAATTGCTTAAAGTTATATCTCTGGCAGGTTTGGATTTATATGAAATATACAAGGTCGTTGGGAATGGCATTGAACCATCTCATCTTTAAAGATGTCTAATTGCTCATCTTCTAGCCAGCTTCAATATGAAAATTAAAGATATCTTAATTCTGGGGGCGGGAGCAACGGGAATTTCAACTGCCTGGAATCTTAGAAATTATAATAGCGAAATCATTATTGTAGACAGAGAAATAGAATTGGGTGGCTTGTCGAGGACTTTAAAAGTTGACGGTTTCCATATGGATATAGGCCCGCATAGGTTCTTTACAAACAATAGCAGCCTGTTGAGAGTAATAAAGAATTTACCCGGGGTAAGGTTGCTGGAAGTTAGGCGCTTGACAAAATTCTATATAAAAGGAAAGTATTTTTTGTATCCTGCGCGAATCAGGGACGTTATTTCCAACCTGAGTTTTGCCGATATTTTACGAATTATATACGACTATATTAGCGGACAGACCCGCCAGATTTTTTTTCTTAGAAAAATAGAAAACCTTCAAGATTATCTCGTTTTAAAATTTGGCAGGTCCCTGGCTCGCATGAATATGATTAATTACTCAGAAAAAATATGGGGGATTTCATGCTCCGAAATCTCAGCGGATTGGGCTAAAGAAAGGATTAATGGTTTATCAGCGCTTAATTTAATAAAGAATATATTTAACAATCCTGGGCACCTAAAAACTCTCCGCGATGTATTTTACTATCCTGATGACGGCATCGGCAGCATTTGTAACGGATTTATTAAAGATATTAATTTAATAAAGAATTGTATCATTAGAAACCAAACCCGTCCCGTCCGGATAAGCCATGATGGCGAGAAAATAACAAGAATATATTTAGAAGATAGCAGGCAAAAGATATCCGAAATAAACCCTGACATTGTTGTTTCATCGATTCCTATAAACGAATTATTGGCTCTTTTTAATCCAAAGCCGCCAGATGATATTCTTGAATGCTTAACGAAGTTACGATTTAGATCAACCGTTTGCCTTTTTTTAATAGTAGATAAGCAAAGCGTATCATTAAACCAATGGATTTATTTTCCTGATAAAGAAATACCATTTGCCAGGGTCTCAGAACCAAGGAATTTTAGTTGCCGTATGTCTCCAGAGAAGATGACTTCGCTTATCGTTGAATTCTTCTGTTGGGAAAATGACAAGGTTTGGCTATTAAACAAGCATGATTTGTTAAACTATAGCTTGAGTTGGCTTGAGCGATTGAATCTTGTTAAGAAGGAGCAAATAAAAGATATCTTTTTGCACAAAGAACGATCCTCCTATCCTGTCTACGATCTGGGGTATAAAATCCACTTGAATAAAATTCAGGATTATTTGTCCCGATATAAGAATTTATATGTGTGCGGTAGAAGAGGCGCTTTTTTGTATAATAACCTCGATGATGCCCTGGAAGACGGGATAAGGATATCGCAGAATATAAAAGAATATAGTTAACGATTATGCGCATACTATTTATTCATAAAAGCGTAGAATGGATAGGGATAGAGTACCTTTCCTCAGCTTTAAAGAAAGCGGGCCATGAAACTGATTTGGCATTTGAAATTGGTCTGGACGGAACGTTTTATTTTGCCCAACGAAGATGTATCAGTCATAAAAGTATTATAAGTAAAATACAATCATTTAAACCAGACCTCATCCTATTTTCCGCAACAACAAATCTTTTTCCCTGGGTGAAGGAGGTAGCTTCTACGATAAAGTCTCATTTCTCGACTACAATTATTGTAGGAGGAATTCATCCCACAATTGCTCCTGAGAAGGTAATCCTGGATAATAATATCGATATTATTTGCATGGGGGAGGGGGATGAAGCGATAGTTGAACTTGCTAACAAAATTGAGGGCAAGGAACCTTATCATGATACAAAGAATTTCTGGTTTAAAAAAGATGGTTTAATAATACGTAACAGCGCAAGGGAGCCTATTAAGAATATTGATCAGCTTCCTCTGCCCGATAAAGACTTATTTTATAAATATGGATGTTTTTCCAGCCGTATTTATGTCATGACTAGCCGAGGCTGTCCCTATCAATGCTCTTATTGCTATAATACGGTCTTGAGGGGATTATATAAAGATTTTAATGTTCCATACTATAGAAGGCGCAGCGTAGATTCGGTCATAGAAGAGTTGCGACTCTACAAAGAAAAATACAAAATAAGAAGCGTTCATTTTTACGATGATATATTCAATCTAAATAAAAGTTGGGTGTTAAGCTTTTCTGATTTGTACAAAAAGGAAATAAATTTACCCTATTATTGCATTATTAGATCAAAGCCGCTTGATGATGAGCTTGTTTTAGCATTAAAGGAAAGCGGATGCAAACATGTTGCAGTTGGTTTTGAAAGCGGCAATGATTATGTACTAAAAAATATATTGAATCGAGGATTAGCGTCTTCGGATTTTATAAAAAGCATTAATCTCTTTAAGAAATACAAGATATCTGTTGATGCGTATACCATGATTGGTTTCCCGGGTGAGAAAACCGATCAAATGGTTGATACCATGAAGCTTTGCTTAAAAACTAAACCAAATTCTATCTTTACGCATGTTTATTATCCGTTCCCAGGTACAGAATTGATGGATGTGGCCGTCAAATATAAATATATAAATGACGAAGTCATCGACAGGATCTATAACGGCGAAGGAAATTGGTCTTCAGGGTCAATAATTAAACATCCTGACCAGGCGGTTATCTATAATATAAAGATTATTTTGCCAATATTGAATCAATTGCCGCGCTTTTTGGATGAATACTTTATAAATAAATGGATCTTTAATAATCATTCGCCGATGGCTCTGTTTATACTTAAAATAATTGGAATATTCTTTTGTTCTAAATGGGAGGCTTTAGCCCGCCTAAAAGAACAATCCAGAATGCACATAAAATATCTTACAAGAGAGCTACCTTTCCCATTTTTATCAAAATTCAGAGTTCGCCACGAAAATTTCAAAAGATGACGATAAACCCAATTGTTTCTTAAGTAAGTGTAAATCAAGCCCCTGATTTTTTATTTAAGGGGGCCCTGTTTATACGGTAAGCGGTCTAGCCACTATAATTTTCTAAGGTAAGTAGTCAGCTATGTGTTATAATTCAGCTAATAAATCATGCAAAAGCAGAATCTAGGCAAGAATATTCTTCTGGCGTTTCTTTCATCATTAATCTTTTTACTGATAGCTGATTTAGTTTTAAGGTTTATCATGCCTCCTGCTTCTAAAATAACAGAATCCGGCTGGGCAGTTGAGGAAAATAGCGAATGCCGTAAGGTAGTTGAGGATACTTTCGGCAATCGGGTAGAAATAAAAGCTAAGTATTTTAACTATGGTTTTAAAAGATGGGGTGACCCCGATACAAAGAAAATCAAGATGTTTATTATCGGGGATTCATACACCCAGATGGATCTTGTCTCAAACGGCCAAGAGTGGTATGCATATTTAGAAAAAGAATTTAAGAACTTAGAACTTTTTGTTTATGGGGAAGCAGGGTATGGTTCGTTCCAGGAGTATATGGTGCTTGATGATTATATTGATAAAATTAAGCCGGATTTGATTATTTTGCAATTTTGCGAAAATGACCTTGGCAATAATTTGTACCTTCTGGATCTGCAAAATTATCCTTATAACAACCATGAATACAGGCCTTATTTAGAAGGGGAAAGGATTGTTTATAAACAGGCTCTTCCGTTGTCTTCGCTCAGAAACCGTTCTTTTATCGCAAATATGATTTTGGAAATTTATGACTGGGTTTTATGGGATATCACAAAAAAGAATCTGCGGGCTTACTGGAAAAATAAGGAAATCAAGCTTAATAATTCATCAAAGAACGAAAAAGAGAAAAACCGGCAACTTGAAAGGCGCGCATTTAAAGTTACGGATAAGATTATGGGGATGATAAAAGAAAGAGCTGCAGGCATACCGGTTTATTTTCTCGATGCGTCTGTTTTTAAGAGCTCTCGCGTGGAAAAGATGTGCAAGGCAAATAACTTTATTTATATACCGGGGATAACCGAATGCGTTATTCCGGGCAAGAAGAATCGCCGCCTCCGGATAGTTAATGACGGACATTGGAATAAATTAGGAAATAAACTTGTTGGCGAAAGACCGGTGGAGTATTTTAAGGAAGTCGGTATATCAAAAATACAGGATCCTGCTGCTGAAATTAACCTAAATTAGACTTATCCAGCTATGAAGATATTGGGAATTTCATGTTTCTACCATGATAGTGCAGCGGCTTTGGTGGTTGACGGCCAGATTATTGCTGCGGCACAGGAGGAGCGTTTTACGCGTAAAAAGCATGATTCCAGCTTCCCTATAAATGCCATTAACTACTGCCTTAAAGAAAGAAATATCAATATAGGAGATTTAAATCTTATCGCTTTTTATGACAAGCCTTTTATCAAGTTTGAACGTATTTTGGAGACCGCGTTTACTTATGCTCCGAGAGGAATCTCCCAGTTTATGGAAGCTATTCCCTCCTGCCTTAAACAAAAACTCTGGGTGAGTGAAATAATCAGAAAGGATCTAGGTTTTAACGGCAAGATTATCTTTGCCGGGCATCATGAGTCGCATGCTGCGAGTGCTTTTTACCCTTCGCCTTTTAAAGAAGCGGCATTCTTGACAATAGACGGTGTTGGAGAGTGGGAGACCGCCAGCTTCGGAATCGGTAAGGACAATCTACTGGAGATTCAGCAATATCTTAGGTTCCCTAATTCATTAGGTTTGTTGTATTCGGCATTTACATACTATACCGGCTTTAGGGTTAATTCCGGAGAATACAAATTGATGGGTCTGGCTCCTTATGGCAATCCCGTGTATAAGGATGTGATTCTCAGGGAATTGATTGATTTAAAGGATGATGGTTCTTTTAAGATAAATATGAAGTATTTTGGATTCTGCAATAGCCTGCGTATGACGAATTCGCATTTTAATCGTCTTTTTGGCGCTCCTCCAAGAAAACCCGAAACAGAAATTACTCGCAGGTATATGGATGTAGCTGCTTCTATTCAGATTGTAACAGAAGAAATTATGCTTAAAATGGCTGCGCATGTGCAGAAGATTACGGGTCAGGATAGGCTTTGTCTTGCCGGAGGGGTAGCATTAAATTGCGTAGGAAATGGACGGATTCTGCGTGAAAGGTTGTTTAAGGATGTTTGGATACAGCCGGCAAGCGGTGATGCTGGCGGTGCCTTAGGAGCAGCGCTCTTGGGTTGGTATAAATATTTAGGCAATAAGCGCATCGTTGATGGTGTAAATGATATGCAAAAGGCCTCCTTATTAGGTCCTTCTTATCATGATGATTATATTGCAGGCTTTTTGGATAAGCAGGATATACCTTATCGCAGGTTAAATTATAGCGATATTGTAAATGAGATCTCGGATTTGATCATTTCCGGCAAGGTTATCGGCTGGTTTCAGGGCAGGATGGAGTTTGGGCCGCGCGCTTTAGGCGCAAGAAGTATTATTGGCGATGCGCGTAATCCGGATATGCAGTCCAAGATGAATCTTAAGATAAAATATCGCGAGTCCTTTCGTCCGTTTGCACCTACGGTATTAAGAGATAAGGCTAAAGAGTGGTTTGAATTGGAGAAGGAAAGCCCTTATATGCTTTTGGTAGCAGCGGTAAGGCCTGGAAAAAGAGTTGAAGTAAACAGGGATTATGCTGGGTTTGACAAGCTAAAAACAGCACGTTCTCTGATTCCGGCAGTAACTCATGTAGATTATTCTGCCCGGGTGCAGACAGTAAAGAAAGAGGATAATCCACTTTATTATGAGATGATCCAGGCGTTTGAGCAGAAAACGGGGTGTCCGGTTATTATCAACACATCTTTTAATGTCAGAGGGGAGCCGTTGGTTTTAAGCCCTGAGGATGCCTATAAGTGTTTTATGCGCACGGAAATGGACTATTTAATGTTAGGTTCATTTTTATTAGACAAGAATAAACAACCCGTTATTAAGAAAGATACAGGTTGGCAGAAAGGGCTGGAGTTAGACTAGATGCATGGGCCAATTTTAGATAAGAAAAAATTAAGAGAATTTGGCATGACTATGGGAGGGGCATTTTTGTTTATCTCGGGATTATTTTTGTTTCGGCAAAAGTATACCGTAGCAACGTATAGCTTGATAGTTTCGTGCATATTTTCTATAATAGGACTAGTCCTGCCTGTTATTTTAAGGCCGGTATATATTGCATGGATGCGTTTTGCCTTTATCCTTGGATGGGTTAATACCAGGGTCATTCTGTTTATTCTGTTTTATCTGATTTTTACGCCGCTTGCTCTGCTGCTGCGGTTATTTAAGGTTGATTTACTGGAAAGAAAAAACAAAGCTGACTCATACTGGAAGAATAAAGAAAAGGCAGATGGCGCCATGTCAGATTATGAAAGGAGATTTTAAGCTGATGGGTAAATTAAGTATTCTAAAGGAACTTTGGGATTTTTTAAGAGTACGCAAGAAATGGTGGCTGGCACCAATAATCATAATACTTTTATTGTTAGGGCTACTTATATTCTTTGCGCAGAGCAGCGCGGTGGCCCCATTTGTTTACACCTTATTTTGAAAGGAGGCTAGCTATGGTAGATATCGAGGTCTTAAAGATAGCCTTATCAAAAGAAAATGACGCAATAGAGACATACCAGGAGATGCTTGCGCAGCATGCAAACCTGTCAGAGCTGCTTTCCCTGCTGATTACGGAAGAGCAGAAACACAAAATCCTTATAGAAAAGAAGATTGTTGAATTAACGCGCAGTTAGCCAGCAAAAGGTATTTTAATTACGGAGGGCGCATGCGAAAATTTATCTTATTATTTCAGTGCCTTGATCAGAAAGGAATCGTTGCCAAAATATCCGATTTTATCCTTAGGCACGACGGTAATATTGTCGCTGCTGACCAGTATAGTACGGATCCGGAAGGAGGGCATTTCTTTATACGCGTTGAGTTTATATTAAGTAAAACGCAATATGATAAAGATGCTTTAAGCGATGAGTTTTTAGCTATAGGCAAACAATTCTCTGCGCAGTGGAAGATTATTGATAAGGCCGAGACACTACGCATGGGGGTATTTGTCTCTGAGGCCGACCATTGTTTAATTGACTTGCTATATCTCTGGATTTCGGGTGAGCTTAACGTGAAGATCCCCTTTGTGTTAAGCAATAGCGAAAAGCACCGCAAGCTGATAAGCCAGCACAACATTCCATTTTATTATGTGCCCGCAAGCAGAGAAAACCGGCACGAGCCGGAGCTTCTTTCTTACGCGCTGGATACTACTGATTTTTTGGTGCTGGCGCGTTATATGCTTATACTTTCTCCTGAATTCCTGAAGAAGTATAACAAGGACATCATTAACATACACCATGGATTTCTTCCTGCTTTTAAAGGCGCAGATCCCTATGGCCGGGCGCTTAAAGAGGGGGTTAAGGTTATCGGAGCTACTGCGCATTTCGTAAACGAAAAACTCGATGCCGGACCGATTATTTCGCAGGAGGTGGAGCATATTTCACACAAAGACAGCCGGCAGGCCCTCATCAGAAAAGGAAGAAACCTGGAGAAAAAAGCTTTGGCTAATGCGATTTTGAGCTATGTTGATTACCGCATTATCAAGCATGAAAATAAAACTATTGTTTTCTGAAGTTAAAGTTCTTAATTTTATGAGTAACTTCCTGGATGGTTGATTCTGGAGTAGAGGCTCCCGCAGTTATCCCTATCCTTTTGGCTTTATCTATCCAGCTTTTCTTGATTTCGTTGCTAGAGTTAATCCAGTAACTTCTTTGATTCAAAGATTTTGATATTTCGTAAATCCTTTTAGTATTGGCGCTTGTTTTAGACCCGATAATAATCATCACGTCATTTTCCAGCGGCATAACCTTGATTTCATTCTGTTTCATTCTCGTAGGTTTGCAGATTGTGTTATGGAATTCAATCTTTTTAATGTTGCTGCGTAAAATATCAAGTATCTCTTGAGTTTTTTCTAGATTCTGCGTTGATTGTACAACTATCCCTGCTTTTTTAATATCCCTTATTTTGTTAAGAACTATATTTTCTAATTTATCGATCACAATAGCCTTGGTTTTCAACTGCCCGGTAATCCCCTTAACCTCGTCATGCGATTTATCTCCAATTACAATTATTTTAAAACCATTATTTTCAAGTTTTCTGGCAATTGCATGTATTTCTTTTACCATCGGGCATGTTGCATCGGTAATCGTATAGCCTAATTCTTTTGCTTTGTGCAGTGTTTTTCTTGAACAGCCATGTGCCCGAATTAACAATATTTTCCCTCCTCCGCAAGAAAAACGGTTAATTTTTTTGATGCCAGCTCTTTGGATTTGCTTGACCACTGTTTCGTTATGCACAATGTCTCCAAGCATAAATACCGGTTTGTTGGTTTTCGCTGTTTTTAAAGCAATATTAATTGCCCTCTTTACCCCAAAACAGAAACCTGCTGAAGTTGCTAAGTTTATTTTCATAATTATTTACCTGGCGCAGAAGGCAGTTAAATCTTAAGGATTTGTTGAGATAAATTATCTAGAGTTTGTTTATACCGCGTCTCCATTTTTATGCTGCGAAGTTGTATCCTTGCTTTTGAAAATAGATATTTTATTTGATTTTCCGTATAAACTAGCGCCCCTGAATCAAAAACAATCTTGCGCACTTTAAGCAGTTCGTTATTGTTTGGAGACTCGCTTCCCATGACCTCTTTTATTACAGATCTATTCTTTTTATTTGAGTGGTTAAAGGCATACCAGATGAGCAGCGTCCTCTTTGCTTCTTTAATATCAGTGAGATTTGATTTTCCGGTATCCTTTTCTTCGCCAAATGTGCCGATAATATCATCTTTGATCTGGAAGGCCCTTCCCAGAAGCATACCGTAAGAAAATAGCTTATTTGTTTGATCGGCGCTTGCTCCGGCAAGGGTTGAACCCATAGTTAAAGGAGAGGCAAAGGTATAGTTTGCGGTTTTATAATCGTAAATCTTATAAATATCTTCTTGCGTAACTTTTTCTATGGGTTTAATTCCCAATAATAGCTCGATAAATTCGCCGCTTCCGGTGTATAGGGCTGCGGAGATGAGTTTTTTCAAAGCAGCTTCTTTGCGCCGCAGGTCTTCTTTAACTGATAAAAAGGCATCTAATCCCATGGCGTACATCACATCGCCAATAACGATTGCCAGGTCCTCTCCGCTGAATTTAGCTTTCTTGTTAGAATAAAGATAATGATTAAGCAGGGTGTGCATGGAAGGGGCGCCGCGGCGGGTGTTGGATTTATCGATTATATCGTCATGCACGAGCATGAAATCATGCAGCAGCTCTAATGAGAGGGCGCTGCGGTAAAGCCCGCAAGGGTTTTTTTTAGAAAAACCCAAATATCCTATACAGAATAATATCGGCCTTATTCTTTTACCGTCGCGGCTGATAAACTCTTTGATATTCTTAAAGAGAACAGGCGAGAGTTTCTTGAGCGAGTATAATCGGTCGAAGGTTTTAATATAGGAGGCCAGCTCTTTTTCAATGCGGATTTTCATTTTCATGAACATAAAATTATGTTAACATATAAAACAAGATTATGCAATTATACTTTCGCACCGGCTTGATTCTAAAAGGATGGAATTGCCATTTTTACTATGCACAAGATTATTATTATCGGAGCTGGTTTTGCAGGATTAAGCGCGGCAAATAGGCTCTCTAAGTGTAATTTGAACCTGGAGGTTCTGGTTTTTGATAAGAAAAAATGCATTGATTTCTTGCCTTTGCTACCGGATGCAATCGGAAGAAGAATTAAGCCAGAATTTCTTGCCTGCGATATTAAGTCGCTGCTGCCTGAGCAAAGTTTTACCTTTATTCAGCAGGAGGTTATCTCGGTTGATTTTCAAAACCGCTGTGTTTCTACCCCGGGGGCTAAGTATACTTATGATTTTTTAGTTGTTGCCAGCGGTAGCCAGCCAAATTTCTTCGGTAATCAAGATGCGCAAAGCTACGCCTATGCTTTAAACAGCGTAAATGATGTTAAGCGTATAATAAATGCATTAGATAAAAATAAATTTGAGAATTTTGTCGTCTGCGGCGGCGGATATTCGGGGGTAGAAGTAGCTACTAATCTTTGGCTGTTGTTACGTAAGAATGGAGTTATCGGAAAAATTGTAATCGTTGAACGCTCGCCTGAAATACTGGGAGCTTTGCCGCCCTGGATGAGAATATATGTGCGGGATAATTTAAAGAATCTGGGGATAAATGTTTTTGAAAATTCAGTGGTTGAGAATATAGATGAGCAGAGAGTAGCGGTATCGGCAAACCATCTATTTGAGAAAGCTGTGCTTATCTGGGTGCCCGGGGTAAGAACAGCTGATTTCATTCAAAAATTAGCAATTGAAAAGAATGCGCAGGGCAGGATTATCGTTGACGAGTATTTAAGGTTTAAACAGGACTGTTTTAGCATTGGTGACGCTGCCCTTTTTGCCAAAGGCAATAATCCTTTGAGGATGGCTGTGCAATTTTCTATTGCCGAAGGCGCTCAAACAGCGGATAATATAGCTAGGAGCATAAGAAAACTACCGCTTAAGAGGTTTCGCCCCAGAGATCTGGGTTATATTATTCCTATGGCAAATAATAAGTCATGCGCAGAGGTACTTGGTTTTTGCCTGAAGGGTTTTCTCCCTGCGCTATTACATTTTTCTATGTGTATCTATCGCTTGCCCGGTTTAAGGAATAAAATCGGTTTAACTGCTAATTTATTAAGAGCCTGCTTACCTACAGTTAAGTTTTCAGCAGGCAAGGAGGGGTAAAATGTTAGATTGGGGAGTTTTAGTTTTACGGTTGGCTCTGGGCATTATGTTTGTGGCGCATGGCTTACAAATGGTTTTTGGTTTATTCGGCGGGCCGGGGGTTAAGGGTTTTTCCCAGATGCTTTCCGGCTTATGATTTGCTCCGGCAATATTCTGGTCGTATATCGCTTCTTATACGGTGTTGCTTGGTGGATTTTTTGTGATCGCCGGGGTGCAAACCCGTCTGACTGCAGCCTTACTTTTAATTTTTATTCTTACTGCCGGGATTAAAGTACATCTAAGTAAAGGTTTCTTTTTGTCCAATGGTGGCTTTGAATATACATTTATAATTGCGGCAATTTGTCTGGCCCTTATTTTAATGGGCCCGGGGCAATTCTGTATATTTAATAAATAGCATAAACATGCGCCTTTGGAGCACTTGTCTATTTTCCCGCATGGTTGCGGGAAAATTGGAAGACTAGGAGCGTAATCTTAAAGGAAAATCTCAATGTGTAGAGCAATAAAGAAATGCATTGTTTGTCTTTTCTTTATAATTTTGTTTATTCCGTCAGGGGCCTTGGCTATTGATAAACAAACAAAGCCAGAGCTGTTTATTTTTTATTCGCTCAATTGTCGTGAATGCGCCAAGGTAAAGGCACAAATAATGCCGCTTATGGAGAGCGAGTTTCAGGAGAGAGTTTCTTTTATTTATCTTGACGTAGGGGAAATGGAGAACTATAAGCTTTTTTTAGACCTCATGCAGAAAAGCGGCAGGAAAGTAGAATTCAAAGTCCCTGTTTTTTACATGCAGGGAAGGTTCTTGAGTGGAGAGGGCGGGCAGAATGAATCTGCTCTGCGCAATTTTATTAAAGATGCCTTAAACAACGCAGGGCCTGGCCTGTCTTTAATGCCGGCTGATCCGCTTGCATATTTCAAGAGCTTTGTACCCTTGTCCGTAATTATTGCCGGCCTTGAGGATGGAATTAACCCTTGCGCCTTTACGGTGGTTGTCTTCTTTATTTCTTTCCTGGCAGTGCAGGGGTATCGTAAAAGAGAGCTGTTTTTTATCGGAGCTGCTTTTATCCTTGCTGTATTCTTGACGTATCTTGGCATTGGCTTAGGGATTTTTAATTTTTTCTACCGTTTTCGCACGCTGTGGGCAGTCACTCATTTGTTAAATATAGCGATAGGTTCAGCCAGCATCATCTTTGGTATTCTTGCTGTTTACGATTTCTTAAAATTTAAGAAAACAGGCTCTACTGAACAGCTGGTTTTGCAGTTGCCTAAACCTATTAAAGAGCGTATTCATAAGGTTGTAGGGTTATTTTACCGCAAGAGTGCGCAAGAAAAACAGCAAGGCTTTGCCCCTGGCCTGGTTAAATTTATTGCCAGCGCCTTCCTTACCGGGTTTTTAGTCTCTTTGCTCGAGGCAGTTTGTACCGGGCAGGTGTATTTGCCGACAATCGCCTTTGTTTTAAAGGCCAGTCCTTTAAAGCTGCAGGCATTAGAATATCTCTTGCTTTACAATATTATGTTTATTGTTCCGCTGATCGTTATTTTTATGCTTGCGCTTATGGGTGCCACTAATACGCAGTTTTCAGGGTTTCTCAAGAAGCATTTGGGTTTAATGAAGATCTTCATGGCTATTTTATTTTTTAGTTTGGGAATATTCTTAATTTGGAGAGGTTGATGCGTAAAACACTATTATTGATATTAAGTTTATTGTTTGTTTTCTCTATAAGCCTGGCCGAGCTTGATGAAAACGACCCGAATACCTGGGATTTTGGCAAGATACGTGCCTCGGAGGGAATTGTAAAACATGTCTTTTTATTGAAAAACGATTCTAGCGTTAATTTAAATATTAACGGCACGCATGCATCTTGCGGTTGCACCGTATCGGAAATAGACAAGAAGATTATTTTACCTAAAGAAACCGCTAACCTTGAGGTAAAATTTAACCCCCAGGGTTATTCCGGGCAGGTAACGCAGTATGTATATGTGGATACTGATAATAAAACTGCGCCGATACGCAAGTTTGTTATTAAAGCTGAAATTGTCAAAGATAAGATTTAGCTAAAGCTAAGATTATGATAAAAGACTTACTATAAAGAGTCAACATAAATTTTAGGATTATTGCTCCACTCGTAATTAGGATCAAAAGGTTTCCGTTCTTTCAAAATATAGTAAATAAGATGGGTTAATTTTCTGGCACAAGCG
>Ga0233422_10000520_pt1 | contig 18957 bp, 19 predicted proteins | sample Watercolumn_Mata_2_FD_182724 | JGI IMG/M metagenome (GOLD analysis project Ga0233422, IMG submission 182724) | Freshwater microbial communities from Lake Matano, South Sulawesi, Indonesia - Watercolumn_Matano_2014_110_MG | ecosystem: Environmental > Aquatic > Freshwater > Lake | place...
ATCCTGAACATTCTAAAAATTTCTGCTTTGAAGAAATACTGCTTCTTGCCCTATCTATCCCAGAAAATAAAAGATGCGCCCAATAACCATATTTTGTATCTCTCGAGTCTAACGGCGTTGGTTTGCCGGTTACACATCCTATACTCTTATCTTGAAATGCTCCGGTTATTTCATCCAGAGTATTGTCTGAAACGTATACATCCCCATCACTTAGAATAAATAGGTCTTCATTACTACTTGAGTTGTATTCTTGAAACAAAAGATTTAGAGCATAGCTTTTGCCTTCTCCCGGGTCTTGGAAGAAATTAAATCTGTTGTCTTTTATTTTGGTATTTAAAAATTCCTTTACTTCTGGGAAAGGATCTACAACGGTGAGCCTCAAATCTTTTCTCTTGTTTTTAAGGAAGACTTTAACAGCTCGAAGTGTAGAATTTGGCTCTTTAAACGAAGTAATTATTACATCTATCATATTAAACTTCAAAAGGATAATCTTCTGGCCGAATAATAGTTATTTTTTCTCCTGCAGGAGTTTTAACAACTAATCTGACTTTTTTTGTTCCTTGCTTGCCTATATCTGAGATCTCAATTTCTTCTATCACAGCTTTAGCTCCCCCTATCGAGATAAGTTCTCCTTTCTTCAATTCCTTTGCTTTCTTCTTCATACCCAAAGCTACGAAAGCAAATTTATAAAGCTTATTAGTTTTCAGAATCTATGAAAAGGGCTGTAGTTTTGTGTTCTGGTGGTTTGGACAGTGTTGTGACTGCCAATTACTTAAAAAAGAGGCTTGACTATAAAGAAATGATTATTCTGTTCTTTAATTATGGACAAAGGGCAGTCTGGCAAGAAAAAAAGGCAGCTAAGAAGTGTGCCTTGAACTTAAATGCAAAATTTTGTGAGATAAAAATAAGTGAGATAAAAAACTTGTCGCATTCTTTGATTAATAGGGGGGGCGAGATCAGTTGGATTTTAAGAGGAGAATTATCAAACACCAAAAAAGAAAGCGATAAATGGTACGTGCCCTGCAGAAATATTATATTCCTGAGTTATGCGCTTAGTCTGGCTGAATCTATTTATTTAAAATGCAAAAAAGTGTTTGACATAGCTGTTGGCTTTAAAAATGAGGGTAATGATGGCTTCCCAGACACTAGCTGGGAATTTGTAAATAAGTTTAATGAGGTGGGGGAAATTGCCTGCAAAAAGAAATTCAGGATTATTGCTCCCCTTATAAAAAAAGATAAAGAAGATATTGTTTTGCTTGGTAAAAATATGGGGGTAAAAATGGGGGATACTTACAGCTGCTACGTTGGAATAAAAAATAAAAATGAACACTGCGGTTATTGTCTTGCATGCAGGCTAAGACAAGAAGGCTTTTACTGGGCGAATGTTGAAGATATTACAAAGTATAGAAAGAAAATGAAAGATTTTAGGAGAGCTTAATCTTCTTTCCATGAATTTTATTCATTTCGATAGTTATATTTATAAAACATAAATTGTTTTTAGAAGTAGTTATGAATCTTAGATATATCTTCAAGGAAGCTAATTATTACAGAAAAGTGAATGGTTTAACAAGAGCAATCAAGAAGTTTTTACTTTCGCAGACTTTTTTTTCTAGAATTGTTAATACTGAAATTTATAACTTCTTTTACGCTGGGATTATAAAAAGAAAAATTTCAAGCATCCGGCCAAGAATATTACAGATTGAGAATACTAATTTATGCAATGCTCGCTGTATTATGTGCCCGCACAGAATCATGAAAAGAGAGAAAAAGGTTATGGACCTTGCTAGTTTTAAGAAGATAGTTGAAAATGTTTTAAAATATGAAAAAATTGAGAGGCTGACTATATCAGGATTCGGGGAACCATTTTTAGATGTAAATTTTCTTAAAAAAATTGATTTTATCAATGAGAAATATCCTGATTTGAAGATCGATATATATACAAATGCTTCTATGTTAACCAGAGAGTTGACTGATAACCTTCTTAGAAAAAAGATAGACAGAATTACTTTTTCTATTAATGGCACAGAAAAAAACTATGGGGAAATAATGGGGCTAAATTATGGGAAGACTAAAAGCAAGGTTCTTTATTTTCTAGAAAGAAAGAAAAAGACCAAGAGTAAATTATTGTGCAATATTTCATTAGTTATAATCGAAGAAAATGAGAAAGACGTTAGTAATTTTATTAAATTCTGGAGCCCACTAGCAGATTCTGTTAGAGCTTATGTTCCTTCTGATTGGGCTGGTGCTTTAAAGAATGTGAAGATAATAAGCAAGAAAAGACTTAAAAAAAGGAGGTGGCCTTGTTTTGTTCTTTGGAATACAGTTACAGTTGATGTAAAGGGTAATGTTATAATGTGTTGCAGAGATTATGAAAGCAATGTCAAATTTGGGAATTTATTAAAGAACAACATAAAAGAAATAAGAGAAAGTAAAAAGTTTAAAATTTTACTTGATAAACAGGCTAGGGGCAATTACTTCACTCCGGTGTGCGCAGCCTGTGACAATTCTTTTGATTCGAGCCTTGATTGGATATGCTAGATATTTAAAGTAGATTTAGTGCCGGGCTTAAAAGACCATAAGCTATATAAACAAACCTTAATTTTTTATTTCTATGGACTCAAAAGAACGGTGGTTAAGAAAGCAAGCTGAAAAACTTTTGCCCTTCCTTAAGAAATTCCATTTTGCTGCAGAATTCCTTACTATCTTCAGGATGGTTTTTGCAGTTGTCACCGCACTTATTTTTCTTTATGATCGATATCTTCTGACATTAATATTTTTTACAGCATATCAATTTGTCCTTTTACTTGATTATGTTGATGGGCCACTAGCTAGATACCAAAAAAGATTTTCTGTTAAATGGGCTAAAGCAGACAGACTTTTTCACTATTTTATCTCTTTAACATTTATCCTTACACTTTCAATAGGATACTTCTTGAATCAGGGGAATAAATATATACTTTATATAGGGATAGCTGGGGCGGTTTTTGCGTTTATTTCTAATTTTTTTTCTATCTCCCAATTTAAAGAATCTCAGATAGATAATCCGAGATCTAACGGTAGATTCTCCCGCATTTATTCTTATATAGGTATAGATAACCCGTTTAGCGTTTTTTATTTCTTAATAATATTAAACTTAATTTCTCTTGCTATCTCAGCCTATAGCTTTTTATACCTTATAATGCTTTTAAACAAAATAAAATGAAATCGAAGGAAGAAATAAAGAAAGAACTTGCAGATCAATATTTCGGCGATGAAGCAGAAGATTATGACACAAATAGGTCAAAAGATCCCAGGAGGAGCGAGGTAATAGAAATCCAAGAAAGAATTACACGGGATTTTTTAAAGAATACTGGTATGAATAATATACTTGACGTTGCTTGTGGGACTGGAAGATTTTTCAAGCTCTATTCTCCTAGAGACATTTACGGCATAGACATTTCTTCTGCAATGCTTCAGCAAGCAAGGAAAAGAAAGGGAGTAAAAAAGGTTCAAGTAGCTGATGCTGAGAAGATTCCTTTTAGAGATAATTTTTTTGATGTTGTAATAACTTCTCAATTTATTATGCATACTCCTTTTTATAAAAGGGTGATTAAAGAAATGACGCGCGTAGTGAAAAAGAATGGCTCTGTGATTATAGATTTTCCAAATTTGTATTCTATTTCATATTTTTTTACTAAGAAAAGAATAAAAAGAGGAGAATTAAGGTATTATAACCTATTTAAAAAGAAAGAGATTTATCAAATAGCTAAAGAAAACAATCTAAAAATCGCGGCGATAAGAGAGACGGTTGTTTTTTCTCCGATGTTCTTTCCGAAAAGTTTGATTAGACTTTCGATGGCCTTAAATTGGTTATTAGTTAAAATCTTCCCTTCTTTTTCTTATGTATTCTATGTCCACTTTATCAAAAAATGAAAAATCTATTTATCTCGATAGATGTTGAACCCGATATCCATCGCGGCTCTTATGATTCTCTTAGAGCAATCTGGAAAATAAGAAAATTATTAAAAAAATATAAAGTTAAGGCAACTTTATTTACAACCTGTGACTGCATAAAGAAAGATCCAAAATTATTTCAACAATTTAAGAAAGACGGACATGAAATATCTCTCCACGGATACGAGCATAAGAGGTTCGATGTAATGTCCCGCACTGAAAAAGAAGAAAACCTTGATAAATCTATTAAATGTTTTAAGAAATATCTCAAGATTAAACCCTTAGGATTTAGGGGGCCGCAGCATTCCGCTGATAAAGAAACAATCAGATTGCTAATAAAAAAGGGTTTCTTATATGATTCTAGTTTAGCACCGTGGAATTTTTATCATCTTCTTTTCTTTTGGAAGATAAAAATAGATTTTAAAGATAATTTTATGCCACTTAGGACTCATGTCCGGCACGGTCTTTTAGAAATACCAATTACTTCTTTCATTCTGCCATTTTCGTCATTAACTTTGAGAATTCTTCCCAAGCCCCTTTTAAATCTTTATTTTAGATTTATTTCGGTTTTTGAGAATCCTGTATTTTTAATGCACTCATGGGACTTAATTGAAATGCCCTACTCCAAAATATATAGGCTCGGGCCGTTAGATAAATTTTTAGATAAATTTGAATATATGCTGAATTACTATTTCTCAAAAAAGAAATATTTTGCAAATATTGAAGAAATTTGCACTCAGTGATGATAAATTTAAATATGCTGCAAATTATGAGTAATTATGGGCTGGAAGGGTTTTAGAGATGTTCGCGCAACAATAATCATTAATATTGAAAATAAAACTAAAGAACAATTACTGGCCGGATGTGATCGCAGTAGGAGGAAAAATATTGCTAGGGCTGATTCGTTTAATCTAATCTTTAAAGAAGCTGATGAAGGTGAATGGAACGATTATTATGAAATACACTGTAAGGTTTGGAGAGCTGGGGGGGTTAATCCTATGCCCCGAAATGAACTTAAAAAAGAAAATTATCGGCTTTTTGTTGCAAAACATGAAAATAAGGTGGCCGGGGGGGGTGTAGTAGCTGTAAGCGAAAGTGGGATGTAAAGGTATGTGGTTTGGGCTAGAATCTGGTTCGCAGGAGATTCTTAACAAACTTCATAAGAACATAAAACTAGACCAGGTAAACACAGCACTGAAACTGTGCAGAAAGTATGGCATAACAACTGGCGGCTCTTTTATGTTTGGTCTGCCTATCGAGACTCGCCAGGATGTTAAGAAAACATTCACATTTGCAAAGTCCTTAGATTTAGACAATGTAATTTTTAATAAATTCGTTGGTATCCCCAGCGAACTGTACGATTATGCAAAAGAGAAAAAATATTACAGGGAGGAATGGGAAGGCATGCTTGTAATAGAAACTCCTGAATTTAGTGCAGAAGAACTTGAGAAGATGCAATCCTGGTATAATAATTATTTCAGGCTAAGACGCATAAAAACAATCTTAAGAATGAGAAGAATAAACCAATACCCTCAGATGTTTATACGAGGGATTAAATTGCTTGGAGACCTGGTCTTTAATAAACCGAATATAGGAAGGAAAAGAAATAATCCCTGGATTGGTTAAAAGATAATTATAAAATCTTGGAATTATTTAATCACTTTAAATATATAAAAGAAATTTGTGTTTGAATCTTCGTTTTTTGATGAAAATGAAAGATGATAAGAGGTTTCACTTATCCACTTAGGAAATGGTACCCACAAGCCGGCCATTTTAGACGATAAACACTCAAATTTGTTATCGGCCATGAATTTTTAAAACCTTTAAATGTCCAAGAATTTATGTGTTGAGGATGTGGATACTTTTTATAAAGATAACCGTAATTATTAGGTATACCACAAATGAAAATTGCACCTGGCTTAGAAATTCTATGAATTCCTTGTACTGCTTTTTTTACACTCGGTACATGCTCCAAAACTTCGGTTGAAACTACTGATGAAACGTTGTTTGTTCTTAAAGGAATTTTCTTTATTGATGCTAAGGAAAGGTTGATTTTTCTTTCTGATTTAGTTATTCTTTGTGCTATCCTTAATTAACTGGAATAGTCTCTTAAACAAAGCAGGAAAGAAATATAAGTTTCCAGAGCAAGTATTAACCGATCAAGGAACTCAATTCTACAACGCACCTAAATTTGGGAAACAGGAAGCATTAAGTCAATTTACTAAAAGGTTGATGGAATTGGGAATTCAACACATTGTTGCAAGCAAGAGAAGACCTACAACAACTGGAAAAATAGAATCTTTCCATAGATATTTGCAATACGAAGCACCAGTTTTAGAGATGAACTACAAGAGATTTACTGGGTACTGGAATAATCAAAGACCTCATTCAGCTCTGCAATACAGGCATCTGAAAGATATTTATTTTAGAGATATAAAATAGAAGTAAGATTATTCTATGTAATCAGGAATAGCACACGATTAATTGTGAGCAAGTTAGATTTAAAACCTACTTTACCAAATTTTTCATAGTGATAATTTTAATTTTTCCCTCTTCTCTCCATTTGAGAACTTCGTTAAAAATAGTTTGAAGATTCTTAATCGACTTAAATGTAAAATCATGGCAACATAAACAATAGACTTCTTCCTTTTTATCAAGATTATTTTTTATATCTAAAATGACGGAATTAATTTTTTCTATAGAATTGGTTCCTTCAAAATAATTTGAGCCGTTTATCATGAGAAGACCATGTTTCTTAAAAGGCTTAACCATCCTAAAAGCATGACTAAACCCCCCGGGATAGTCCTCATAGCCCATATACCTTACAATTTGTATGCCTGATTTTTTTAATGAATTGTAAAGGGTCTCTGGACTTTTAATGTCTTCAGTTATGTTAAATGGCGCTGATGCAGAGACAGGTCTAATTCCCAAGGATTTTGCAGCTGAAACTGCAGCGGAAACAATTGAATCTGAAATTGCTTGATTTTCTAAAGAGAGGCATTCATGAGCAAAGTTGTGAATGCCAAAATCAAATAACCTGTTCCTAGAATGTTTTTCGAAAAAGTCACCAACATACAATCCAGGTTTAGACTTAAAATCTCCTCCCTTGTCCCAGTAGTACCAGTCTTTTTTAAAGAACCAGGATGCATTTGGTTTTTGCTCATTGAAATGAGGCCAACCATTACACTGCTTTAAATAAAGGTGAGCTACTACGTTAAAATTCGCAGGAATCTTGTTTTTTTTTAAAAAATCTACTATTTGAACAATGCCTTCCCGGTCTTTTGCGTATCTAAAATAGCCTCGAAGTCTGTTTAGGTGCCACTTTACTTTATAAGACTTAGATAAACTTCCAAATGGACTTTGGATGTATTTCCAAAAATCTGCTTCTGTATCAATACTTAAGATGAACCTCATTTTTTACCCTCCGGTTTTACAAAAATGTAATGGGGATAGACATCCCTAAAACCATTACGAACCATTTCTATGAATCTTAATGAGGTGGTTGACTCGATTAAACTTCGCTGTTTGGAGGGCGAACCATAATAAGTGTAAAGTTCTCCGAAACTTTCTTTATCCCACTTATATCGTGAAAATAAAGTACCCCTTAAAATGTTTCTTAGAAGAAATTTTGGTCTAAAAGTGAAAGGCAAAGCCCAAGGATTATGTGAACTATAAATAAATAATCCCCCGTCTTTAAGGACCCTTTCGACTTCTTTAAGTGCTTTTATCCTGTTTACTTCTGGGTGTATATAATCGATACCATTATAGGAGAAGAAGACTGTATCAACGCTTTTGTCTTTAAATGCTAGCTTGCATGCATCCATAGAGAAAAATTTAATTGAAGGATACTTTTTTTTGGCAATCTTAATCATATCAGGAATTATATCTACACCGATAACATTAAGACCCATTTTATCTAAATGGACGGTTGTTCTGCCGCATCCGCAACCTAAATCCAAAACTTTGCCTTTAAAATATTTCTTAATTACTTTTTTTTCTATTTTTTTCAAACCCTTGTAAGAATTGTAATATCCTGAGGATTGCGTATAAGAAGAAATATTGACATCCATGCTCAGGAAATTGTTTGCATCTATTTAAAGATTACGATGATAAGATTCTATTAAATCTTCGGCAGATTTGTAAATAGACCATTCTTTTTAACAATTAAGGAGTATCGGGTGATAAATTTAAATATTGTCTAGAATATCTTTAGTTATGAAATGGAAAGGCTTCAGAGACGAACGGGCCACGATACTTCTGGATTTGACTAAAAATCAAGAAGAACTCTGGAACAACATTGACAAAGATGCAAAATGGGGAATTAAAAAAGCTGAAAAAGAAGGTTTGGTTGTAAAAGAAAGCGAGGAGGAGACAGAATTAAAAAAATTTTATGAGATATACAAGGAAACCTGCATATTTGGCGGAATAACCCCGCTGAATCTAGAAAAAATAAAAAAAATGAATGCGAAATTCTTTTTCTGCTACAAAGATGGCTTGCTAATTGCAGGCAACGCAATAATCATAGAAAACAATGATAAATTTAGGCTTTTTTTAAATGCTTCATCGCACGAATATCTGAAATTTCAGCCAAATAATATACTCTATTACGCACTTATTAAGTGGGGTAAGGGGAAGGGCTATAAAGTATTTGACCTCGGCGGATACCAATTAAAAGCCAAACCTGGAGATAAACTCTACAACATTAACAGATTTAAGGAAAGGTGGGGCGGAAAAATAGAAGTCTACCATGTTTATTCATATAATCCATTTTATATTCTTGGAAGAAAGGCAATAAAAAAAAGTAGGATCGCAAGATGGATATGGGATAGAATAAAAAGGAGACCTCTCGCGATTAAGAAAAATGAAAGAACAGAAAATTAATGGTAAAAGAGAAACTTTGCTCTCTTTTTTTTGGAATATGTCTTCTAAGGTGGTTGCGTACTTACTTCTCCTCGTTCTTGGAAATCTTTATATTGCCAGCGAGTATGGGAAAGCAGTTTTTGTAATTAGCATTTATTATATTATTGTTATGGTTTCTACTCTAGGCATGCCGAATGCTGCGGTGCCGTGGATTGTGAAAAAAAAAGACTTCTCTTCTGTATTTAAAATTCTTTTTGTAATTTCTTTTCTAGCCGCATTGGGTACAATTCTGATAACTATGTTAGTCGTTTCATATCGCGCTTATAATAAAGATTTGATTTATATGATGATATTTATTGCTCTTGCGATAATACTTTACTGGGCGAATAATGTTTCGATATCTTTTCTTATAGCAAAGAAAAATTATAGTTTTATTAGCTTTGTGGGTGTAGCTTCTGTTTTAATTACTTTGGGTATGGCAGTGATTCTCAAAAGATTTTTTGGACTTGGAATAATAATTTCTTATTTCTCAGGTTACCTATTTTCTGCAGTTGTTATGTCCTGGCGCGCCAGACATGATTTTCTTAGAGTGATTAGAGATTTAAAAATTAATTTTTCTTCTTTTAAAACCTACATTAAAGATGGGGCAGTAGTATCTTTAGTAACTCTTTCGTTTTTCTTCATGAGTTGGGCTGATTCTGTTATTCTGGGATTGTTCACAAATCTAGAATCTGTCGGTAGGTATAGCATTTCAATTACGTTTTCCAATATAGTTATATTAATTCCGTTTACACTTTCAATGTTTGTCATAACAAGGATTTCTGAAGTAAAAAATAAAATAAAATCTCAGAATATTCTAAAAAGAGTTATGAGGGTTTCTTATTATTTTAGTTTTATTATTGCATTGCTCATTTCGTCTTATCTTTCTTTATTTATAAAAATATTTTTTCCTAAATATCAAGGTGTTGAAATTTATGCGATTATTCTGATGGTCGGGGCACTTTTTTATTCTTCTTATTTTATAGTATATAACTATTTTGTTGCTAAAGCAAAAGTGAACCGAAATTTTCTCCCTATTGTGCTCGCCTCGCTGATTAATATTTTCTTAGATATAATATTAGTATTTAAATTTGGAATTTATGGTGTTTGTGCTGCTACTGCAATAGCGCACTTTACAGCTTTTATCCTTTTAACAAGGGGTTTCCTAAAAGCAAGGAAAATTGTCATTATGAGTATACTTCCTTTTGTTTTATTATTAGCTTACTACTCCTCTTATTTTGGGATTATCATAGCGATAGCATTTTGTATCATCCTGATTAAACTTAAGATTATAGAAATAGAAGACCTCAAGATTATAAAAAACGCAATAAAAAAATAAAAATGTGTTTAGATATATTTAAATATTAAAAGGAATCAACTACAAAATGAGTATAAAAAAGAAGATTGTCCTTTTGTTTAGAGCAATAAAGAGGATAAGTAACTGGCATGAATATATATTGGATTATCTGGGTTTTAAAAAAAGAGATATAATCTACAGTATAGATAATAAAAAGATTAAATTGAGGGGGGGGACTATTGATAAAACAATTCTTACCGAAGTTTTGCTTACTAACAAATATTTCCCAGAGTGGCTAAAGTTTTCTAGGGGCGATATTGTAGTTGACGCGGGCGCCCATATAGGAATATTCTCTGTTTTAGTAGATGCAGATATTGTTTATGCGATTGAGCCTTCAACTGACAATTTCAGAATGTTAAGCGAACAAATTAAACTGAATAATAAAAAAATAATTCCAGTTAATATTGCCCTTTTTGATAAGAACGGAAAGATTAAATTGTTTTCTGGAAACCATTCAGCCAGATCCTCTTTAGTGAGGGATGAGGGGGGGAGTAAAGAAATTGTTAAAACAAAGATGATGAAGTCTTTCTTTGATGAGAATAAAATTAAGAAATGTAAGCTTATGAAGATAGATGTCGAAGGTTCTGAATATAAAATACTATATGCTACTCCTAAACAAACTTTACAAAAGATAGAAAATATTCTCATGGAAGTACACAAAGTTCCTGGAGAAAGTCCTCAAGAATTAAAGAAATTCTTAGAAAAAAACAACTTCAATGTTGAATTATGCGTAGACTTTTTATATGCTAGGAATAAATCTGTTGTTAAATAATTTGTAAAATTTCTAATTACTTTTTAGATTTATATACTTCTGCGAAGCTTTCTCCGACATTATCGAATCGCTTCATTAAAATGAAATTATTTTTTATACAGGTTTGGACTTGGGGAGAAAAATACTTTTGGCGATGTGTTAGTACGAGATAGTCTTCTGTACATATAAATTTATAGTTAAACACAGAATTTAGAGAGGGGGCTGCTCCGACTAAGGGCTGATTTAGTTTGTAGCCTCCTAAAAAAGTATAAACAGGGTTATCTGAGAAGAAAGTAGAGTTTTTTGGAACATTTGAAGCAAGATAAGACATAAACGCTTTAAGCTGGGCTGCATTTCCCGAACTAATATCCCTGGCTGTATCCTCTAATGAAGAAAGAGACAAAAGGATTAGACCAAAGAGCATAGTAATAAGAATCATTTTATTAAATTTTTGGTTTGATGAAAATGCGCAATAAATTGCAAGGAGAATTGTGAATGGTGCTAGTTGGAAGAAGTGCTGGTAAAATATTTCTGGGCTAATTAGAAGAAAAATTAAGTTCGCAATGTTAAAAATAATGAGCGTGGATAAAACTTCTTTTTTGTTTGATTTTATATTTAAATTTGAGAGTATGACAACTAGTAAGTATCCTAAATAGAAAATTAATATGCTTAAACCCTTTGCTAGTTGAAAGATTCTCGGGGATGATCCTTTAAAAATTAGATTAAACTGTATCAATGAATATAGCAGGGACGGACCAATTTTTATCAGAAAATATGAAAGAAGGGGTAAAGAGATAATAAGCACGCCAAGTGTGAGCATTAGAATTTCCTTGAATAGCCCATTTGTATTTATCTGTTTTTTATATCTGAGATAGATGATGTGGATTAAGATTGAAAAATAGAAAAATATTGCTGGTTGTTTAAACCAGATAGCAATTGCAATGCAGATACCTGTGACAAACAAATAAAAATTAGCTGGCTTGCGTTTTTCTTGAGATTTTATATAAAAGTAAAAAGCCCAAACTCCAAATAATGCCATTAATGTTTCGGTGTTGGGGACTAGCTTAAAATTATAGGCTGACATCAGAACCGCAGCAAATAAACCATATGTGGCATTGGAGAGTTTTTTTGCTACTAGGAAAACTGAAAGAATGAGGGCTATATCGAAGATGAGGGCCAGAAGTTTTATTGAAAATGTTGTAGGTTGAACGAAATTAAAGGCAGCCGCGGTCAGATAATGAATTAATGGTGGTTTATGGTCGAAATAGTCTATATAGAGCTGCCCGCCCCCAGATATGCCCTGCGCAACATAAGCTAAACCTGCTTCGTCAAAACCAATTGAGCTATAAATTAAAGAATATGCTCTAAAACCGAATGCAAATATTAAAAATAATATTGCTACCACTCTTGCTAGCTTTTGAAAATCCATTTTGGGATTAATATTTGTGTTTTAATCAATAGTCGGGGGTTTTTAAATATGTATTTAATGTTTAAATGTGTCATAATCAAACTCTAAATACAAATTTTTCACTTAACCAAAACTCTAATGGAAATGCGTGGAAATCATGATAAAACCTTAATTTGGCAATTGGATGATAAATATCGAAAAGTACCCTCATTAAGAGGCTGTTTATTTTATATCTACTGTTTTTATTTGAAAAGAGAGAGGTGAAAGCAATATTTCTTAAATGGGCTATTTCAGATTTTTTTAACCAGGATGGAAAATGGTCGAACCATTCTTCTGGATTAAATTTATTCCATTCTTCTAGTGTCTGTGGCGGCACAAAACCGCCCCTTAAAGCATCTCTGTACATTTTAGTTCCGGGGTATGGCACATATACAGCAAATGGTGTGTATGCTCTTGGATTTTCTTTAATTAATTTTTTAGCAATATCAACAGTTTGCATATTCTCTGCGTCAGTTTCACTTGGGAAGCCTATAATAAAAGTATATTTGACTATGAATGGATACTTTGCCAACCTTCTGTTTACCTTTAATAAATCATCTATTTTTATTTCTTTGTCAATCATTTGTAAGATGCGATTTGAGCCAGATTCTGCTCCGATGTCAACATTTCTGCATCCTGAATCGTACATTAATTTTAAAGTTTCAGAGTCCATTCGCGCGGCTGTATCAACTCTTAAGCCTAGGGTCCCCCAATTGATGTTTAGTTTGTTTTTTATTATCCCGCGAAGTATTTTTTTTAATCTCTCTATATCGACGCAGAAATTATCATCTTGAAAATAGATTGTATTCAGATTATATTCTCTAACTAGATTAGTTACCCTTCTGATACTTTCCTCGGCAGACATCGCTCTCCAACGCCCTTTATTAAATTCGAGGTTATAACAAAAACTACATTTATGCGGGCAACCTCTGCTTGAGACAAAGTCTAGACTCTTTCCTCCCTCTTTTAAATTAATAGAAGAATAGCGGTTTACATCGACTAAATGGTAAGGCAGATCTGGGGTTTCATCAAGATTCTTTATAAAATCCCTGGGGGGATTCACAAAAACTTTTCCTTCTTTTTTATACATTAACCCTTTAATATCAACCAAGCTTTTTTTAGATTCTAGGGCTTTTACTAATTCGTAAAATGTAATTTCGCCTTCGCCGATCACAATTATGTCAATATATTTGTTTGCTATTGTCTGCTCTGGCAAAGTAGAAGCATGAACTCCCCCCCACACAACCGGGCACTTGGAATGCGCTTTTACTATTTTTGAGGCTTGCAAGGCCTGACTGATTTGACGACCTGTCATGCAGGTTATCCCAACGCATACGGGATTTGATTTTAAAGATTCTAAAAGCTTATTTTGCCAATCCGGTTCTAATCTTTGGTCTATTAAAACTATTTCATATTCTTCTTTATCTAGGGCTGCTGCAATTGTTAGAAGACCTATCGGAAGCCTTGCGCCGAGTAGATCAAAACCGCCCCCTCTCGGCTGTATCAGAACTATTCTATTCATTTTTTTCTAATGAAGCGAGGGTTTTTAAATATATATTCTATTTTAAAAATACATTGAAATGAAAGTCGGAATAATCGGTGGCGGATATGCAGGTCTCGGCGCAGCATATTATTTGAATAAAGTAGGCATAAATGATATTGTAATTATAGAATCAGAAGACCGCTTGGGGGGCCTTGCTTCTGGCTTTAAAAAGAAAAATTGGAAATGGCCTATTGAGAAACTAATTCATCATTGGTTTACTACAGATTCTTGTGCTCTAGAAATTGCTAAAGAAATAGGATTAGGCGATAAGCTAATAATAAAAGATACTAAATCGTCATGTTTTTATAGGGGGAGAATTGCTGAATTAGATTCTCCGCTTTCGCTTCTGAAATTTCCCTTTTTAAGTTTCTTTAATAGAATCCGACTTGGCATAATAATGGCCTATATGAGGCTTGACAAAAATTACTTAAAATATGAAAAAGAAACTTCTTATTCTTTCATGAAAAGACTAATGGGCGAAGAAGTTTTTGAGGTTTTATGGGAGCCTCTGTTTATTGGGAAGTTTGGAAAACACGCCCCGGCTATAAATGCGGCTTGGTTTTGGGCAAGAATACACCCCAGGACAAAGAGTTTAGCATACATCCAAGAGGGTTTTCAAATTTTTGCAGATAAAATTGGTAGAATAATTGAAAAAAACGGCGGGAAAATTTTTCTCAACTCGAAAGTGAAGAATATAAAAAGAAAGAATAAAAAGTTTATTGTGAGTTTTGGCAAAAAAAATCTTTGTTTTGATTGTTTGATTCTAGCTGTCCCATTACAAATTGCGCTTTCTCTTTATAAGTTTCCTAAACAATATTCAAAAAGATATAGCGCCCTCCGCTCAATTGGCGCGCAATATTATGTACTTGAATTAAAAAAGCAGTTTCTAGAAGACGGCACTTATTGGCTCAATATAAATGAGAAAGATTTTCCCTTTATGATGGTTGCTGAGCATACTAACTTTGTTGATAAATCTAATTATAACAATAGTCATCTGATATGGGTTGGTAAATACCTGGATTGCGATGACCCTCTTTGGGCATTAGATAGAAACGAACTGTTTGTGAAGATAGTTCCTTTTTTAAAAAAAATTAACAGAAAATTTGATGAATCATGGATTAAAAGTTTTTATTTTTCAAGGTTTGCCAATGCACAACCTGTTTTACCATTAGATTACTCTAAAAAAATGCCTAGTATTAAAACGCCTATTGAAAATCTTTATATGCTAAATATGAATCATGTTTATCCGTGGGACCGTGGGACTAATAATGCGCTTGTACTTGGGCAGCGTGTGGCGCAGATGATAAAATCTAAGACATAGTTTGCGCGCCTGATTAGAGTTTCGTATATCGAAAATCTATATTAATCAGTTTTTCCATAAAAGCAATCTAAAAAAATTAACAAATAACATATGTTTATTCGGTGCTTTTAAGCCAAGCCTCATTATCCTTAGTGGCGAAAAAAATTCCCGGTAGGCTCTTTTTATTAAATTCTCGAGTTCTTGTGAATTTACCTTACTGAGGTTAAGATTGCTCATTGTACTAAAAGTATATGTATAGTCTTCAGGGCGGTTGCTCATATTGAAACCTTGTTCTTTGGCCAAATCATAGAGCTTTGTGTTTGGGTAAGGAATTACTTTAAAGAATGTTGCCATATGAAGCTTAGAATTCTTAGCAAATTGGATAGTTCTAATTACCTGTTCGCGTGTTTCGCCTAAAAAACCAATCATAAAATATCCTGTTGTCATAATCCCGTTTTTAGTAGTTAGCTCTATTGCTTTCTTTACTCTTGAGAGGTCTAGATTTTTCTCAATAAATTTCTGAATTTCTAAATCGCCAGACTCAATTCCAAAGCATACACTATATACCCCTGCTTTTTTCATATTTTGAGCTAACTCTTCGTCTACGAAGTCTGCCCTTATTCCGTTTGGGAAAGATATTTTTATTTTCATATTAGATTTTATAATTAAGTTCATTATGCTCTTGGCCCTGTTCATGTTAACATTAAAAGAATCGTCTTCAATCTGAAACTCTCTTATACCATATTGATGATATAACAATTCAATCTCCTTTAAAACATTCTCTGCACTTCTAAACCTGATAGTCTTTCCGAATAACTTATGGCAGTAAATACAATGGAATGGACAGCCCCTAGATGTAAAAATCTGACCTATTTTCTTTTCAGCTTTGAAAAATGCGTGTGTATAAGGATTATTAAAATATTCTTGCATGTCTATTTTCGAATAAGCAGGAAAAGGTATTTCATCAAGGTTTTTAATATAATCTCTTGGCTGAGTAAACTTTATTTTGCCTTTTTCTTTGTAGCCTATGCCTTTTATTGTTGAAGGTCTTTTCTTAGATACTATTTCCTTAAGAGTGATTTCACCTTCGCCAATCACAACATAATCTACAGGTTTTTGCTGAAGTATCTCTAATGGTTTTGCACTCGCGTGGGGCCCCCCCAATATAACTGCTGTTTTAGGAAGTAATGATTTCATAAAACGTGCTAAAGAGTAAGCTGAAGCTGATTCAAATGTCAGGCACCTTATACCAATAAAGTTTGGAGCAAATTCTAATGTCTCTTCCTTTAATTTCTGCTTTGTCAATTTTTGTGACTTTAAATCGATTATTTTTACTTCATGGTTAAATTTCTCTAAATACGACGCGAGATACATCAGTCCCAGGGGAAATGGGGTTGCTTTCTGCGTATCTGATTGCGGGTTTAAAAGAAGTACTTTCATTTTATCTAAAAAACAAACATTTTAGTAAATTTTGAGGGCTGAAGAATATACTCGAAGTGAGGAAACATTCATGGGTGCAAAAGCATTTGCCTTTTGAGATTTCTTCATAAATTTGCTTTCTATTTTTGGACTCCCAAAGCGCACGGAAGTTATATCTCGACTTTTTTAGGTTGCCTATTTTTTTGTCCAAAAGTTCGCAGGGATATACGTCCCCATTTGAGTATAGAACCGCGACTTTGTCACCTGCCACGCATTTTATGCCCTGATACCTCTTTTCTATGAAGGTTTTAGATACCTTGTTAGACAGTAGTTTATCTTTAAATCCTGCATTAAAATAAAAATTGCTTTTTTTGTTGTTGTAATCTGAGACTCTTTTGAAAAAATCTTTGTAAAGACTAATGTTAACATCTTTTATTTCTATTTTTTTTGGTTTTCCCCTGACAAGATTTGCTGCAATAAATGTGGGATTTGCTTTTTTTATTGTTTCGAATATCCTATCAAGTCTATTTTGATTATCTGAGAAGATAGTTAATCCGATTGATGTAGTAAGGTTTTTATATTTTGTCTTTAACATATTAAGCTCCTCAATTGTTTTTATAGCCCTCGAAAAAGCGCCCTTGATACCTCTGTTCTTGTCATGCTCTTTTGGAAGGTCGTCTATGGAAACACAAATATCTAAATTAATTTTATACCGTTGCAGTACTTTTTCTACAACTGAAACAATCCTTTCAACAAAATATCCATTCGTGTTTATCCCTATATTTCTTAGAGAATTGTTATTATAAAATATACCAATTATTTGGTCTATATCGGGTCGCAAAAATGGCTCGCCCCCAGTTAATCTCAAGAAAAGCAAATCATCCATTGACTTAGAGACTTTTTCTATTTGAGACAAGCTCATTTCAGGCATGGTGTTTAACTCTTTCCAAAAAAAGCAATGTTTGCAACGCATATTGCATCGAGAGGTAACAAAGAAAATTATGTATAATGGGGTTTTATTACTAGCTCTCATTATTCGGGGAAGAAATTTTAATTTAGGTATCATTTTAATATCTTCTTTCCGTAACTTAAAAACTTTAAAAATGTTACCCCGATACCAATATCAAAAACAATCATATCTAAAATCGTTATGAATAAAGATTTTATGGCGAATAGCTCGCCATTGTGTTTAGCAAGATAATGCCAAAATTCTAGATTAAATGATACAAATAAAAGGATAAAGAAAAAAAATATGTAAAATGAGAGGAGATTTCTGAATATCAGAAAAAAGATAAGCGCCAAAAGAAGAAATGGCATGATGCCAACACTAAGATAAAGTGTGATTGGCTTGAGAAAAAAAGATTTTGCTTTTTTTCCTTCTCTTCTCTGTTCTTTATCTTTAAACAGAGATGATAAAAAAAGACGGGAAAATCTCTTTCCTCTTATAAAATCTGTTTGGATAAACCCCTGTAATGAATAATGCCTGATATGTTCCATTTCTAGCTCATTAGATTGCGTTATAAGTTCGCCTGCTCGAGTAAGCCTCGTTCCTAATTCTGCATCTTCTGAAATTCTTAGCTGGTTCTTAAATCCCCCAAATTCCAAAAAAGTTTTTCGAGGTATAACTGTCAAAGAAGTATCAAGTGTGTGGAGATACTTATCTTGCTTTGAGTAGTAATAACATAAATAAAGGTGCTTGTATTGGGAAAAAATATTTTTAAACCTCAGTTTCGGCGAGAATCTACCAATAAAGATTTTATTACCGCTCTTGTAATATGATTCTACTTTATTTAGAGTATCTGATGGCAGGACGATATCGCTATCTGTAAAAAGAAGGATATTTCCTTTCGCCTGTTCAGCACCAGTGTTTCGTGCATTTGCTGCTCCGAGATTTTGTTTTAGGTTGATTATCTTGAACTTAAATTCTTGAGCAATTTTCAGTGTTTTGTCTGTTGAGCAGTCATTTACAAGAATTACTTCATAGTTTTTATAATCTAAGTTTTTAATAGCGTCAAGGCAAAACTTCAAGGTTTTTTCGCAATTGTAAAGTGGGATAATAATAGAAATCTGTGGCTTCATGCTATTCTTTACGATGCACCGCTTTTACGATAGGCGACCGCCGCTCTTTCAAATTCAGCAAGCGTGTAATCTGTCATCGGATGGCGGAGAGAAAACCCGAGATTTACATTTTCTGGGATTATCTCTCTTCTTTGATTTTTTAAAGCAGGAACATCAGTCAAACCTTGAACTATTTTATGAGGCACTGTAATCACCTGCGGCGCAGCCCTCGCTATTATTTGCATATCTG
>Ga0233422_10000521_pt1 | contig 18949 bp, 21 predicted proteins | sample Watercolumn_Mata_2_FD_182724 | JGI IMG/M metagenome (GOLD analysis project Ga0233422, IMG submission 182724) | Freshwater microbial communities from Lake Matano, South Sulawesi, Indonesia - Watercolumn_Matano_2014_110_MG | ecosystem: Environmental > Aquatic > Freshwater > Lake | place...
GCTATAGAGAAAAAGTGGCAGGAAAGGTGGCAGAAGGAAAAGATATTTGAGGTTTCAGAGAGTGGAAAGAAGAAATGTTATGTTTTAGAGATGTTTCCTTATCCAAGTGCTTCGGGATTGCACATGGGGCATGCCCTAAATTATACTATTGGAGATATTTTTGCAAGATACAAGAGAATGAATGGATTTAATGTTCTTTATCCTATGGGGTATGATGCTTTTGGATTGCCGGCCGAAAACGCGGCAATAAAGGCTGGAGAGCATCCTAAACCTTTTACAGATAAAGCTATGGTGAATTATATGAAACAGATGAATGGGTTAGGACTAAGTTATGATTGGACCCGACTTGTAAGAACCTGTTATCCGGATTATTACAAGTGGAATCAGTATTTCTTTTTGAAGTTTTTTGAGCAAGGCCTAGTTTATAGAAAGAAGTCTGCTGTTAACTGGTGTCCGAAATGTTCAACAGTATTGGCAAATGAGCAGGTTCAGGGAGGAAAGTGCTGGAGACATGAAGATACTGATGTTGAGATAAAACATTTAGAACAGTGGTTTATCAAAACTACAAAATATTCTGAAGAATTATTAGAAAAGATAAAAGATTTGCAGTGGCCTGAGAGAATAAAACTTATGCAGGAAAACTGGATTGGAAAGAGTCATGGGGTTGAGATTGATTTTTCTATAAATAATAAAATATGGAAAATATTTACAACAAGGCCTGATACAATTTATGGAGTGACTTTTATGGTTGTATCTGCACAGCATCCTAAATTGATGGAGCTTGTAACTGATAAACAAAAAAAGCAAGTACTTGAATTCTTGAAAAGATTGAAGAGTGTTTCGGAAAAAGAGCAGGAAGAGATGGAGAAGAATGGAGTATTCACAGGAAGTTATGCTGTTAATCCTTTAACAAAAGAGAAAATTCCTGTTTATGCAGGGAATTTTGTTGTTGCGGATTATGGCTCAGGAATGGTTATGGCTGTGCCTAGCCACGACCAGAGAGATTTTGAGTTTGCTGTTAAGTATGATATCCCAATAAAACAGGTAATTAAGCCGAAAATTTCTAAGTCTGTTGTACTAGGGCCGAGTGTTGAGCCTGAATTTAAAGAGGAGTTGAAGAAAAATAATATTCAATTTGAAGTTAAGCTTAGCAGCAATAATAGAGAGCATATAAGAGTAACCTTAGAAGATTCGCAAATCAATCAGTACATTAATTTAGTTAAGAAGTATGTAAAGAAAAATTGGTGGGTTGAGATAATCGGAAGCAGAAATCTCTCAATCATGAATGGAAGAATTGAAGAAGATTTCTTAGATAATAAAAAGTTATTTGAAGAATTCAAGAAAAACGAACCTCTGATCAGAAAATATAAAAGTATGTGGGAAATGCTTAATGAAAATTCGTTTTATAATGGATTTATCTGCTATACTGATTCTGGAATACTAATTAATTCTGGAAAGTTTTCGGGAATGGATAATGGCAAGGCTAAGGGAGAGATAACTGCTTTTCTTGAAACTAAAAAACTTGGAAGAAGAGCTGTTAATTATAAATTCAGAGACTGGCTTGTTTCTAGACAGAGATATTGGGGAACACCTATTCCTATGATATATTGTGATAAATGCGGAATTGTTCCTGTGCCTGAAAAAGATTTGCCTGTTTTGCTTCCAGATAAAGTCAAGTTTGGAGAGGGAAATGCTCTTGCTTCATCAAAAGAGTTTGTGGATGTGAAGTGTCCTAAGTGCGGAAAAATGGGAAGAAGGGAAACAGACACGATGGACACTTTCTTCGATTCTTCTTGGTATTATTTGAGATATTGTGATCCAAAGAACTCGAAAAAACCTTTTGATTCTGATAAAGTTAAATATTGGATGCCTGTTGACCAGTATATTGGGGGGGCAGAGCATGCTTGCATGCATTTAATTTATGCAAGATTTTTTACTAAGGCATTGAGAGATATGGGAATGTTAAATTTCGATGAACCCTTTACAAAATTGTTTAATCAGGGCATGTTGCATGGTACTGATGGGGAGAAAATGTCAAAAAGCAAGGGCAATGTTGTTTTGCCAGAAGAAGTAAGCAAGAAATACGGGATTGATACTGCAAGATTATTCTTAATGTCTCAGGCTAGTCCGGACAAGGATACACAATGGAGCGAGAACGGAATTGATGGTAGTTTGAGAGTAATAAAGCGAATAATAAACTTCTTTGAGAGTGTTAAAGCTGGAAAATCTTCTCCAATTGTAGAAAGTAAGTTAAATAAAACAATAAAAGAGTATAGCTTGGATATTGAGAACTTTAATTATAATCTTGGAATAATTAAGTTAAGAAGCTTGTTTGAAGCTTTTGAGACTGAAAAAGAAGTTTCTAAAGAAGATTTAGGCAAATTCTTAAAATTATTTCATCCTATCTGCCCGCATATTGCAGAAGAGTTGTGGCATAATCTTGGAAATAAAAGTTTTATTTCTTTAGAGTCTTGGCCTAGTTATGATGAGAAGAAGATTAATGAGAAACTCGAGATGCAAGAAAAAAATGTCGAGAAGACTATTTCAGATATACAGAATATTTTTAAAATAATAAAAGAAAGAGGTAATAATGAAGCAAAAAAAGCTTATTTGTATGTTATTCCTAAAGAACTTGAGCAGTATAAAGAGGCTAGAGAAAATATGAAAGCAAGCTTGAATGTTGATATAGAAATTTATGCTGTTAATGATGCTAAGAAGCATGATCCGCAGAAAAAAGCAGGCAAGGCAAAATTAGGAAAGCCTGCTATTTATGTAGAATAGAGAGTTATAATTTCTTTCATAGTTAAGTTTATATTAGTGCTTTTATTTATGCTAGTATGAATATAAAAGAGCTGATTAAAAGCATATTTGGAAGCAGGCAGGAGAAAGAGGAGATTAGCAAGAGGAAGCTTCTCCCCGAATATGAGGGATTTAGAGAGTTGAAGTCTCTGAGTGGGAAAAAAGAGAAGTTCGAGGATTTTATTCTTAAGCCCGGAAAAGTTGGGATTATTCTTGGAGCAAGAGGAACAGGAAAGTCTGCTCTAGGAATGAGGCTTCTTGAAAATGTTAAAGCAAGAACAGGAGAGAATTGTTATGTTATAGGATTTAACGAGAAGAAATTGCCAAGATGGATACAGGCAATTTCTTCACTTTCTGAGGTGGAGAATAATTCGTTTCTTCTTGCTGATGAGTCTGGGATAAATTTTTCTTCAAGAGAGAGCATGAGCTCTGCTAATAAGCTGCTTTCTGAGCTGCTGCTTATTTCCAGACATAAAAATATCTCAATTCTTTTTATAACTCAGAATTCTGCAAATATTGAGATTAACACTTTGAGACAGGCAGATTATCTGCTTTTAAAGAGATCTTCTTTACTTCAGAGAGATTTTGAAAGGAAGAAGATAAGAGATATTTACGATTCTGTAGCTGGAGATTTTAGAAAGTTTGATGGAGATAAGGGGCTGACGTATGTTTATTCTGATGTCTATAGAGGATTTGTTTCTAATTCTTTGCCTAATTTCTGGACAGATGGATTAAGCAGAAGTTATTCTGCTATTGGGATTTAATGTTATTAATAATTAAGAAACTCCTGCTAGTTTTAAGAAGTACATAAGAGAGATTCCTAGCAAAAAGATTATAAGATTGATTATAGAATTGGGCTTATCTCTTAGTTCTGGGATTAAATCAGAAGCAGCAATATAGATAAAACCACCTGCTGCAATTGCTGGGATAAAAGAGAGATTTAGAGATTCAGCCAGGAAGAATCCAACTAGTCCTCCAAGAACTTTTGTTAAAGTTATTGAGAAATTGATAAGTATGGCTTTTCTAGCTTTAAATCCGCCATAGACTAGCACTCCGAAGTTTCCTATTTCCTGAGGGATTTCATGAAGGGCAATTGCAATTGTTGTTGTTAATCCTAGAGATGAGGAAATTACAAAAGCAGAAGCTATAATTAGTCCATCTAGAAAGTTATGAATAGAATTTCCTATTAGAGCCATATATGCAAAAGTGTGAACTTCACACTTTCCTTCGTGACAGTGCTGCCAGTGAAGAACTCTTTCTATAATGAAAAATAAGACAAATCCGGCTATTATCAGAAGAAAGGTGTAGCTTGTCTGTTCTAAAGATTCTGGAATTAGATGCAAGAAGGCAGAGCCTATTAAGACTCCTGCGGATAAGGATATTAAAAAAAGAAGAATGTTGTTTAGTATCTTCTTCTTTATTGATAAAGTCAGAATTCCTATAAAAGAGATTAGAGAAATTATAAAAGTTGCCAGGATTATCAGCAATAAGGTTGACATTCTATTGGATGGGAAAAGGGGATTATAAATTTAATCATATATTCTCTATCTTGATTATCTTTTTATACTTAATTTTTAAATTAAATGCATGAGGATTGCAATATTGTCAGACATTCATGGAAACTTGGAGGCTTTAGAGGCTGTTTTGCAAGATGCTAGGAAAGAAAGAGTTAAGAGGTTTTTTTGCGCAGGAGATATTGTTGGATATGGGGCTAATCCTAGAGAGTGTATTAAAATAATGCAGGAAATAGGGGCAAGATGTGTTATGGGCAATCATGATTATACTGCTATAAGTAGTCAAGAGCCATTTAGTTTTAGTGATGCTGCAAAAGAAGCTCTGGATTTTACAAGAAAGCAGCTAGGCTCGGATGATAGAGAATTTTTGAGAGGACTGCCTTTTCTCTTAGAGGAAGGGGATATTGTAGTTGCTCACGGAAGTATAGTCAAGCCAGAACAATTTAATTATATTATTTATAATCCGCGTTCCTCTTCTAGTTCACTTATGAACGCAACATTTATTGGAGAAAATTTTAGAATGCTTGCAGAAGGCAAAAGATTATTTTTAGGACATGCTCATGTTCCCTTTAGACTTGGATTTAGAGATAATCAAGCTATGTTCCAGCCAGATTCAATAAATGAAATTTCATCTAGCGAGGGATATGATAAAGTGATGTGCAATGCTGGAAGTGTTGGGCAGCCGAGAGATAGAGATAGAAGGGCTTGTTATATGATTTATAATCCAACTTCTGGAGAGATTGAGATTAGAAGAGCAGATTATGATATTGATAAAGCAGCTGGAAAAATAAGAAGTGCTGGCTTGCCTGCTAAATTAGCAGCAAGGCTTTATACTGGAGAGTAGGGAAAACCTAGAAAATTTAATATTTTCTAGTTTATTCGGAATAAAGTTCCGAAGGCTTTAAATACTTCTTTGTCTTAAAGTATATACTCATTGAACATGGCAGAAGAAAAGTTAGGCAAGGCTATAGGGAAGATAACCCATTTCTTTGACAAGATTTCTGTTGCTGTTATAGAGCTTTCTGGCAAGTTAAAAGTTGGGGATAAGATAAGAATTAAGGGATTTACAACAGACTTTGAGCAGAAGATAGACAGTATGCAACTGGAACATGAGCAGCTTAAGGAAGCTAAGAAAGGCATGGCTATTGGAATGAAAGTCAAGGATTTTGTCAGACCACATGATATGGTCTATATTGTAAAATAAAGAGTTCTTTAATAAAATAAGGAGAACTGACTTTTGTATTTTGGACTAGCTTCTAATTTTAGGTTAAAACCGCTTTAATTCTTCTAACTCCCTTAGAAGAAGCTTCTTCCTTTAGTATCTTGAATTTTCCCAAGTCTTTAGTATTTGTTACATGAGGGCCTGAGCAAATTTCCTTACTTACATTAGACTTTGCATCACAAATAGTATAAACCGAGACTTTTTCTCCATATTTCTCTTCAAAGATTCCTGTTGCTCCTGATTTTTTTGCTTCATTAAGAGACATTTCTTCTCTTTTGACTAAAAATCCTGCTTTTATATTATCATTAACTATTTTTTCAACTTCTTTTAGTTGTTGTTCTGTTAATTTGTTATCGTGGGAAAAGTCAAATCTCATTCTCTCTGCTGTGATATTACTGCCTCTCTGTTCTACATGCTCTCCTAAGACCTCTCTTAAAGCTGCTAACAAGAGATGAGTTGCAGTATGATATTTTGTAGCTATCTCTGAATTGTCTGCCAAGCCTGCCTTAAAAACTCCTGCTGAAGCTGTTCTTGATAATTCCTGATGCTTTGCCTGCTCTTGCCTGAAATATCTATGCGGCACAATTAGACATCTTTCATCTGCCAGCTCATCAATCATTTCTAGAGGAAAGCCAGAGCTTTGATAAAGGAGAAAACTTTCCTCTCCGGTTACTATGGCTTGGTCTATTTCTTTTTCTGAAATGTTAAATTCTTTTAGAGAATATGGCTTTTTAGAATCTTTATTATCGAGCATCTTGATTAAGATATCTATCTTGCCATGAGCTTCCATTAGTTTTACGAACTTTTCTCTTTTTATAGGAGTTTTTTTAGAAAATATCTTTTCTGCTTTTTTCAGGCCTTCTTCTAAAGTCTTTGCAAATGTTTCTTCCTCTAATTCAAGCTCTTTTAAGATGAATAATTTATTTTTTTCAAGATGAGAATAGTCTTTGTATATTGGGAAGATTGATTCAGCTACTCTTTTTGTTAAATTTCCTTGTATGCCGAGAAATTTCCCATATCTTATTGCTCTTCTTATCAGCCTTCTTAGGACATATCCTCTTTCTGTATTTGAAGGAGTTTGCTTTTCAGCAAGAATCATTAGTGATGCTTTGATATGATCGGCAATGATTCTCATTGCTCTTGTCTCTCCTTCGTCTTTTCCATATTTTTTATTTGAAATTTTTTCTATTTCTTTTATTATTGGAAGCCAGATTTCTGTTAGATAGTTATCTTTAAATCCTTGCAAAGTGGCAAGAACTCTTTCTACTCCTAATCCTGTGTCTACATTCTGCTGTTTTGCGAGATTAAAATTACCTTGTTCATCTTTATTATACTGCATTAGCACATCATTCCAGATTTCTTTCCAATAGTCCTCATTGGTTTCTGGATTTCCCTTTGGCTTGCCTTTTCCAATCCAGTAAAACATTTCTGTATCTGGACCACAAGGGCCAGTGTTGCCTGCAGGCCCCCACCAGTTATTTGATTTAGGAAGATAGGCAATTCTTTCTTTTTTTATTCCTAGCTTTTCCCAGATCTTAGCAGATTCTTCATCCTTGCCAGCATCTTTATCTCCTTCAAATACAGAGACTGCCAGCATATCTAGTGGGATTTTTAATACTTTTGTGAGAAATTCAAAAGAGTATTCAATTGCTTCTTTTTTAAAGTAGTCTCCCAAAGACCAATTGCCAAGCATTTCAAAAAAAGTGTGATTTTTTTCATTTCCAACTTCATCGATATCTCCTGTTCTGATACATTTCTGAACATTTACAAGCCTTTTTCCTAAAGGATGCTTTTGTCCTAGGAGAAATGGGACAAGAGGGTGCATTCCTGCTGTTGTAAAGAGAACAGTTGGATCATTTTCAGGAATTAGTGGAGAATTTGGGATTTCTTTATGGGCTTTACTTTTAAAGAAATTTATATATTCTTTTATTAAATCTAGTCTATCTTTAATCATGTTAGAATCAGATAAAGCGGATTTTTAAGTTTTTAGTTTGAGAGTTTCGCAAGCTCGCTTTGAATATCTCTTAGATCGCGCTCTAAATTATCTGGAGTTTCTTCTTCTAGCTGAGGAAGAAATTTTTCAAAGAATTTTATATCAAAAGCAAGTTGTTTTAATTTGCTTGCTAGAGAAACTTTTAATTGCAATTCTTTTTTTCTTATTTTAGAATAGTTTTCTAGTCTTTGATAGATGTTTGTCAGCTTGCTAGAAGCTTTTAGTGAATGCTGCCTAAAATACTCTTTTTCTTCCTGAGAAAAAACAAGATGCTCCATTTTATTTTTTAAATAATTTTCTCTCGATATTCTCAATGTTATTCTTTAGATTATCAATTTCCTGCTTCCAGGAATCTAGCTCTATCTCCTCTCTCTTTTTAGTTTCTTTAATACCTAGCATTAATCCTTCTACCTCTTGTAATTTTGATTTTATATCATTAAAACTGGCGAGAGCTTGTTTATAATCCTGAATTTTGACAAAAATTTCTTTGCTCTTATCTTCAACAGCTTCTTTTTTAACATAACTTGGCTTGGGAATTTCTGGAATTTCTGGCTCTTGTGTTTGAATTTCTGGAATATCTTCTTCTACCTCTCCTAGATAAGCTGGCTTTTCTTCTGACTTTGGAATTTCCTCTAAATCAGAAGCAGAGTATGCATCATCAAAACTTAATTTGCTTTTAATAGCATCTCTTGTAAGATCATCTGATAAATTAGATGATGGGAGTTTTGGAAGAGCAGGCAAGGCTGGCAGAGATTGCGGCTTTTCAGGCTTTCTAGAAATAGCAAAATCAGAAAATCTTGGAAAACTTAACTTGGGTATATCTGATTCTGATTCAAAATCATCTTGTAAAACCTTTTTTTTATTCTGCATAATTAACAAATTTAAGTATTGTATAAATAGATATGGTTTAACTAATGAATAGTAACAGAAAAACGAAAGGTATTTAATTAAAAGCCTTTTAAAACAGCTATGCAGGTTAATCTTCTTGAGCGAGTAGTTTCAGATGTGACAGGAAAAGCGGCATCAGGCATAGTTAAAAGCCTGTATGACAAGAAAAATGTAAACGAGTTTTTGATAGCCAAGAAGCTTCAATTAACTATAAATCAGACAAGAAATCTTCTTTACAAGCTGTCAGATGCAGGATTAGTGAGTTTTACAAGAAAAAAAGACAAGAGAAAGGGGTGGTATACTTATTTCTGGACTCTAGATGTTGAAAAAAGCCTATTATTTTTAAGAGAATCTTTAAGAAAAGAGATAGAACAATTAAATAACAGCTTGAAAAATAGAGAGAGCAAGAGATTTTACATTTGCAAGTCATGCGGAATAGAGGTTAATGAAGAGACTGCTCTGCTAAATAATTTTAGCTGCAAGGAGTGTGGGGTTGTTTATGAACTGGCAAGCAATGAGAAAGTAATAAATGACTTGAAGCAGAAAATTACAAGATTAAACAAGGATTTAGATATTATAAATCAGGAAGTTTCAGTTATTCAGAAAGAATCTGCTAAGAAAAGAGAGAGAAAAGATGCTTTAGAGAAGAAGAAGAAAGCGCAGGAAAGAGCTAAAAAACTTGCCAAAAGAAAAAAAGAGAGAGCAAGAGAAGAAAAAAAGGCAAAAAAGGCAAAGAAAACTAGCAAGAAGAAGAGGAAATAATGAGGGGATTTCTAAAATATATATTCAGTAATTTAAGCACAACAAACTGGCTTATTCTAGCTAATATTATAATCTCTGTTTTTGTCTGGATTCTTGTTGCTGCTTTTCCTAATTTGCATCTAATTGAAAGTCTGGCTTTTTCCTGGGATAATCTTGCTTCTGGAAAGATCTGGACTCTGATAACTAGCATGTTTATTCATGCTAATTTTTGGCACCTTGCTTTTAATATGTTCTCTTTATTTTTTATCGGAAGATTTTTAGAGAATATTATTGGGGGAAAGAGATTTTTAGCATTTTATTTAATCTCTGGAATAGCTGCTTGTTTAGTTGCTGGAGTTTTATCTTTAATTCCATATTCTAGAATTTTTGCAACTCCTGCTAGCTTGGGAGTTGGAGCTTCAGGAGCTATTTTTGGACTAGCGGGATTGCTTGCGGTTTTGATTCCAAAAGGAAAAGTTTATCTTATTGCCGGGCCTTTAATAGCACTGATCTTAGAATTTGCTTTACAACCTTTGCTTCCTGCAAATGTCATGTATGTTCTGGGATTTATAGTTACTATTTATATTATGATATCTATACTTGCTATATTTTCATTTAATCCAAGATTAAGAAAGCTGGCTGTTCCAATAGAGATGCCATTTTGGATGCTTCCAGTTATTGCTATTGTCCCACTAGTTATTATTGGATTATTTGTTGATCTTCCAATAGGAAATACTGCTCATTTTGGAGGGCTCATTGCCGGGCTTATTTATGGAGCTTATCTGAGAAGAAAATATAAGAGAAAGGTTAAAATACTAAATACATTTGTTGCAAGACAGAGTAGATAATGGCTGAGATAAAAGTAATTTGTGGGGCTGTTGTTCTTAAAAATAATAAATTTGTGATGGTGCAAGAATCAAAAGAATATTGCAGAGGAGAGTGGAATCTTCCATTAGGGCATCTTGAACTTGGCGAAGATATCCTAAAAGCAACAATAAGAGAAGTCAAGGAAGAAACTAATTTAGATATAAAACTTGAGGGGCTGATTGGCATTTATGAGCATAGAAGCAGGCAGGGGCACAATATAGTCAAGTTTATCTTTAAGGCTTCTGTTATTAAAGGAGAATTAAAGTTTAAAGAGGGGGAGTTGCTAGATGCAAAGTGGTTTTCTTATGAGGATTTTGATAAGATGCCTTTAAATAAAATTCGAACAAAGGATATCCCTAAAGTTCTGGCAGATTTGAGAAAAGGACAATTAATAGATTTAAAAATGATAAACCTTTCTATGTAATATGGCAAAAAGAAAAAAAGAGAGAGCAAAAGAAGGCTTCTTTAAAAGAAACTATTTATTATCTTGGATGTATATAAAGGAGAGCAGGAGATATATTTATTTTACAATTGCAGTTTTTTTAATATTTATTCTGATTGGATTTTTCAAGCCTGTTTATTTTGTAGAGCTGATTAAAAGATTTATAGAGCAGTTGAGATTAGAGACTGCAGGATTGAATTCCTGGCAGATGATAGTTTTTATCTGGCTGAATAATATAAAAAGTGCTTTTTTCGGATTAATTCTAGGGGTTGCTCTTGGAATATTCCCTCTTTTTAATCTTATTATAAATGGATATGTAATAGGATTTGTTAGTTATTATGCAGTTCAGGGATTAGGCTATTCTTCTTTATTGTCTTATGTTCCTCATGGAATTTTTGAACTTCCAGCTTTAGTTATTAGTCTTGCATTAGGAATGAGATTTGGAATGTTTTTATTTACGAAAGACAAGAAGAAGGAATTTTTATATAGATTAGACAGAAGCTTGCGAGTTTTTATTTTTGTTATTTTGTCGTTGCTTTTGATAGCAGGAGTTATAGAGGGATTATTTATTACTTTGATTTAATATAGTTAATATAATATATGTTTTCTAAGATAGAGGTATTTATAAATTAGGATTTCCAGTTTAAGATATGGTTGATAGAGAGGTTCAAAAAAGAAATCTTCTTGCACTTGCACGAAGTCAGGGTGGATTTCAGTTTTCTAGAACTTTTTTCCCATATACTTCATCTAAGATAGGGCCTTATTATGTTCAGAGTGCAGCAATTATGACTAATGGGGAGGTGTATGCAGCTGCATGTAAGGATATGGTTCAAATGATAAAAGATGCTTTGCCAGGATTCAAGGGAGTTATTTCTGGAGGAGAATCAAGAGATTGGTGTTTTTCTGGGCCTGTTGCTACAGCTTTGGGATTGCCGCATACTATGATTTACAAGACAGATGAGACAGGGCAGTGTAAAGTTATTGGAGCAAGCATGAAAGATAGAGATGTTGCTCATGTTGCTGATTTGAGCAATGAGGGAAGTTCTCCAAGAGATATGTGGATTCCGACAATTATAAAAGCAGGAGGAAAAATAAGTGATATTTTCTTTTATGTTGATAGATTAGAAGAGGGAGTTCAAGTTATGAAAGATCTTGGATTAAATTCTCATGCTATAATTCCTTTAGATGAGTATGCCTGGCAAGTTTGCAAGACTGCTGGCAAAGCATAATCTGTTTGCGAGATTAGGATTTAATTTTGGAGAGGAATTATTTTTTCCTCACCCGATGGAGTTAAGATTTGTAACTGATGTTAAATCAGCTTATGGAAAATATCCAATGGGTGCAGATGGATATGCATTTATAAGAGCTGGAAAAGAAGATGCTGCTTTAAGAACCGCAAGAAGCTCTGGATTAAAAGCCAGAATTGTAGGAAATGTGGAAGAAGCAAAAGAAGGAAGAACAGGAGTCGAATTAAAAGCATTTAACGAAGAAGAAGTTTATTTTTCAGGAAGAGATTAAAAAAATTTATTCAGCCTAGTTTGCTTTCCATAATTCTTTAAGAGCCAGGAGTTTTTTGTGAAAGTTTCTACTGGAAGCTGCAATCTTGATTGACTTGTCTTTAATGCGTCTGCTATATTTTCAAATTTTTCTGGCTGCTGTGAGAATGCAAATCTGGCAGCTTCTCTTAAGATGCCAACTCCGAGAGGAGCATAATACTCTTTTCTCTCCTCTCTCATAACTAGACAAGAAGCTTGCCTCTTTATTTTTTCCAAGTATTCGCAGAGAGCGAGCCTAGCTGTATAATAAGCTCCTGTAACATTGCTGGCATATTTTTTTCTGCCATTAAAAGATTCATAGTCTATTGATAAGAAATTGCCAGAAGCTAGATTCCATAAGCTTCCTTGAAGATAAGCTTCTATAACTTCAAATGAAAATTTATCTGGAAGAACTAGGAATTCATAGTGATTTCCAACATAGTAGGCATGGAAGAGAAGGATTTCTCCTATTTCTGGATAGAAGCGGATTTTTTCAAGAAGAAGTTTTGATAAAGTATCATCTGTAGCTGTGATGCTCCATCTTGTTGGCACAAGCTTTCTGTTTTTACCTAATCCAAGCAAGCCTGCAGACAAAACTTTTATTATATTTGAGACAGGAATTCTTGATTTGTATAATTCATTGATTGCAGATACTGCTTTTGAGTCTGTATCATTAGTTAGATAGTCTATTTTTCTTGGAATAGAAGGATTTTCTTCTAATCTTGCTGCTTTTAATGGGGCGGGATTTCCAATAACTGGGGAGTGATTGGATAAATTCAAATCAGAAGCAGGAGCTTTTTTCAAGATAATTTCTGTGTCTACTTTTTTGTCTGCCATTGAGATTTCCTGCATGACATTTAGAAATTTGTTATTTTTGCCAGAATCTTTTATTTTGCTTTTAAATCTTGCATAAATTAGCTTTCCTCTTAGTCTTAAAATATTTGCAATAGAGAAATTATTTGCAAACCAGGCTTCTGGCTGGGAGAAATCCTGAGTATCTCCTAGCTCTTGAGGGGCAAGAATTCCTGTATTAATCTCGGGGTAGCCTTTTCTTCCAACAAAAATTTCAGGAGGAGAGCTTCCAGAAAAATGAGTTTTTGCTTTTCCTAGAATCTGGAATTTTGCAAGTATCGGACAAGGCTTTCCGCAATAACCTCTTCCCTTACATCTAACACATAAATCTTTGTCCATAAAAGAAAAAAAGTTTTCTTGTTAATAAGGATTATGAAACTAAATACTATACTAATATTATTAATAAGATTAGTAGAAAAATACTAAATTCCCTTTTTCTTTTATTCTTTCAAGTCAGATATACCTAGGATTATAAACAAGACGCCAATTCCTAGGACAAACCAGAATGCGCCACCTTTAAGGAATTCCCAGGCTGCATGCCTGAAGTTCCAAAAATCTCCCCACAATAGAGGAGAATACCATGCGACTAAAATTGCAGCGATTACTAGTATCAATCCGACTAAAATCTCAAGCCATTTATTCATATGTGGAAAATAAGCTTTTAATTTAAAAGCTTTTCTGTGTTGCAATATATATAGAGTAGAAAGGTTTATCAATATATTATCTTAATAAATGGTGACTAGGATATAAAATGTTAACAGAAAAGCAGATTATAGAAATTCGCGAGCATCTTGAAAAAGCTCAGAATCCTGTTTTCTTTTTTGATAATGATGTTGATGGATTGTGCTCATTTTTGCTACTTAGAAGAGCAGTTGGAAGGGGAAGAGGTGTTGTTATTAAAAGCTCGCCTGATTTGAATTCAAGCTATATTGGAAAGATTGATGAGTTTAATCCAGACTATGTCTTTGTTTTAGATAAGCATCTTATTGCAAAAGACTTTTTAGAAGAGCTGGCAAAAAGGAATATTCCTGTTGTCTGGATTGACCATCATGATGTTGATGTCTCCTGGATTAATGATGGGGTTTATTATTATAATCCAATTAAATCAGGAAGCAATGAGCCAACAACTTATCTCTGCTATAAAGTGGCAGGAAGAAAAGAGGATGATTGGCTTGCTCTGCTAGGATGCATTTCTGATGGATTTATTCCTGATTTTTTTGAAGAGGTAAGAGAGAAAAATGAAGACTTGCTAAAAAAGTGCAGGACTGCATTCGAATGTGTTTATGATAGCGAGTTTGGAAGAATGATAAGACTTTTGAGTTTTGGATTAAAAGATAGGACAACTAATGTTGTAAAGATGCTTAAATTTCTGATAGAAGCGAGATTTCCCAGAGATATTTTAGAAGAAAATGATAAGACTTATAGTTTTCACAGCAGGTTTAAGTATATTGAGAAGAAATATAAAAATTTGATTGAAAAAGCAGAGGATAATGCAGGAAAAAAGCTTCTATATTTTCAGTATGGTGGAGAGCTATCAATAAGTGCAGAGATAGCAAATGAGCTTGCATATAAACATCCTGATAAAATAGTTGTAGTTGCTTATATTTCTGGAGCAAGGGCAAATATTTCTATAAGGGGAAGAGATGTTAGAAAGCTTACATTAAAAGCCATAGAAGGATTAGAGGGAGCAACAGGCGGAGGACACAAAGATGCAACAGGAGCTAAAGTTTTAGTAGAGGATTTGCCTAAGTTTAAAGAAAAGATTGAAGAGTTGGCTGGAGAGAAGGTTTAAAAAGCTAGAAAGAGAAGATTTTTTATGGTAGTTGAGTTAATTAATAATTGTCTGGCAATACCAATATTATAATTATACTCATAGTCCTATTAAATTTATTCTAATTAAAATGACTAAATCAACTAATAAAAGTGAAGCTGAAAAATCAAAAGGATTTCTTAATCCATCAGAAATAAGAAGTATTTCTGAGGCTGAGAAGGCAATCTTGAAAGAGTCAGAAGAAGTTTCAGGAGCAAAAATACAGGGATATGATTTTAATAAGGGAGTTGACTGGGAAAAGCTGGTTGATGCTTTTGCTGGAACTGGATTTCAAGCCAGCCATTTAGCAAGAGCAATAGAAATTGTGAAGAAAATGAGAAGGGAAAAGGCTTTTATTTATCTTGGCTATACTAGCAATATTGTAAGTTCTGGGATTAGAGATATAATAAGATATCTTGTTGAGCATAAGCTTGTAGATGTGCTAGTTACAACAGGCGGAGGTATAGAAGAGGACTTTATCAAATGCCTGGGAGATTTTAAGCTTGGAAGTTTTTCTGAGGCTGGAGAATTATTAAGAGAAAAAGGAGTCAATAGAATAGGAAATATTCTTGTTCCTAATTCAAGATATTTAAAATTTGAGAAGTGGATACTTCCTATTTTTGAAAAGCACAAGAATGAGACGCTGACTCCTAGCCAATTGATAAAGATACTTGGAGAGGAGATTAATGATAAATCTTCGATATATTACTGGGCGGCTAAGAATAATATTCCTGTTTATTGCTATGCTGTGATGGATGGGTCATTGGGAGATATGATTTACTTTTTTAAACATCAGGGAAATAGAAATTTTAAGATAGAGATAAGTGATGATGCTATTGCTTTAAATGATAGCAATGCTGGAAAGGCAAAAACCGGAATGATTATTTTAGGAAGTGGCATAGTAAAGCATTCAATTTGCAATGCTAATTTATACAGAAATGGGGCAGATTATGCTGTTTTTTTTAATAATGCTATAGAAGAAGATGGAAGTGATGCAGGAGCCAGGCCAGATGAGGCTGTTTCCTGGGGAAAAATAAAAGCAAAAGGAGATTCTGTTAAAGTTTTCGGAGACTTGACAATTAGCTTTCCTCTGCTTGTGGCAAAGGCTTTTGTTGATTAGTTCTTTTTTCTGAAGTAGCCATGTGGCTTTATTAAAAGTCTGATAAGCATAAACACTATTACTAAATTAATTAGGAATATTATTAGTTCTGAAGCTATTATAAATCTTGAAATAAAGACTATCTCCATTAGAGTCCAAATAACACTTAAAATGATTATTCCAACTGCTCCGAATCTTCTTCTTGATAATAGGGCTAGAACAAATAATATCTCAATATAAGATAGTAGGACTAGTGTTGCAGCAAAAATTATAGTTAGTCTTTGTGAAGGAAAAGTTAAATGTGAGGCAAGAAACTTAATAATGTCTGATTTTGCTATAATTCCTGTATTGAGAAGAAATTCAGCAATATTTGAAAATTTTCCACCAGCTATCAGAATTATACTTCCGGCTATAATTCTTGCTAGATTTATAAGAAATTTGTAAACAGAGATAATTATTACTCCTAGCTTTTCTTTTTTCATCTATGTATCAGAAATAGAGTCTATTTAAGGATTAGTATGATTTAGCGAAATAGACTAGCTGTTTAGCTGGCTTGCCACATTTAAAGCACTTGCCACTTCCATCTTCTTTTATTAATCTTGAGCCTGCTCCGCCAGAATCATATTTTATATTATCTTCACAAGAGGAATCCCCACAAAAATTAACTAGAGCTATTTGCCTATTCTCTATAACTTTCATAAATTCTTTCCAGTCTTTTGCCTTTTTTATGTTAGAATTTAAATAGTTTTTAGCTTTTTCATATAGAGAATTATGAATATCTTCCAAGATTTTATCAACTTCTTTTTCAATATCTTTTATCTTGACACTTTTCTTTTCAGAATTATCCCTTCTTACTAAAACTACAGAGTCATTTTTAATATCTCGCGGGCCAAGCTCAATTCTTAGAGGAACTCCTGATAACTCATACTCATTAAACTTAAATCCGGGAGTATAATCTTCTCTGTTATCAAGCTTTATCTCATATTTTTTTAACTTTGCTAGAATTTCTTTTGCTTTTTTTTCAACTTTTTCTTTTTCGTCTCCAAAAATAGGAATTATTACTATCTGAAGAGGCGCTATTTTTGGAGGAAGCACTAATCCTCTATCATCTGAATGAGTCATTACTGTTGCTCCTATAAGTCTTGTAGAAAATCCCCAGGAACTTTGCCAGGGCAGTTTCTTGTCTCCTGATTTGTCTAAGAATGAGATATTAAAGGATTTTGCAAATCCCTGTCCCAGATTATGAGAGGTGCCACACTGAAGGGCTTTTCCATCAGGCATCAATGATTCTATAGTTGTTGTGTATTTTGCTCCTGCAAACTTTTCCTTTTCTGTTTTCTTTCCTTTTAACACAGGCAAGGCAAGAAGCTCTTTGCATAGCTTTTCATACTCATCTAAAAAAAGCAGCACTTCTTTATCACACTCTTTTTCTGTTTCATAGACACAGTGGCCTTCCTGCCAGAGAAATTCTCTGCTTCTTAAAAATAGCTTGCAGTCAGAAACTTCCCATCTTACAATATTGCACCACTGGTTTATTCTTAATGGCAAGTCTCGATAACTTCTTATCCATTTAGAATAAGAATCATACATTATTGTTTCAGATGTAGGTCTCAGGGCAACTTTTTCTCCATCTTCTTTTTGCTCTATCCAGGCAACCTCTGCTTTGAATCCAGTGGCATGCTGGGCTTCTTTTTCAAAAAAAGATTTTGGGATAAATAGCGGGAAATATGCATTTTCTACTCTGTGTTTTTTTATTACAGAATTAAAATAGTCTTGAATTTTCTGCCAGATGTAATATCCTCTCGGCCTTATCACCATTGTACCTTTTACAGGACCATAATCTGCCAGGCCTGATTTTAGACATACTTGAGAATACCATTCTGGCATATCTTGCTCTTTTTTAACAGAAATTCCCTTTGCTTGCTCTTCTTTCCTGGCTTCTTTCATAACTAGTATAGAATAGAGGGATTTTTAAATATAATCTTATTCTCTTTTAGATAGCATAGTCTCACAACCCCATCAGAAAGGTTTATAGTCAAGCCCTGATGAAGTTGCTCGAGGCCCATAGTTCAATGGATAGACTGCTCTAGCTTTTCGAGATATTCTCTTACCTTTTTGGACCCGATTTTTTTTAATCTTTCTTTAAGTCGTTTATTTATCCTCAAAAGATATACTTCCGGATAATTCATTCTTTTATCTTTCCCAGTCATAATTTAATAACGATTTTTATGTTTAAAAGCATTTCTGTAATACTAATATCTTATTTAGAAAGATTTATAAACATATATGTATTACAAATATAATGGTGGAATTGACTCCTGAACTGGCGGAAATATGTGGAATTCATGCTGGAGATGGTTATATGAGATGTAGAGAAAATGGCAAAGGGGAGGTGCAAATATGCGGAAGTATGCAAGAAAAAGATTTTTATGATAGTCACATAATTCCTTTATTTAACAAATGTTTTGGCTTGTCTATTGCCAGTAAAACTTTTTCATCCAAGACTTATGGTTTTGTTTCTTACGATAAATCTATAAGAGACTTTTTACTTGCAATGGGATTTCCGAAAGGCAAAAAGTCTAATATCGTTAGAGTACCCGAGCAGATATTGAAAAGCTGTGATGGTACTTTAGCATGTAGATTTCTTAGGGGAATCTTTGATACTGACGGGAATTTAACTTTTAGAAAATCATATGCGGGCATAAATGTCTTCAATAACCTCCATAATCATTATCCCATAATTAAGATTACAACTACTTCTAAATTTTTAGCAGAAAATATCATTACTCTTTTGCACAGATTTGATATTACTTTTTTCTATTTTAGCAGAGATTCTAAGAAAGTTAATGAAGGAAGACAGTATAATATAACTATCAGTGGCTTGGACGGACTCGAAAAGTGGATGACTCTAGTAGGCACCAAAAACAGAGTTCAATTAACTAAATATTTAGTGTGGAAAAAATTTGGGTATTGCCCTACCAATACTACTCTTGAACAACGAGAGGAAATGTTAAAAACCCAATAAATCTATTATTTCCATAGGCTCATGGTGTAACGGATAACATAAGCGGCTTCGGCATTAATTTGAAGTTACCGCTTGATTAGGGTTCAATTCCTTCTGGGCCTATTATAAAAGAGAGGAAAGGCAAAAAAAGAAAAATGGATAAAAAGATATTTGCAGCAATTG
>Ga0233422_10000524_pt1 | contig 18889 bp, 18 predicted proteins | sample Watercolumn_Mata_2_FD_182724 | JGI IMG/M metagenome (GOLD analysis project Ga0233422, IMG submission 182724) | Freshwater microbial communities from Lake Matano, South Sulawesi, Indonesia - Watercolumn_Matano_2014_110_MG | ecosystem: Environmental > Aquatic > Freshwater > Lake | place...
TTTATTGATGCATTAGCTTTTGTTAAGGATTGTCTTGCAGATTCTTTGGAATCTGCATTTAGGAAGCGGGGGGGGATAGGTGCCGTAAGGCGTCGTTCTGCCGGTCATCCAACTAACATAGAAATCTCTATGATCATGGATTTAGGCGATAATTTGTCGGCTTCCTATTCGTTTAAAATATCAGCCAAATTTGAAAAGAAATTTACAGTGGCTTTTGAGCAGTGTAAGGTGCATGGTCTTTTTGAAAAGGAACACGAATTTAAAATTGAGGAAGGAGAATTCGTCAAGGAGATACCAGGCATAAGGCCTAAAGTGTCATTGGATCGACTAGGGTTATATGCCGCTTCTGCCACCGAGGAATTTCGCCCTGTTTACGATTTTCTTACTTCCATGAGGTTCTATTCCATAATCCCAAAAGAACTGCGAGAATTACAAGAATCAGGGCAAGAGGATTACCTTAATCGTGAAGGTAGCAATGCGGCCGCGATTTTAAGACGCCTTAGAAAAGATGATCAATTATCTTGGCGATATGAGCGTTTATGCAATTTGCTCTCAAAAGTAGTTAAAGGAATTAAACGGGTGGAATATCATCCCGTTGGTCAAAAAGAAACAATACAAATTAAACAGGACGTTGGAACTAAAGATCCATGGACTTTTGACGCACTAAATATGTCTGATGGAACATTACGTATCCTCGGCTTGCTCCTCGCTGTTTATCAGCCTGGTTTTCACTCTGTAATAGCTATTGAGGAACCAGAGGCGACTGTTCATCCAGCAGTTACTGAATTAATCATTGAAGTACTTATGGATGCATCAAACGAAAGGCAGGTTCTCATAACTACACATAGTCCAGATATCTTGGATTTTAAGTATCTTAAAGACTCTCAAATAAAAATAGTAACTATAGAAAATTATAGTACTCTTATCGCTCCGCTTTCCGATTCTAGCCGAGAAGCAATCCGCAAACATTTATACACCCCAGGAGAACTTTTACGCTCTGGTGAATTAACTCCTGATATTGATAAAGCTAAAAAAGAATCAGGCAAACAATTGAGATTATTTTCATCCCCAAACAGGACTTAAGATGGATGTATCAATTCTTCCTATAGTTGAGGGTCAATCAGAAGCCGAATCGGTGCCTATTTTGTTGCGAAGAATTCGTAATCAAATGCACGCATTTAATATTCAGATTGCAAGACCATTTCGAGTTAAGCGCAATAAAATCGTCCAAGAGGGCGAACTTGAACGAGCTATCGATCAGGGAGTCAGGGACCGAGGTAATGTAGGCGCAATATTATTGCTTTTGGATGCCGAAGATGATTGCCCTGCAAAATTAGGCCCGCATCTCATGGAGAGAGGCAAACAAGCAACCCATTTGCCTATGACAGTGGTCTTGGCTAATATGGAGATGGAGGCTTGGTTTCTCGCTGGGAAAGAATCCTTGCAGGGGATATGCGGAATAAGGACAGACTCTGTTTCTCCCCCTAATCCTGAAAGAATTCGGGGCGCAAAGGAGCGACTTAGTAAAAATATGGGGAATGGAAGAAGATACCTCGAGGTCGACGACCAACCCGCATTAGCAGCTAAGGTCGATTTTGACCTTGTAAAAAGTCGTTGCCCATCATTTGAAAAATTCCTTCGAGAAGTCCAAAGGCTGTTAACTCAATTGTCAAAAGGGTTGTAAAAGAAATACTGCAATCTGCTTCCCTCCTCTTCCACAAACAACACGCCTACTGGCGCTGGCTCAGCGGCAAGGCGTCGTTGCGCCAGGCTGCGCCGCCGGTGGCAAATCCCCATTATTTGCTCCCCTGAGTTCCGAGTTCCGGGTTCCGAGTTCCGAGTTAAGAAAATTCCATCCAAGACTTTCCAAAATTTCTGCGTGTGCTTAAGAGGCATGAATTTCTTTTCTATAATTCTCCACCAATGTTGCTCCCTCCATTCCCGGCCCTTATCTTAAATACCTTAAGGAGAAGCATTTCCACCTAGCGCCCATTGGCGCCCCGACTCAACTCGGAACTCGGAACCCGGAACTTTTAAAGCCGAAAGCTGACAGCTTAGCATGCTTACACCGCAGAAATGGAGGTAATACATGAAACTCAAAGGCAAACGCATTGCCATCCTGGCAGAGGATATTTACGAGGAACTGGAGATCTGGTATCCCCTGCTGCGCTTCCGGGAGGAGGGCGCGGAAGTGGTGGTGGTGGGCTCCGGCGCGAGTAAATCCCACGTCGGCAAACACGGCTACCCGGTGGCAGTCGATAAATTCGCGCACGAAGTGCGGGCCGGGCAATTCGACGCGGTGATCATCCCCGGAGGCTACGCGCCGGACCGTATGCGCCGCCATACCTCCATGGTCTCTCTGGTCAAGAGGGCAGTGGAAAAAGGCAAAGTTGTGGCCGCGATTTGCCATGGAGGTTGGATGCTGGCTTCCGCAGAGGTCCTCCAGGGGAAGACGGTCACCGGCTTTTTCTCCATCCGCGACGATCTGGTGCACGCGGGCGCCACTTACGTGGACGTGGAAGTAGCGGTGGATGGGAATATCATTACTTCCCGGAAGCCGGACGATCTTCCCGCGTTTTGCCGCACCATCATCGTGGCCCTGGCGGGGGAAGTGTCGCCCGCGGTCTGACCCGTTTGCCAGCAGACCATATACCGCGGCAAGACCTGGGATTGACCCGGGGTTACAGGACTGTCCCGGGACCCTGTCCTGGTTGGGTCCCCTATCTTCAACTTTTTTATTCAATAATTATGAACACTTGTCCGTTATAATTCTTGGCCGGGCCTTTGCAGGGCTGATTTCCCGGAGCCGGAGATTGCGGTTCCCAAAAACCACAGCGCCGGGGCGGGGCTACGGCCTTGCTCTCCGGGGAGAGAGGCCGGGGCCATCATGGAGGGACGTTGCGGTCCGGCAGCCGGGCGCGGCTATCGCTGGTTGGCTGCAGTAGAGGAGCGCCTGGACCGGGCTCTGGTCGCGGGATTGATGCTGGACGCGGCCCTGGGAGACTCCCCCTGGCCTCCGGACCCGGCGCTACAAGGCCGGGTCCTGAAAAGCCGGGTGCAGGAAGCCCTGCTTTCTGACCTTTCCGGTCACATCACCCTGGACCGCTTCCGGGATCTGATACAGACGCTGGAGCGGTCCTTCCCCTATTATTTCCCTCTGCTCGCCTCTCTGTTCCCCCGTCCCCATGAAGTCACAGCTGCGCCTCATATTCAACCGGGCGCAATCTCTGATGCATTTCCCGGCTCTTCCTCGGTGCTCCGGGACCTTCTGACCGAAGCCCTGGCCCGTATGCAGCATCTCTTCCCCCGGAGGCCCCGGAGCAAACTTACCCGGCCCAAGCTCCAGGACTTTTTATGCCGCACCGGCGGAACCTGGTTTCGGTTGAAGAACTTCCAGGAGTATTTCGCAGTGGACCGCAAAACCGCGTGGGAATACGTGCAGGAATTTTTGCAAGCCGGGTTGTTGGTGCACAACCAGGCCCAGGCCGCAGCCGTGCGCTACGCCCTGGCCGACCGGTTTCTTAAGGTACAGGCAACGGGGGTCCGTCAAGAGATAGCCGCGGCGCTGGCCGACCTCCCCCACCCTCTCGCGGCGCAGGTGGCAGACCGGCTCATCGCCTCCGGGGGCGAACCATTCTGGGAAGAAGAGTGGCGCCGCACATTCCCCGCCGCGTATCATCGGGAAATCCTCACCCGCCTCACTGCCGCCCCGTCCCTCCTGCAAGTAGTCTGCTGCCAAGACGGCAAAAACCGTCTGTTGCGGCTAAAATCCGCCTGGCGCCATTTCCCAGGCGAAGGATGGCCGCCAAGCGGCCAATGACCGGTGTGAGCGGGCCTTTGGGATATGGACGTTTTTCCCAGGGAACCGAACTAACCAAAATCTAGCTTGATCAACGGCCAGGCCATGATAATATTCTCAGCAATTATCAAGAATATTTCTTGCTTCGCCGCCCCCGCAAGGCCATACAGCCATTCCAAAATTCCTAAGTTTGCCGATTTTCCGAACGAAGGAAGACATCTTCCTGAGGCTGTCTTGGAACAGGCAGCGGGGCTAAGAGAAGGATTCTGCGAAGCTGCGCCAAATAGGAGGTTTTAGATCGTGGCCAAGGATTTACCAGAGACCCTATCCCCGGAGTTGTGCGCCGGTAAAATCTTTGAGATCAGCGGCACCCGCCTTGATCCGGAAGTAGCCGCGGAACTGTGGCCCAGGATTTTGCAGCATAAATGGCTCATGTCCGAAAAACTGGGCCGGGACGTGGGCCTGAAGGTGGCGTGCATCGATTTCCTGGAAAACATGGAGCAGGCCCGGGAGGAATACCTGGCCTATCAGCAGCATGATCTCCTCAATGAGATGGGGGCTCTGGCCATCAGCCCGGAGGTGTGGGAAACCATTTCCGGGTCCCAACCCCCCAAGCAGATAGTGCAGAAAAGGATCATTCTGCCGCTAACCAGACAGGATCTCTCAAAAAAACATGGAGTGGTGCCGCCCAAGGCCATTATTTTCTTCGGACCTCCCGGCACCGGCAAGACCCACTTTGCCAAAGCCATAGCTGGAGCCCTGTCCTGGTGGTTCATCGAGATCGCCCCCAGTATGCTCATGGCGGACGGCACCGATAAATTGGGGGCCAATCTGCGAAAAATCATGGAAAAGGCCAGAACCTTGCATGAGGCCGTCATTTTTATTGACGAGTTTGAAGAGATTGCGGGCAGCCGGGATGAGGCCACCCGGGTGGATAAGTCCATCACCAACGAATTTCTCAAACAAGTGCCGCTGTTCAAGAGTGAAGCTAACAACTCACTCCTGGTTTGCGCCACTAACTACATCAGGCAGCTAGACGCGGCGCTGCTGCGCCCGGGAAGATTCGATTGCATCATTCCCGTGGGCACCCTCAACGAAGATGAGCGGGGCAATATTCTGGAACACTACCTGGCCAAATTGAATACCGGGGAAGTGGACCTGAACCGGGTGGTGAAGATGACGGCTCGCTTCACCCCCGCGGATATAGAATACCTCTTCCAGCAAGTAGCCCAGTTCGCGTTCGAACAGGAACTGGCCACCAAGGAGGATTACCGGGTGACCACGGACACCATCTTTGAAATCATGCCCAAAATCCGCGCGTCTTTAACCGATGAGGTCAGCGTGGAATTTGAAAAGGATAGCATTTCCTATTCCCGGTATTAAAAACCTCGCGCAAAGACGCAAGAGTCTTTTAGGAGAATAACTAGGGACAGACACTATTTTTAATTAGCGTCTGTCCCTATTTTTTTCCGGCAACTACTGGTTGGGATTCGGAACCACGCAGTAGGCGGAAGTACTGCCCTGATAGCAGGGTTGGTAGTAGTTGCCTCCGTCATAATAATAGGTCTGGTTGTTGACGATCAGGGGTTGGGCGGTAGTGGATAGGGAACCCACCACCGCGCCCACGGCCAGACCCGCAACCGCGCCCGCGGCCACTCCGCCCCAGCCGGGACCGTAGTAAGGTCCCCAGCCGGGACCGCCGTAGACGTTGACGTTTCTATTGTAGTTGACATTGCGGTCATAATGGGGACCCGGTCCGGGACCAGGAGGTCCAGGATGTGGACCCGGGGGTCCAGGATGAGGCCCTGGAGGTCCAGGATGTGGACCCGGGGGACCGGGATGGGGACCAGGACCAGGACCAGGATGGGGGCCAGGGCCAGGGCCAGGATGGGGACCCGGACCAGGACCAGGGCCTGGATGCGGGCCGGGATGGGGTCCCGGTCCCGGCGCCGGGCCCGGATGATAACCGCCCGCGTGCATGGGTTCCGGACTGAAGCTGCCGCCGCTAAAGCCGCCGCCATGGCCACCGTGCCCACCGCTATGGCCACCGCCTCCATGAACGCCGCCGCCTCGCGCCTGGACTTCCTTGGTAATCAGGGGAAAGCCCAGCATTAATAAGGCCATTAAAATTACTGTAAGCACGCGGAAATAAGGCGTGGGCCTCATGACTTGCCTCCCTTCTTCGGCTTCACCTTCTTGGGCTCCGAAGTGGCGCCTTTCTTCAACGGCATAAACTTTATCTTCTGGGCCCCGGGCGGTGGCGTAAAGGTAAACATATTTTCCGGAAAGGTGGGAGAGAAATTCCAATCGGAGAAATACGCGGTCCATTGGGGCGAGCCGGGCAGCTTCTTCTGGTTGATCACCATCTTCCGCAGCACCGGTTTATCTCCGGCTGCAATCCAGAGTTGATAATGGACATCTTTCTTATCGAAGGCCAGGTGATGGCAGTCAACGCCCCGGACCCGGTGCAGACCCACGTACAGGGCGTGAACCAGGTCCCTGGTCGCGCGTTCGCCGAGCTTGGCGCTGCCCAACTCGGCCAGCCCGACCCTCAGGCCATAGTCCTTGTAGGCCTTATCCAAGGCCGCGTCCGTGTCGCCGGGCGCATCCAGACTGGCATAATGGTTCTTGTACTTGTCATACAGAGTCAGGGTCTTGCCGTCGAAAATGAGCAGCTTGCTCTCCAGGTCCCCTTCTCCATCAATCCGAAGCTTGTCGGGACACCGGAAGGAAGCCGTCACCTCCTGGGCGAACTGTAGTTTCTTGCCGCCTTCGAAGACCTGGTCATTGGTCACTTCGGCCTTGAAGGAGAATTGCTGCTGCTTCTTGAGAAAGTCAGCACCTTGGCGGAGAATCTCCTTCGGGTCAGGAATGGCTTCCTTTGCCGCTGGGGGCCCCGGGGCCGCGGCCTGGGGAGTCGGAGCCGGCTTCTTTTCCTGCCCGAAACCCGCGGTGGGGGCAACCAGGAGGATGACCGCCAGAAAGCCCAGCCTCCAGAAAATATTTTTATTCATATCTTACCTCCTCAGGGATAAATCGGACTTATTCGCCAGGGCCTTAAAGTATTCCTTTTACCTCACGCAAAGACGCCAAGGCGCAAAGGCGCAAGAATCTTCCATGATGATAGTTCTTGCGTATTAGCGTCTTAACGTGAGAAAAACAATAGCGATGATTAGATGATTAATGGTGATCCTCTCTTGGATTTCTCATCGCCTGAGAACCTTACCACTTTTTGAACAAATGCGGTAATGGTTTATGTTGCGAGCAAACCGCCTTGCCTCGCCTGCTTATTCCCCATTGACCCCGGAAGCGTATTTGTGATATTTTGGCCAAATCACCTTTGGAAGGGATTGAGGGTTTAATGATTCGCGATATTGAAAACGAAACCAGGCCTCGGGAGGACCTCCGGGCCTTACAACTTCAACGCTTGCAAGCGGTGGTGGCCCGGGTTTACCACCTGGTGCCTTTCTACCGCCGCCGCCTGGATGAAGCCGGGGTGAAACCCGAGGACATCCGCACCCTGGATGACTTACAGCGGCTGCCTTACACCACCAAGCAAGATATCCGGGACAACTACCCCTTCGGGCTCTTTGCCGCGCCCATGGACCAGATCGTGCGCATCCACGCGTCCTCCGGCACCACCGGCAAGCCCACCCCCGTTGCTTATACTCAGCGAGATATAGATATGTGGTCGGAGATGATGGCCCGGACCCTGGCTGCGGGCGGCGCACACGCAGGGGACATCGTCCACGTGGCTTACGGCTACGGCTTATTTACCGGGGGCCTGGGGGCCCACTACGGCGCGGAGCGCCTGGGGGCTGCGGTCATCCCCGTCTCCGGCGGCCAGACCCGCCGCCAGATCATGCTTATTCAGGATTTCGGCCCCACCGTGCTCTGCTGCACCCCCTCCTTCGCCCTCTATTTGGCGGAGGTGGGCTTGGAAATGGGCGTAGATTTCGCCAAAACCAAGCTCCGGGTGGGGATCTTCGGGGCCGAACCCTGGAGCGACGCCATGCGCACCGAAATCGAGGCCCGGCTGCATCTGGACGCCCTGGACATCTACGGCCTTTCCGAGATTCTCGGCCCCGGCGTGGCCATCGAGTGCATCGAGGCCAAGCGCGGCCTGCACATCTTTGAAGACCACTTTCTGCCGGAAATCATCAACCCCACCACCCTGGAGCCCCTGCCTCCCGGCGAAACCGGGGAACTGGTGATCACCACCATTACCAAAGAGGGCTTCCCGCTCCTGCGCTACCGCACCCGGGACATCACTTCTTTGGATTACGCGCCCTGCAAGTGCGGCCGTACCATCGCCCGCATCGGCCGCCTCCAGGGACGGTCCGATGACATGCTCATCATCCGGGGGGTGAACGTCTTCCCCTCCCAGATCGAGTCCGTGCTCATGGAAACTCCTGGGATCGCGCCCCATTACCAGCTCATCGTTGACCGGGAAGGGCAGTTGGACACCCTGGAAGTGGCGGTGGAAGTGGATGAAGCCGCGTTCTCCGATGAAGTGAAGAAGATGGAAGCCATGGCCAAGAAGATTGAGCGCCAGATCAAGGATTACTTTACCGTCTCCGTCAAAGTAAAGCTGGTGGAGCCCCGGACGATACCTCGGAGCGAGGGGAAGGCTGTGCGGGTGATTGACAAGCGGAAGTTGTAAGGAGCAGGGGCCAGGGATCAGGGGTTAGGGGTTAGGGGTTAGTAAAAGAAATAAAGCTAACTGCTACAATTGTTCATGTTCTTTTTTTCAATTAAAGGATGGATATTTTGAAAAAACTGCCAATCCCCGTGATCGCGCTTCTCTTACTGTTCCTCTTCCCCCTGGCGGCTCATGCTGAAAATGGTCTGGTAAAGATTACGGAGTCCGTTTATTCCTATACGGATGTCAAAGGAGCTTCACCAAAAACCAGTTTTGGCGCCAACGCCGGGATCATCATTGGCAAAGACTATCTTGTGGCCGTGGATTCACTAATATCCGCCAAGGAAGCAAAGCGGTTTATCAAGGACATCAAGAAGGTATCTAAGAAGCCGGTTAAATTTCTGATCAATACCCACTACCACCTGGATCATTCCTTAGGAAACTCGGAATTCGCCAAACTCGGCGCGGTCATAATCTCCCATGAATACGACCAGGGGAGCATGCAAAAGGCCGGTGAGGGCATGCTGCAATTTGCCAAGCAGAACGGGCTCACCGATCGAGATCTGCAAGGCACCAGGGTAGTCTATCCTACCCTTACCTTCAAAGATCGGCTAACCTTGGATTTAGGGAATAACAAGATTGAGGTTCTCTTCCCCGGCCCCTCCCACACCGCCGGCAGCGTCCTGGTCTATGTGCCCAAGGAGAAGGTGTTATTCGCCGGGGACATACTTTTCACCGATTTTCATCCCTTTCTCGGGGAAGCGAATATCGAGGGCTGGATCAAGGTTCTTGATCACATCATGACCATGGACGTCGATAAAATCATCCCCGGACACGGCCCTGTCTCCAGCAAAAAAGACGTGGCCGATTTGAAAAATTATTTATCGGTTTTCGACCAAAAGGCCAAAGAACTGACCGCCAAATCCAACGACCTCAATTTTATCGTCGCGGAGATGAAGAAAGCGTTGCCGCCCCGGGCTCAGCTCGATGCGCTTGTTGCCAGAAATATCCAAATGAAATATCTCCAAGGAAAGCAGACACAGCCTCAGGCAAAATAAATTCATGGAGTTAATGTTCCTTGAAGAAGCAAAAAAAGAAAAAGCTGAATTAACAAAATATCGTTTATTTACTGATTACCGATTACTGATTACTGATCACTGACTACTGACCACTGGCAACTGGCAACTGAAGGAGCACCCCCATGAAAGTCGAACAGATTTCCGTCTTCTTGGAGAACAAAGCCGGCCGTCTGGCCGAAGTCACCCGGGTCCTGGGGGAAGGGGGCATCAATATCCGGGCCCTGTCCCTGGCGGACACCACCGACTTCGGCATCCTGCGGCTGATTGTGGACCAATACGAGAAGGCCCGGGAACTCCTGAAAGCCAAAGGCTTCACGGTGGGCAAAACGGAAGTGGTGGCCGTGGAAGTGCCCGATCGCCCCGGCGGTCTGGCCATGGTTCTCCAGGCCCTGGCCAAAGCCGGCGTCAACGTGGAATATATGTATGCTTTTGTGCAACACAGCGGCAAAAACGCGGTCATTATCTTTCGCTTTGACAATCTGGAACAGGCCATCGAGTTGCTGCAAAAAGAAGGCGTCCATATCTACAAAGGGGAAGAAGTTTACCGACTCTAATGCCCCAGGGAGGGAAGTTCATGCGCAGAACGGTAATCTCATGTTTGTTGGTCTTGGCCTTGGCAGGCCTGGTCCTGCTGTGGGTGGGTTGCAGTCCTACAGGTAAGAGCGAACCTTTGGTGGTGGGAGGCATCTTCTCCATTACCGGCCCGGCCTCCTATCTGGGCGAACCGGAACGCAATTCCATGGAGATGCTGGCCGAGGAGGTTAACGCCAAGGGTGGGGTCAACGGGCGCACATTGAAAGTAGTGATTTACGACGACGAGGGCGACGTTACCAAGGCCCGCCTCCACGCGGAGAAACTCCTGCAAAAGGACAAGGCCATCACCATTATCGGCCCCAGCCTGACCCATACTTCCATGGCCGTCCTGGAGATCACTCAGAAGGCCCAAATCCCTCTGGTCTCCTGCGCTGCGGGTAGCAAAATTACCGCCCCCGCCAAGGACCGGGCCTGGGTCTTCAAAACGCCCCAGACGGATCAGATGGCGGTGCACCGGATCTATCAATATTTACAGAAACAGGGTCTGAAAAAGGTGGCTATTATTACCGTGTCTACCGGCTTCGGCGTGGCCGGCAAAGAACAGTTGCTCGAACAGGCTCCCCAATTCGGCCTGACAGTGGTAGCCCAGGAAGTCTTCGGCGAAAAAGACACGGATATGACCCCCCAGCTCACCAAGATCCGGGGCACCGAAGCCCAGGCGGTGATCTGTTGGGGCACCGGCCCCGCCCCGGCCCTGGTGGCTAAGAACATGAAGCAGTTGGCCATGACTATTCCTTTGATTCAGAGCCATGGCGCGGCTTCCAAGAAGTTCATTGAACTGGCTGGCGACGCGGGGGAAGGCATCATCATGCCCGCGGGCAAACTGGTGATCTATAACCAGTTGCCGGACACCGACCCCCAAAAGGCGGTGTGTAAGGAGTATGCCACCAAATATTCGGCCAAATTCAAGGCTCCGGAATCCAGCTTCGGGGGCTACGCTCACGACGCTCTGCGCATGCTGGTTATTGCCTTGGAAAAGTCGGGCGGCGATCCGGCCAAAACCCGGGATGAACTGGAGAAGATCAAGAAATTCGTGGGCGTCAGCGGCGTGTTCAACATGAGCCCCGAGGACCATAACGGCCTCACTCCCGACGCGTTCGTCATGGTCAAAATCAGCAACGGCCAGTTTAAATACCTGGATTAAAGGCAGTTTTTAGTTTTTGGTTTTGAGTTTTTAGTTTTCTGGACTTCAGGTTGATTCACCTTCGTATGCGCTTTGGCAGGCTTTCTGCCTGTCGTAATTCCGTTTTAAGCCAGGGGGTGCGCTTTCCGCACCCCCATTAATTCCTTAAAGATATATCTTAACCTCAGAGATGATTTTCATCTTTTACCCAAAACCAAAAACGAAAAACGAAAAACCGTCTTGGAACTCGCCCACCTCCTGCAATATATCATCTCCGGCCTGACCAACGGCGCCATCTACGCGCTCATCGCCCTGGGCTTCGTGATCATCTATCACGCCACCACCATCATCAATTTCGCCCAGGGGGAGATGGTGATGCTGGGCGCCTTGTGCGCCATCAGCATTTATCAGCTTTACCCGTCCCTCCCCCTGGCCTTCCTGGGAGGCGTGGTCTTGGTGACCGTTCTGGGCATCATCTTCGAACGCCTGGCCCTGCGGCCCGTGAAAGACCCCAACCCCATCACCCTGATCATCATCACCGTGGGCGGCGCGGTCTTCATCAAAGGGGTGGCCATGCTTCTCTGGGGCAAAGAGGCCTACAGCCTCCCGGGTTTTACCGGAGATAAACCCTTTCACCTGGGCGCAGCCACCATCCTTCCCCAAAACCTCTGGGTGATCGGCCTCACTGCGGTGGTGCTCCTGGGGATGGAGGCCTTCTTCCGCCTCACGTTGGTGGGCAAGGCCATGCGGGCCTGCGCCTATAACCCCCGGGCCGCGCGGCTGGTGGGGATTTCGCTGGGCCGCATGGTGCAGCTTTCCTTCGCCCTCAGCGCCGCGCTGGGCGCGGGCGCGGGCATCCTCATCGCGCCTTTGACCCTGGGGGTCTATGACATGGGCACCATGCTGGGGCTCAAGGGCTTTTGCGCCGCCATCCTGGGCGGGCTGGGTTCCAGCTTCGGAGGCGTCCTGGGGGGGCTCATCCTGGGGGTGGCGGAATCCCTGGCCACCGGGCTCATTTCCTCCGGCTACCGGGACGCGGTGGCTTTTTTCATCCTGCTCCTGGTCCTCTTTCTCCGGCCCCAGGGCCTGATTAAGGGCGGCGGCTCGTGAACCCGCGGTATTTCACCAACCCCTGGGTCCTGTTCGGGGCCGCGGTCTTACTTGTCGCCGGGGTGCTGAACAACGACTATTACCTGACTCTCATCAATTTCATCGGCATCCATACCTTCCTGGTAGTGGGGCTCAATCTGCTCATGGGGTATGGGGGCCAGATTTCGTTGGGGCACGCCGCGTTCTTCGGGTTGGGTTCCTATACTTCGGGGATACTTACGGCCACCTACGGCGTCAACCCCTGGCTGGCGCTCCTGGCCGGACTGGTGGTCTGCGCGGTGACCGCGTTTCTCATCGGCGTGCCCGCGCTGAAGCTCCGGGGTTATTACCTGGCCATGGCTACTTTAGGCTTCGGCATCATTGTCTATATTGTCTTCACTGAGGCCCAAACCTGGACCGGCGGCCCCTCGGGATTAGTGGGCATCCCTAACCTCTCGGTATTCGGGTTTAAGCTCGATACTCCCAAACGCCTTTACCTGCTGATCTGGCCTCTGTTAGGAGTAATAATGGCAATAAGCGCCAACCTGGTGGATTCCCGCACCGGCCGGGCGCTCAGGGCCTTGCACGAAGGGGAGAACGCGGCCCAGTCCCTGGGAGTGGACACCGCCCGGCTGAAGCTGCTGATTTTCATCTGGAGCGCGCTGTACGCGTCCCTGGCCGGGAGCCTCTACGCCCACACCCTGAATTTCATCGCGCCGTCCTCCTTTGGGTTCATGTTTTCCATCAAACTGGTGACCATGGTGGTCCTGGGGGGCATGGCCAGCATTTGGGGGTCGCTCCTGGGTGCGGCGGTCCTCACCGTGCTGCCGGAGATTCTCACCGTGTTCCATGACTACGAAGTCATCATCTTCGGGGCCATCCTCATGGTGGTGATGATCTTCCTGCCCCGGGGCCTGGTGCGGGGGATTTTGGATTTGTGGGAATTCCGGCGTTATAAGAAAAAGGGTGGGGTGATTGGTTAAACATAAAGAAATTCACCACAAAGACACTAAGGCACCAAGAATCACCAAGATATTTATATGCTTTGGCGTGAAACGCCAAAGCATAAAGATTCCTTTGTGACTCTTTGTGTCTTAGTGTCTTGGTGGTGAATCTTTTATTATGCTCATTTTAGAACTTAACAGCATTAGCTTAGCCTTCGGGGGCCTCCAAGCCCTGGACGGGGTCAGCTTTGCCGTGGCCCCGGGCACGGTGCAGGCGGTCATCGGTCCCAACGGCGCAGGGAAGACCACCCTCTTCAACCTCATCACCGGGTTCTTGGCCCCCCAGTCCGGTAAAGTCGTTTTTCAGGGTAACGAAATCCAGGGCCAGCCCCCGTTTCAGGTGGCCCGGCTGGGCATCGCCCGCACCTTCCAGTTGGTGCAGCTCTTCGACCACATGACCGTCTTGGAAAACGTCATGGTGGGCCGCCACCGCCTGAGCAGGGCCGGGCTCCTGGCCGGGGCGCTGCGCCTCCCGTGGACCAAGCACGAAGAAAAATCCATCCAGGAGCGGGCCCTGGAAGAACTGGCCTTCGTGGGCCTGGCGGAGCGGGCGCACCAGCCGGCCGCGGCCTTACCCCTGGGACTGAAACGCTTGCTGGAAATCGCCCGGGCCCTGGCCGCGGAACCCACGCTGCTGCTCCTGGACGAACCCGCATCGGGCCTGGACGCGATGGAAACGGAGCGCCTCCAGGAGATGATCCTGGCCCTCCGGGAACGCGGCCTCACCATCCTTTTGGTGGAACACGACATGGGCCTGACCATGGAGGTGGCGGATAGTATCGCGGTGCTTAACTACGGCCAGCTTATCGCCACCGGCACGCCCAGGGAGGTGCAGAAGAATCCGGAGGTAATTGCGGCTTACTTAGGGACTGATTGGCAGACGTAGAAGGCAGTTTTTAGTTTTTGGTTTTTAGTTTTTAGTTAAAAACTGGTGGCACAGGCGTCTCGCCTGTGCGGAACTGGCTGGGAAGCCTGCTCCACTTATTAATGGGAGCAGAAAAATTAACTGCATTAGCGAGCCTTGATGTAGGGGCGGGTTTTAAACCCGCCCCTACAGGGACGTAATTGTTTTTCTCTGCTCGTTCCCAAGTTGTACTTGGGAATGTATATTTTAGTCAAAGCTGTGCTTTGACACCTTTATGTAGGGGCGAACCTGGTGTTCGCCCGGCGGCATCGGGGCGAACACCAGGTTCGCCCCTACGAAAAAAATATGTTTGATGGTAACAATAAGATTATCCATTTATGATTTACAATGATATCACATTTCAATTTATTGCACGATTGCGCCATCATGAAAATGAATTAGGGCTTATCATAAAAGGTCATTTATTTGTTGAGTTTGTAATTAACCAAATTATTTTAAAACGGTGCAAAGGCCCAAAGGAGATACTCAAGGATTCTCGTACGTATCCTTTCTCAGTAAAGCTACAGTTAGTCTATTCAATGGGATTGTTACCAAATCCAATTTATCAAAACATCCGAAAGATTAACCGCATTCGGAACGATTTGGCGCATAACCTAGAAATTAATTATGGAAAAATCGATTTTACGTTCAGGCAAGACGAAGGACATGAAATCTCAATTAAGGAAAAGGCTCTAAAGAAAAAATATCCTGAACGTCATTACATAAAGATGCTTTGCATAGGGACTCTTATACAGTTGCGTAACTTTTACTTGAAAGAGTTTGGTGAATTTCCAAAGTATCAAAACCTTGTTGTAAAGCCCTGAATAGAAGAATATGGTTGGCCTACTGACCACTGACCACTGACCACTGGCTACTGGCTACTTAACAATGCTAAAAATCCGCAACCTCTATGCCTACTACGGCTCCATTCCCGCTTTGAGCGGCGTGACCTGCCATATCCGGGAAGGGGAGATCGTTACCTTGATCGGCGCCAACGGCGCGGGCAAGACCACGCTGCTCAACGCCATCTGCGGCCTGGTGCGCTGGCAGGGGGAGATCAGTTATCAGGGCGGCAACATCGCGGGCAAGGCCCCGGAGGACCTGGTGGCCTTGGGTATCTCCCAGGTTCCGGAGGGCCGCCAGCTTTTCGCGCCCATGACCGTGGCCGAGAACCTGGAGTTGGGGGCTTACCTGCGCCACCGCCGGGAGAATAAGGGAAGCATTGCCCTGGACTTAAGAAGGGTCTATCACCTCTTCCCCCGTCTGGAGGAGCGCCTCACCCAAAAAGCGGGCACCTTGAGCGGCGGCGAACAGCAGATGCTGGCCATCGGCCGGGCGCTCATGGCCCGGCCCCGCCTGTTGCTCCTGGATGAGCCTTCTTTGGGCCTGGCCCCGCTGGTGGTGGAGGATATCCTGGCCACCCTGAGCCAACTCTGCAAAGAAGGCATGACCATCCTCCTGGTGGAGCAAAACGCCCGGGCCGCGTTGAAGGTGGCCCACCGGGCCTACGTCCTGGAGACCGGGCGTATTATCTTAAGCGGCGCGGCGGAGGACCTGCTCGCGGACCGGCAGGTGACGAGGGCCTATTTAGGGAAGGATTATAAAGAATTTACGGAAGGCAGGTAAAAAGATTTTCACCACCAAGACACCAAGGCACAAAGAATCACAAAGATTTCTTTTTTTGGTTTCTTGCTATGCAAGATACCAAAATTAAAATTTCTTGGTGTATCTTTGTGTCTTTGTGCCTTTGTGGTAAAGCCTTTAACGGAGGTAACACCGTGCGCCAGCCGGAATTTGAGGCCATGGACCGGGAAGAGCTGGAGCTGCTTCAATTGGAACGCCTGCAAAGCACCCTCACCCGGGCTTTTCGCCAGGTGAAGTTCTACCGCCGCCAGTTCGAGAACCTGGGGCTGGGGCTGGACGCCATCCGGGACCTTAAGGACCTGGCGCAGCTCCCCTTCACCACCCGGGAGGACCTGTCGGAGAATTACCCTTACGGCCTTTTTGCGGTGCCGCTCCGGGACATCGTTCGGATTCTTTCTTCCCAGGGCACCACGGAAAAGCCCCTGGTGGTGGGCTATGCCGCGCAGGACGTGAAACTCTGGCTGGAACTCCTGGCCCGCTTGTACACCGCCGCGGGCGTGGGCCGGGAAGATATTGTGCAACTTATCCTCCCCCCCGGTCTGGCCAACTGGCGCCGGGACCTCCAGGCGGGCGCGGAATACCTGGGCGCGTCGGTGATCCCCGCGGCCACCCTCAATTTCGCCAAAGAGCTGATGGTCATGCGGGACTATAAGACCTCGGTCCTGGTCACCACCCCTTCCCTGGCCCGGCACCTGCTTACGGTCATGGCCCGAAAAAACCTCTCTCCTGTGGAGTTGAGCCTGAAAAAAGCCCTGCTGGTGGCCGCGCCCCTGCCTTCGGAGACCCGAAAGGAGATTGAAGAAGGGTTCCAAATCAAGATAGCCACCGCATACGGCATCACCGAAGTCATGGGGCCGGGCCTGGCCTTTAGCTGCGAAGCCAACCAGGGTTTTCATTTCTCCGAGGACCATTTCTACCCGGAAATCATCGACCCAGAGAACGGGCAGGCGGCCGCGCCCGGCGCGTGCGGGGAATTGGTGATCACCACCCTAAGCACCGTGGCCTTCCCCCTCATTCGCTTTAAGAGCGGCGACCGGGCCCGGCTGGTGACGGAAAAATGCGCGTGCGGCCGCACCCTGGTGCGCCTGGGGGAGATCTCCGGGCGGGTGGACCCCATCTTTTCCGTGGGGGGCATCAAGGTGCATCCGGACCAGTTGCAACTGCTGCTGACGGAAGTCCTCAAGGGGCATGAGGCCTCCTACCAATGGCAGGTGGATTCCGAAGACGGCCTGGACGTGCTGAATATCGACCTGACGCTCAACGAAGCCATCTTCTCCGACGAAGTCAAGGCCCTGGAGGGCCTCTGCCGCCGGGCCCGGCGGCATCTACAAGACCATTTGGGGATCAACGCCCGGATTACTTTGCGGGAGGAAGCTTAATTTCACCACCAAGGCACCAAGCCACAAAGGTTCACAAAGATTTCTCTTGGTTTCTTGCTGAGCAAGAAACCAAGAATATATTTTCTTGGTGAATCTTTGTGCCTTTGTGTCTTGGTGGTGAAAAATGATTAATGGCCAGCCTCTCTCCCTACAAGTTTCTGATTTACCTTCCTGCCAAAATAGCCTATGATACAGCGTTTAAAATCAGTTAAATCCGCTTCAGAAATTCCATATCAGAATCGGGAGGATGATCATGAAGGGTTTTCGCAGAATTGCGGTACTAGGAATCGTTCTCTTGTTAGCAACCACCGGCCTGGCCGCGGCCCAGGAACCCATCAAGATGGGAACGGTGCTGCGCCTGACCATCGGCGCGGAGCATGGCATCCCCAGCCGCCGGGGAGTGGAAATGGCAGTGGATGAGGTGAATAAGGCCGGGGGCATCAACGGCCGCCAAGTCCAGCTTATCGTCGAGGATGAGAAAGACTCTCCTGCGGCCGCAGTCAACGCCGTGCAAAAGCTCATCAACGTGGACAAAGTGGTGGCCATTGTCGGCCCCATGACCTCCGGCAGCATGATGGCCGCAGGTAAAATTGCGGATGACGCCAAGGTGGTGGCCATCAGCCCCACCGCCACCACTCCGAAGTTGAGCGGCTACGGCGCGTCTCTCTGCCGGGGCTGCTCCCGCATTGACAAACAAGCGGACGTATTGGTTGATTATGTGGCCAGGAAATGGAAGCCAAAAACCGTGGGCATCTTCTTCTCCAATGAACCTTACGGCAAAGGCTGCGCCGAGCTGTTCTCCAAGTTCTTTGACAAAAAAGGCATCAAAGTGGTGGCCACCGAGTCCTTTAACCGGGGCGCCCGGGATTTCAAGAGCGAGCTCACCAAGATCAAGGCCGCCAACCCGGATATCCTCTTCATCCCCGGCTATACCCCGGAAACCGCGCCCGCCGCGGCCCAGGCCCGGCAATTGGGCATGAACCAGAAGATTTTAGGGGTTTATGGGGATATGGACCCGGTATATATCCAGTTGGCGGGTAAGGCCGCGGAAGGCCACGTCATCGGCGGCGAGTATGACGAAGGCTACAAAACCCCGAAAAATGCGGCCTTCAAGAAGAACTACGAAGCTCTGGTGAAAAAGAACAACGATCCTTACAACATCATGTTCGCCGCCCTTCATTATGACGCCGCTTCCGTGATCCTGGCAGGCATGAAGAAGAACGGCCCCACCTCCGAAGGTATCAGAAAATTTATAAAGGAGGTGAAAGACTTTGACGGGGTTACCGGCAAGCTCTCTTTCGACGAGAATAACGACGTGGTGCGGGCCGGTTCCAAAGGGATCTACGTCCTGGAAGTAAAGGACGGCAAGTATGTCAAGGTGGAATAGGGGAAGATGAAATAAAGGGCAGGCCGAGGGGTTATCCTGTCTCCTTGCCTGTCTGCATAAGGGGTTAGGGATTAGGGTTTAGGGTTAAAAGGGAAATAACTAATCCCTAACCCCTAATCCCTAACTGTATTGACAAAAGACATTAACATACATTAATGTGCTTGGGTAAGGAGGGAAAATCATGAAGCTCCATTCCCAAGCGGCTCTGACCCTGAAACAGCGCCAAAAAGTTAAAAGATTGCATG
>Ga0233422_10000525_pt1 | contig 18883 bp, 13 predicted proteins | sample Watercolumn_Mata_2_FD_182724 | JGI IMG/M metagenome (GOLD analysis project Ga0233422, IMG submission 182724) | Freshwater microbial communities from Lake Matano, South Sulawesi, Indonesia - Watercolumn_Matano_2014_110_MG | ecosystem: Environmental > Aquatic > Freshwater > Lake | place...
GTTCGCGGTCGGAGGAGAGGATACTCAATGTCTGCAAGCGGAGGGGCTCCCAAGGCCCGCACCCGCCTCCGGACGAGTGTCACTTCCCTCCTGCCTGCACCGGGGTCGGCCGGTCCTGAGGAAAGCGCCTGGGCAGGGGTTGAGGCCAAGGATGAGGTCGAGACCGTCTTCACGTCCTTCGTTAATTCGTCCCTGGTCGTGACTCGGCCGGGGCTGTAGCTTCTGCTCCTCTGCCGCTGCGACGTTGCCGGGCTCGTGCCCGGCAGTTCCACTTTTCGGCGGCCGCGCCGCCTGGGCGACGCCGCAGAACCGACATTGGAGCCACGAAAGACACGAAACGAACTGGTGCAGAATACGAGAAGTCCGTTTCACTCCGTTTTGGCCCCAGCGGCCCCTGTCGGACGGTGCGTGGCTTCGGAGGTTGCCGTGCTGCGCCCAAAGGCGTGCCGGTCTTCAACCCGGCCTTCGACGTCACCCCAGTCCGGCTCATCACCGGCTTCATCACTGACCGCGGCATCATCAGACCACCCCGGCTTCGTGTGATTCGGCGCGCTCTGACAGCCTAAACAGACAAGCCTCTGCCGGCCGCAACTGTCTAGACAGAGGTCAGCACTCCGCAAGTCACTTGCCGAGTTAATCAGGAAATCACTCGTCAAGCCACTGGGCAAGTCAACAGGCAAGTCACTCTGATAGTCACTCGCCTGGTAACTCTTAGAGCCACTCGTTGAGTCAATCTCTGATTCACTTGACTAGTCATTCCGCATATAACCCGGCAGGTCATTTGTCGAGTCACTCAATAGATGACTCGACAAGTCACTCGACAGGTAACTTGTCTGGTGACTCGGTAAGTCACAGGGGGAGTCACTGGGGGAGTGAATCGGTAAGTGCTAGGTATGACACCGGCCACAGTGACGTATGTCACTTAATATTAGTTACTTATATGGAATGAACTCCTTTGTTTACTGCTTGAGGCGGTGAGCTTACCATGCTGTGACCGGTAGAACTGAACAAACTGAGGGACAGAATGACCGACCAGAAAGAGAGAACTGACCGGCGGAAGGCGAAGTACAATCTGAAGCGGGTGAACGAGAGGATGTTCCTATCTTAGTTGAAATTCAGGAATAGCGGTTCCCCTGCCCGGATGGTAACATCTGGGTTGTTTGAAAGTTATGAAAGGAGAACCGCTGTGAGAAAGTACAGGAAATGGTCGTCCGCTGCAAGTCGGAATGTCAGACTGGCAGGCCAGCGCGTACTGGCTACGCTGGACCGCAATGAGGTGCTGGGGTTGCTGAAGGAAGGGTTGCACGACCTGGCGGTCGAGGTTGGCCGTCTGGTTGCCGTCGGACTCTTGGAGGACGAGGTGAACCAACTCTGTGGCAAGCGTCATACCTATGACCTGCCTGGGCGGAAGGCAACCCGCCACGGCGGCCAGCGCGGCTGGGCAATGGTCGCCGGACAGAAGGTGCCGGTTGCGCGCCCCCGCGTGCGCCATACGGATGGCAGCGGCGAGGCACAACTGGAAGTCTACCGCTTGCTGCAGAACCGTGACAACCTGCGTTCCTCGGCGCTGCGCAGAATCATCCACGGCGTTTCGATGCGGAACTACGAGCAGGTGGTTGAACGTACCCGCCGGGGTTTTGGCGTGAAGCGGTCGAGCGTCAGCCGGCACTGCGTGCGGGTGATGGCCGACCGTGTCCGGCAGTTCTGCGAGCGACGTTGGGACAAGGTGCGGTTTGCCGCCATCGTCATTGACGGGAAAGTCTACGCTCGGGAGACGATGATCGTGGTGCTGGGCATAACGTTTGCGGGTGAGAAGTGCATACTGGGACTGCGGCAGGGTGCGACCGAGAACGCCCAGGTGTGCAAGGAACTTCTGGAGTCGTTGCGTGAGCGGGGAGTGCGGACTGATCTACCGACGCTGTTTGTACTGGACGGTGCGAAGGCGCTGCGGGCCGCCGTGGCCAATGTCTGGGGAGAGAACGGGCTGGTGCAACGCTGCCAGGTACACAAGCTGCGCAACGTCAAAGAACATCTGGCGGAGGAGTACTGGCCGGAGCTGTCGCGGCGTCTGGCCGAGGCATACCACGAGACGGACTACGCGCGGGCGCTTGCGCTCTTGAAGCAGACCGCGGCCTGGTTGGTCGGCATCAATCCGGATGCTGCGGCCAGCCTGCGGGAGGGCATGGAAGAGACGCTGACCGTGGTCCGGCTGGGCGTGCATGAGAAGCTGCGCAAGACGCTGGCGAGCACCAACGTGATTGAATCGGCCTTCAGTGTGGTCGAGGAAGTAACGAGGCGGGTGAAACGCTGGCGTGCCGGGGACATGCGCTGGCGCTGGTGTTTGGCCGGGCTGCTACACGCCGAGCAGCGTTTCCGCCGGGTGGATGGGTGCCGCCACATCGGCGTCCTGGTCACGGCGCTCGACGCGCTGTCTCCCAAGGTTGACAGCACAGACAAAGTTGCGTAGAGTTGCAGCATGAAGTTGGAACCGCAGCCAATTTCAACTAAAAGGGGGACATCCCCTGCTCCAATTCCGCGGTATACTACACTCAGCCTAAGTCGTACAACCCGAACTATGCAACTGGTGTGCTTCAATCTCGGGGTAACCCGCAGATCTACGCGTACTGCCTGCGCCTCGACGGCAGAGACCTCTATGGAGTTTCGCGCAAGCGTTCGACGTAGCGCTCTGAGGCACGCATCTGCCCGGGGTTAGGCGTGCCGTCATCGTCGAAGACGACGAATCAAGACCACCAGTTGGCGTCCTACGAGGGATGTCTCTTCGGAGTCGGCGTCGGCGACGCGTTGGGGGCGCCTGTGGAGTTCCGAACGCTCGGGGAAATCAGACGGAGGTTCGGAGACGCAGGGGTGACACGGCTCCACGGATGGGGCCGTTTTCCTCCCGGTTACTACACGGACGACATGCAGATGACGCTGGCGACGGCACGTGGCTTGTTACGTGCAGCGGCTGAACAGCAATCGGGTGTGGTTTTCTCGCCAATAGAAGCAGTCTACGAGGAGTACACTGCTTGGTACAAGTTGCAGTCTGATGAACGGATGAACAGAGCCCCAGGGACAACGTGTCTCAGTGCCTTGGCTAGTGGCAGGAAGGGGACTATTGACCATCCGATCAACGACAGCAAAGGGTGCGGCGGCGTCATGCGGACAACCCCGGTCGGACTAGCATTGCCGGCGGGACCCGCGTTCCGCATCGGTGCAGAGTGCGCGGCGTTGACCCACGGTCACCCGTCAGGCTATCTTCCCGCAGGCGTGCTCTCGGCCCTAGTCGCTGGCGTGCTGGCGGGTCGCACATTGGACGTCGCAATCGATGACTCAGTCGGGTTACTTATCGCTTTCGAAGGACACGAGGAAACGCTGGAGTTCATCGAAAGAGCCCGAGAAGAGGCCGCAAGCGGAAAGACGGTAGAAGAGTTGCGTCCCAAGCTAAGTTCTGGTTGGACCGGCGAGAGCGCCCTCGCAATCGCGCTCTATTGCAGTCTGAAGTACGCGGACGACTGGTCCGCCGGGACCTTGGCTGCGGTTAACCACTCGGGAGACAGCGACAGCACTGGTTCGATCACCGGCGGCATCCTAGGAACGCTGCTGGGGATAGAGGCCATCCCGAGGGAGTGGGTCAGTGCTATCGAGGACGCAAGTCTCGTAGCGCAAACCGCGAGACGGATGCAAACGGCATTTGGACGCCACGATGACGTCGCAGACCGACACTTGGTGCGGGAAGTTCAGGAGACTCGGTGAGAGACCTCCGGGAGTTCGGGGCCGGCAAGCAGGCAGTGGACCGGCGAGTGACACTTCCTCTATTCTTCTAAATCCGATGCCTGTCAAGGCGTAGCAGCTTCAAGCCTCAAGCCGCAAGCATCAGGATGGCCCAAGCTCAAGCGCAAGCCCAAGCGGACGGCCGACGGCGGACAGCCCGTCAGGCCTGGATTGCCTAGTGCCGATTGCAGATTGGCCGTGAGGGACGAGAGCTAGCTCAGAAACGAACGGACAGCCACGAGGATGCCGGCGAGGAGCGCAAACAGACCGAGGGCGAGGTCGCCGAAGCGGCTCTTGGCGCCGTAGCGCTGGGACAGGGGTCGTGTGAGGAGCACGCCGGCCCCGAGGATGGCGGAGTAGCAGGCGATCGCCAGCGTGGCCCACTTCATGCCGCTTTGGCTCAGCGTTGCCATCGCCCTGACCGCGAAGGTGAAGGCAACGCCCGTGATGAGTCCGAACACCACGTAGAACAGCGGATGGTCGTAGTCAATCGGTTCCCTGGCCTCGGTGGACGTGACGTTCGCAGGCAACCGACTGCGCAGTTCTTGTTCGAGTCGCTCGAACTCCTCGACTCCGTTCATGCTTAGGCGTCGGCCATCAGCGAACCGGGCTGTGACTTCCCGGATGCCCTTACGTGAGGTTCGGACGACCCTGAGTCCCACGACATCCGCCAGCGAATAGGTCTCGGTTGTGCTTGCGCGTTTGCGCTCAGTGTGGGAATCTACAAGGCGGATCACGAGTTGGGAGTAGCTCCGAAAGGAGCACCTGAGTGCAAGACGCGTCAGTACGAGAGCGACAGCCAGGCTGACAAGACGGGGCAGCCAGATCCTCGGGGCAGAGATCAGGTAGTCGGCCGATGACGCTGCGATGGTGAAGAGCAGGCTCACGATGAGCGTCGTGTAGGCGCGGAGGCGACGCTGTAGTTCGGTAGCGGAGGCAACGAAGGTTGAACTAGTGGTCCAGTGGTCCAGTGATCTAGTGCTCGCCGGATAATCCAGAGTTCAGATACCAGAATGGTGCTCCTCACCCCAACCCTCTCCTTAAGGAGGAAAGGAGAGCGGAAAACCGGGGACAGTCCCTCGGAGCGCTAGGACGCGCGGTACAGTCCCCGTTTTCCGCTACTGCTTCGGGTCGTAGATGGCGCCGAGGAAGAGTATTGAGCCGGTTACGTCGTCGCGAATCGCGCAGAGGAACGGGTGGTCGCAGACAAACGAGAACTTGTCCTCCGGCGGCGGCATCGCCGTGGCCATCATCTTGACCCCGGTCACGGCTGCCGCCTCAGTCCCTTCTTCGTTCACCTCGACGAACGTCTTGTGCAGGACGTCGCTGATTGCCGCGGTGGCCGGCGGCACGACCATGCCCGAGAAATCAGCAGCGGGCGTGAATGCGATACCCATGCCGAGCTGCCCGAGCACCTTGTTCAGGCTCTGCTCAAACTCGATCTTGAACCGCGGCAGCACGACCGTGCCCTTCCGCTCGGCGAAACCGGAGAAGAGCTGGGCGAAGTTGTCTGGCTTGGTCGCTTGGAGCAGTGCGTCCAGGCCCATGTTCTCGCGCGGCAGGAAGATGTACATGTTGAGCCGCTCATCGCCGTACGGCACGACCACCGCCTGCAGGGCGGCGTCCTCTTTGTAGCGGAATCTGTCCTCGCGGTTCATCATCCGGCGCTGGGCCGTAGGGGCGGTCTCATGCTTCTTGCCATGGGTCGGCAGATAGAACGCACGCGGAGCGGTCAGCTTTGGGTCGAACGCCTCAGTCCAGGTTCCCTTGAAGTAGACGGCGTTGACGAGGACCAGGAACTCCTCGGGCTTCAGTTCGCTGACAATCTGCTTGATGCGGCCGTTGGTGTTCCTCGAACACCAGTCGTTGATGGTGGTCACCGCCGAGGGCCGGGCGAAGTCGAGCGTCGTCACCGACGCCCGGTAGTACTTGCCGCAGTCGTCGGCGAACTGCTTCTGCAGCATCACGCCTTTGCGCAGCCAGAGCGAGTTGGCGATGTCGAGACGCACCTTGCTGTCCGCTCCGACCAGCTCCTCGCGCAGCTTCAGGTTGCCGGCCGCGATTTCGGCTCGGGAGAACCCGGACACGTTCATCGCGCCGGCCATCGCATCCCACGTTGCGGCGGCCGCGCCGTGCGCGGTCATCTGGAGCGCAAGTGCGATGCTCAGTGGCGATATGAAGACGTTTTCCTGCGGCCGGACCGATGCGATTTCCTGGAACAGCCCGAGTCCGAACTTGTTGTCGGCTTCGACCAGTTCCGCTGTCCGCACCGCCGCCGGCTGAGCGCCGGATGCGGCCGAGCAGAAAAGAACTGCTGTAAGCAGTAGATTCATGGTGCCTCCATTGGTGCGTGAACAGGCTAACCGGGTGACCATAGCTTGTCAAAGACAATCTACCTGCGGGCTGGGGAGGGTATTCCGGGAAGGACACGAGTGCTCAAGTGGTCTAGTGGTCCAGTGATCCAGTGAGGGGAAAGAAGGACGCCGGTGCACGCGTGCGCCGGTGCGCGCTTGACCGGTTCACCGGGCGCGGGATAATGGAGGTGGTGGCGCGTGTTGACCCTGCTTCTGCGCCGTCATCTACGTCGGCTCATGCCGGTCGAATGGAGGTCAGATGAAGGATTTATCGAGACGCGATTTCCTGAAGTACGTCGGCCTGGGTGCGCTCGGGTTCGCAGTCCGGCCGAAGCTGCTGTCGGCGTGGGAGCGGGGTCTGTTCCCGACCAGCGTCGCCAGCGACGTGGTGCAGTGCTTTCACGATGGCGCGACCACGGGCAGCACCATCAATGAGCCGGTCGTGCAGTTGATGATGGATGCGTCGATCAAGGCGCTGACCGGGCTGAACGACGTCGGCGATGCCTGGAAGTCCATCTTCCCCGGTATCGCGCAGTCCAGCGTTATCAGCATCAAGGTCTGCAACGGCAACGGCCTGATCCCGACCCACCCCGCGGTCGTGCGCTGCATGATAGACGGCTTGGCTCGAATGAACGTCGGCGGCAGCAGCTTTCCGAAGAACAACGTCATCGTCTGGGAGGACCACGATTCGCAGTTGACCCAGGCCGGCTACACGATCTACGACGGCGGCAACCCGGACACGGTACGTTGCTTCGGGACCGACCATTCCGGCGTCGGCTACGACGGCAGCGTCACGCTGAACATCAACGGCACGTCTGCGAACCCGAGCAAGATTCTCAGCCAGATGAGCGACTATGTGATCAACGCTGCGACCCTGCGCACGCACAACCTGTCCGACGTGACGGTGAGCATGAAGAACCACTACGGCTCGGTCAACGCCCGGCAGCACACGAACAAATGCAGTCCGGCCCTGCCGGCGCTCAGCCAGCAGATCCGGGACGTCATCACGCCCAACAACATCCAGAAACTGTTCGTGGTGGACGGCCTGTTCGGGCTCTATTCCGGGGGACCGAGCGGCGCGCCCAACTTCAATCCCAAACTGCTGCTGATGACCCGGGACACGGTGGCCTGCGACGCCCAGGCCCAGAACGTGATCAACGCCGAGCGCGCGCTCCACAGCCTGCCGGCGTTGGACGCGGCCCATATCACGGCCGCAGCCCAGCCACCCTACAGCCTCGGCTCGCTCGACATCAACCTTATCGAGCTGACCCTCGGCATCGGCGAGTCCGGCCAGCCGGTTCCCGATGACGGCTCTCTTGCGGTCTCGCCCGAACCGGTACGGGACGGCGCGACGGTCAGGTTCGCAGTCTCGCGCCCGGGTCCGGTGTCGCTGAAACTGGTTGACACGGCGGGCCGTGCCAAGGCGGTGCTGTTTGTCGGCACGCTCGACAAGGGCAGGCACAGTATCAAGTGGCAGGCCGCGCGCCGGCTGGCCGCGGGCACCTACTTTCTTCACCTGAATAGCGCCGGCGCCGACTGCGTCCGGAAAGTGCTGGTCGTGAAGTAGCTGCCCGCGCGGAGTCCATGGGCAGCTACTTCTCCAGTACTTCCTTGACCCGTTCGCGCGATAGCGGATAATGGACCACACTGTGAACGGCGGCCTGCTCTCGGTATTGTCGTCCTACGACGGTTGACCGGAGGAACCATGAAGCAAGTATCAAGGCGGGATTTCCTGAAGTATGTCGGTGTCGGCGCGCTCGGGCTCGTCGCCCGCCCGAGACTGCTGTCCGCGTTCGAGCGGGGCTTGTCTCCGCTTGCCGACGCGAGCGACGTAGTTCAGTGCTTCCACGATGGCGCAACCAGCGGCAGCACCATCAACGAGGCGGTTGTGCAGGTGATGGTGAATGAGTCCATCATGGCCCTCGCCGGCATCCGCAACGTCGGCGAGGCATGGAAGACCATCTTTCCCGGCATCACCGACGCGAGCATCATCGGCATCAAGGTTAACTGCGCGAGTCCCCAGACGCCGACCAATCCCGAAGTCGTGCGCTGCATCTGTAACGGACTGGCGCAGATGAATGTCGGCGGCTCGACCTTCAAGAAGAACAACATCATCGTCTGGGAGCGGACCAACAGCGAGCTGGCCGCAGCCGGCTTCAGCAAGTACACCGGCTCGGACCCGGACACGGTCCGCTGCTTCGGCTCGAACGAGTCCGGAGTCGGCTTCGATACAGAAACGACCCTGGTAGTCGCGAACAGCTCGAACCAGAACCCGAGCAAGATACTGAGCAAGATCATCGACTACGAGATCAACGCCGCGGTGCTGAAAACCCACTCGACTTCCAAGCTGACGCTGACGCTGAAGAACCACTATGGCTCGGTCCACAACGCGACCGGGTTGCAGCATACGAGCAGTTGCTCCCCGGCGATTCCCTCGCTCAACCAGCAGATCCGCGACGTCGTCACGCCCAACGCCAAGGATAAGCTCTTCTTCATCGATGGCCTGTTCGGGATGTACTCGGGCGGCCCGGGCGGCCCGCCCAACTTCAACCCCAAGCTGCTGCTGATGAGCAAAGACCCGGTTGCCTGCGACAAGCAGGGACAGAACGTCATCAACGCCGAGCGCGCGCTTCACAGCCTGCCCGCGCTCGACGCGCCGTGGATACCGGTTGCCGCCGACCCGCCCTACAGCCTCGGCTCGCTCGACTTCAACCTGATCGAGCTGAACAACGTCGGCGTCGGCGAGTCAAGCCGCCCGGTTGCCGCCGGAGACCTGTTCGCTGTTTCACCCGAGCCGGTGCGGGACCGCGCCACGGTCACGTTCACCGTTTCGCGCCCGGGCCCGGTGTCGCTGGAGTTGCTGGATGCCGCCGGCCGGACCGAGGCGCGGCTGTTCGCCGGCATGCTCCGCCAGGGCAGGCACAGCGTCAATTGGCGCGCGACCCGACAACTGGCCGCCGGCACTCACCTGCTCCGGCTGAACAGCGGCGGCGCCACCCGGACCCGCAAGGTGCTGGTTGTGAACTAGGCGCGGCCCCGGCCGCCGCTACCGAAGACGATCTCTCAACCCGCCGCGCTGCGGCGGGTTCTGGCGAGGTAGGAGGCAACCACGCCCAGCTCGAAGAGCGCGAGCAGCGGAACCGCCATCAGGATCTGGCTGAAAACGTCGGGCGGGCTCAGGATGGCGGCGACGATGAAGACGAGCACGACCGCAACGCGCTGGTTCTTCATCAGCAGCTTCGGGGTGATCACACCGAGCTTGGTCATGAAGAACATTATCACCGGCAACTGGAAGATGACCCCGCAGGCGAGCAGGAACGCCCCGACCGTGCCGACGTACTCGCTGATGGAGATCATTGCCTGGAGCTTGGGCGTCTGAAAACCCAGGAGGAACTTCATCGATATCGGCACGACCACCAGGTAGGCGAACGCGACCCCGGCCACGAAGAGCACCGAGCAGACAACCACCGCCGCGGAGATGTGCTTCACCTCGTGCTTCTGCAGCGCCGGCCGGACGAACCGCCAGAACTGGTAGAAGATGACCGGCGCGGCGAGGAATATGCCGGTGACCAGGGCCACTTTGAGCTGGACGACAAACGCTTCGGCCGGGGCGAGGAAGACGAGACTGGGCACCGGGCGGGTGATCAGGTCGAGCACCCGCTGCGAGAAGAAGAACCCGACAATCGCGGCGCCGCCCAGGGCAATGAGCGAGTAGAAGATGCGCTTGCGGAGTTCTTCGAGGTGGTCGAGGAAGGTCACGGGGAAGTGGTCTGGCGCAAGGAGGGGAGTGCTCTAGCGATCAAGTGGTCTAGTGGTCCAGAGGTCAAGAGCATCGTCCCAACCCGAGCACTAGAGCACTTGAGCACTAGTGCACTCGAGCACTCTCCGCCTAGTCCGCTTTCGGCCCCTGGTCGTCCTTCTTGTCTTTTGCGGGCTCGTCCTTGTCAATGTCCTTCATGCCCTGCTTGAGCTCACGCACGCCCTTGCCGAGGGAGCGCATCACTTCCGGTATCCGTTTGGCCCCGAACAGAAGCAGGACAATCAGGACTATGAGCAGTATTTCCTGCCAGTTTACTCCGAACACGGGTGCTTACCTCCGGGCTGTTCGTATTCTTTCACAACCAGACTATAGGGCGTGTCTGCCGCGGGTCAAGCCCCGGACGCACTGTGCTTGACCCGGTCTGCCCGCTGCGGGATAATCTCCTCGGCAGTGAGTGCCACACCAGTGTCGGCAGCGCCGGATCAGCCCGGCTTCACGGAGGAACATTGAGAGAAGTATCAAGACGTGATTTCCTGAAGTACGTCTGCGTCGGCGCCCTCGGCCTCGTCGCGATTCGCGAGGCCGCGTGCGACCGCAAGCTGGGGCCGGCGCTCGACGCGAGCGACGTAGTCCAGTGCTTCCACGACGGCGCGACCAGCGGCAGCACCATAAACGAGGCGGTGGTGCAGATGATGGTGGACGAGTCGATCATGGCGCTCGCGGGCATCCGCAACGTGGGCGAGGCATGGAAGACCATCTTCCCCGGCATCACCGATACCAGCATCATCGGCATCAAGGTCAACTGCATCAACTCCCAGCTTCCCACCCACCCCGCGGTCGTGCGCTGCATCTGCAACGGGCTGGCGCAGATGGACGTCGGCTCGCTGTTCAACAAGAACAACATCATCATCTGGGACCGGACGAACAACGAGTTAACCAGCAGCGGCTACACGAAGTACACCGGCAGCGACCCGGACACGGTCCGCTGCTTCGGCACCGATCAATCCGGCTACGGATACGATTCCGGGATTACGTTCAACGTCAACGGTTCGAGCCAGAACCCGAGCACTATCCTCTCCCAGACGGTGGACTACCTGATCGACGCCGCCGTACTGAAGACCCACAGCTCGGCCGTGATAACGCTCGGCATGAAGAATCACTACGGCTCGGTGCACAATCCGGGCGGGCTCCAGCACTCCAGCGGGTGCAGCCCGGCGATTCCTTCACTAAACCAGCAAATCCGCGACGTCATCACGCCGAACAACATCCAGAAGCTCTTCTTCATCGACGGCCTGTTCGGGCTCTACTCGGGCGGCCCGGGCGGCCCGCCCAACTTCAACCCCAAGCTCATCCTGATGAGCAGGGATCCGGTTGCCTGCGACAAGCAGGGACAGAACGTCATCAACGCCGAGCGCGCGCTCCACAGCCTGCCCCCGCTGGATGCGCCCCAGCTCCCGACGGCGGCGGCGCCGCCCTACAGCCTCGGGTCGCTCGACCTCAATCTCATCGAACTGAACAACGTCGGCATCGGCGAGGCGGGCCAGCCGGTTCCGGACAACGGCGTCTTCGCGGTTTCGCCCGACCCGGTGCGGAATCGCGCTACGGTCACCTTCGCCGTGTCGCGCCGCGGCCCGGTGTCGCTCGACCTCATAGATGCGGGCGGCCGCGTCGAGGCGCGCCTGTTCGCGGGCACGCTCCCAAAGGGCAGGCACAACGTCGACTGGCGTGCCGGGCAGGGCCTGGCCCGGGGTACGCACTTCCTGCGGCTCAACCGCTCCGGGGCCACCCAAGTTCGCAAAGTCAGCGTTGTCAACTAGGAGAATGGCGATGAGAATCCTGCTCGCCTGCTGCGCCGCACTGGCCTGCCTTTCCTGCGAGCCACCCACGATTGAACCGGTGGACGTCGTCACGCTCGCGCCCACGGACAACGAGATCAGCGGCTGGATGCGGAGTACCCCCATGCAGGTAGCAGAGACCGGGACCCAGCTCGAGGCGATCATCGACGGCGAAGCCGTGCCCTACGAAGACAATCACTTCGCCAAGTGCGCGTTTCAGAACTACACCGGAGACATCGGCGGCACGCAGGTGGAACTCAACCTCAGGGTCTTCGACATGGCCGACACTGCGAATGCGAAGAACGTGTACGCGGCAGTCAAGGCCGGAACCGAAGTTCCCTGGACCGGCGATAACCCGGGCGTCGAAGCGCGCACCGACGAAAGTTTCCTCTTCGCGTACCGGGTGGAGTTCCGGGACGGTCGGTTCTACTTCCGGGCCGACGTCATGGACAAGTCTGTCGCTGCCCAGGACGTGGCCAAGCTGTTCGCGCGGAATGTTTCCTCGGCTATCCGTGACTCGGCCAGGTAGACAGGAGAAGAGATGAACCGCCGCGCCTTCCTCAAGACCGGCCTCGGAATCGCCGCCGCCGCGATGCTGCCGAAGACCCTGTTCGGCGCCGAAACCGCAAAAGCCTCGGGCCCGGTGGTGGCGGTGGCTCGCGGCAGCAAAGCCAGGCTCGTCGGCGGAGCTCTCGACCTGCTCGGCGGGATGGGCAGGTTCGTGAAGCCCGGCGACAAGGTGTGCATCAAGCCGAACTTCTCGTTCGCCGCCAACAGTGAATGCGGCGCGACTACGAGCGCTGACATCACGAAACAGGTCGTGCAGCTCTGCCTCGCCGCCGGCGCTGCACACGTGGTCGTGTTCGACCACACGATCCAGGAATCGGCGCTCTGCATCGAGCGGAGCGGCATGAATGCTGCCGTCGTGGACAAGGAGAAGGTCAGCCTCCTGACACTCGGCAAGGAACGCCAGTTCGCGGACACGCCCATCCCCGGCGGCAAGGAATTGAAGTCCGCAAAGGTCGCCAAGGTGGTGCTCGAGTCCGACAAGTTCATCAACCTGCCGACCGCCAAGTCTCATTCGGCGACCGGCGTGAGCCTCGGGATGAAAGGGCTGATGGGGCTGATCTGGGACCGGGGAGCTCTCCACCAGATGAACCTGCACCAGGCAATCGCCGACCTGGCCTCCATCGTCAAACCCGACCTGACCGTCGTCGACGCGACCCGCGCCCTGACCAGCGGCGGGCCGGGAGGGCCGGGCAAGACCGTGGCCCTGAACATGGTCGTCGCCGGCATCGACCCGGTCGCGGTCGACGCGTACGCCGTCGGCATCACCCAGTGGTACAACAAGTCATTCGCCGGCAAGAGCGTCAAGCACATCGTCGCGGCGGCCGAAATGGGCCTGGGCGAGATCGACACGGCGAAGATGGACATAAAGCAGGCTACGGTCTGACGACTGCCTGATGGAGACGGTCGCGGAAGCCGCGGCCCGGAAGAAGAAGCCCGGCACCGGTATCCGTGTCCTGCGCTGGCTGATACAGCTCACGTTCCTCCTGCTCTTTGTCGTGCTCTTCGTCCGCACCCGCTACGGTACCTCGCCCGCCCTCTCCGACGTCTTCTTCCGCATAGACCCGCTGGTGTTCCTCGTCACCTCGATCGCGACCCGCGCGGTCCTCGCCGCAGGCCTGCTCTCACTCGTCGTCGTCTCGGCCACGTTCCTGTTCGGCCGTTTCTTCTGTGGGTTCGTCTGCCCGCTCGGCACGACTATTGACCTGACCGGCGCCGTGCTCAAGCGCAAGAGCCCGCCGGCCGATGCCTGTCGCCGGGGAAAGTTCTTCACCCTCATCTTCCTCGTGGTCGCGGCCGCGGTCGGCGCATCCTTCATCGGGTTCTTCGACCCGCTGGCCATCCTGTCGCGCTCACTCACGCTCGTCTTCTACCCCGGCGCATCGCGCTTCCTCGGGCTGCTCTCCGCCCTGCGGCCGACGGTGTTCACCGAGACGCTGCTCGCCCTCGCGACCCTGGTGCTCCTCCTCGGGCTCGGTCTTGCCTCGCCGCGCTTCTGGTGCCGCAACCTCTGCCCTCTTGGCGGCCTGCTCGGGTTCGTCTCCAAGTTCTCCCTCTTCAAGTTCTCGTTCCGCGGGAAGTGCAGAGCTTGCGGCCTTTGCGAGAGGTCCTGCCCGACCGGCGCAATCGACTCCGGACACGGAAAGGTCGACGCGGCCGAGTGCATCGGCTGCCTCGCGTGCCTGAATGCGTGCCCGGACAGGACGATCCGCTTCGGGTTCAGGTCCGCGCCCCAACCCGTGGACGTCGGCCGACGCGAGGCGCTCATCGCTCTCGCCTCGGGTCTGGTCGCGGCACCGCTGGCCGGGTCCATCGTCCACCGCAAGCTGCAGGGCCAGCTGCTTCGCCCGCCGGGCTCGCTACCGGAACCCGATTTCCTCAATGCCTGCATCCACTGCGGCCGTTGCATGAAGGCCTGCCCGACCAACGGGCTCCAGCCCGCGGTCCTCGAATCCGGGCTCGATGGACTCTGGACCCCACGACTCGTGCCGCGCATCGGCGCGTGCGAAAAGAACTGCAACCTCTGCGGACAGGTCTGCCCGACCGCGGCCATCCGCAACCTGCCGCTCGAAGAAAAGACCTATGCGCGCATCGGCACCGCCGTCATCGACCGGTCGCGCTGCCTTGCCTGGGAACAGGACCGCGCCTGCCTGGTCTGCGACGAAGCCTGCCCGTACAACGCCATCGATTCGCGCAACCAGACAATACTGGGGACGACGCTCGGCCGGCCGTTCGTGAACGAGCCGGCCTGCGTCGGCTGCGGGCTGTGCGAGTCGCGCTGCCCGATTGATGGCCCGGCCGCAATCCAGGTCTTCTCGATGGCCGCTGACCGGAGGAAGACGGGCTGGTACAAGACGCCGGAAAAGGCCCGGCTCCGCTCCTGCGGCGACGAACCGCAGGAGGATGTCCCCTCCGGCTTCATCCAAGAAGAGCAGTGACCGAGCTGCTCCTCTGCCTCTTTGCCGTGACCGCGAAGGGAGCGGCGGACCGCCCGATAATCCTCGATGGCGCGACCGATGCCTACGCCTCGGAGTTTGTCTTCTTCGCCACCGACTACGGCATCTACACCTTTGACCGCAATTCCGAAACCTGGAGCCGGATTACCACGGCGAGCGGCCTGCCTGCCAACCGTGCGCTTGCACTTGGGCTCGACGAGGGCGTGCTCTGGGTCGCGACTGACTCCGGCCTCGCCTCGGCCGACGTCCGGGTCAGCGACTGGCAGACTTACGACCTGCCCGGAACCGTGCGCGCGCTCGCTTTCGACGACCGCTATGTCTGGGCCGGCGGCGACTCGGGTCTGGAGAGGTTCGACAAGTACTCGGAAACCTGGCAGCACCGGTCGGACTCGCCGGTTCTGGATCTGCTGGCTGAGCAGGAGCGGCTCTGGATTGCATCTGCTTCGGGGGTGCTCCGCTACGACCCGAAGTTCGACCGCATCGACCAGATGCCGGCCCCGGCCGACTCGTACACGCGCATCATCGAAACGTCCAGCCACATCTGGTTCGCGGGCGGCTCCCGGCTGGCCGGCTACCGGAAAGACGCCGCGTCCTGGTCCGAACACAGCCCCATCAGGGTCGCCGACTTCTCCACGCTCGGCGACACCGTCCTCTGCACCGTGAGCGGCAGCCCGCTGATCTACGACCCCGGCTCGGACCGCTGGAGCGCGCCGCAGCTCATCGGGCTTCCCGGCAGCGTGACCGACGCGTTCCTGACCGCGTCGGAAATGACGTTTGCTTCCCCTGAAGGCCTGCTGGTCCTCGACACCAGGAACAACACCCGGCAGGTCTGGACCAGGAGCAACGGCCTCGAGGACGACACGCTCGTCCGGGTATATGCCGATCAGCGGTTCGTCTACGCTCTGACCGCGGGCACCATCCAGTACTTCAACCGTCAGCAGGAACTCTGGAAACAGGAGAACTTCACGCTGCCGCAGGCCCGGAGAAAGCAGCTGGTCTGGCTCGACGACGCGGGCGCGCATTTGCGGATCGTCCCCGACACCGATATCCGGCTCTCCGGTCGCGCCTATTATTCGCAGACGCGGACCCTCTCGGGCAGCACTTTCGCCGCCAGCGACTTCGAGAACGTCGGCCTGAACCTTGCGGCCCAGCACAAATCCGGGCGCACGCTCTCGCTCTTCTACGACGATTCGGACAAGGATCTGGTCGCCTACGGACTCGGGTATCGGGGCATCGCCAACGACCTGCTCTTTCGCGCGACCGGCGGCAAGCTGAGGTCCGAATACCTGGAGTTCGACCTTATCCCGCAGTTCTCCACCCTGGGCGCGAACGCGCGCCTCGTCCTCCCCCGGCCCCAGACCCCTGACCCCGGGCCCCTGACTCTCGACCTGCAAGCCGGCCGCATTGAATCCGCGCTTCGCTCCGAGTTCTTCACCGGCCGCTCGGTGGACAAGGATGTGACTCGACCCGACGTCAGCTACGCGCGCGGCATCTTCTACCGGATCCCGTGGCCCGTTGCCTCCCGCTGGGACACTCTCTACGCCGACGACCGCAACCCCGCCACCAACACGCCCCGCACCCGCGCCGGTTTGACGGTCGGGGGTGTGCCCGGCGACTTCGACCCGCTCGTCCGCGGCACCGACTACTTTGTCGACCAAGCCGGCGGAGTCATTCACCTGCTCGGCGCGCGTAACCCCGGCGATGCACTCGTGCTTGTGACCGAATCGGGCGCACAGGTCATCCAGTCCGAGTCGGTCAGCGGCAACGCCTTGAGGAACACCTACTTCCTCGGGCCGGACATTACGCCCGGTTCGTTCGAGTTGGCAATTGCCGACACGGCAGGAATCGTCCACGCGCTTTCGGAGTTTGGTATCGACAACGACCGCGACGGCAAGGTCGACCCGGCGTTCATCAACCACGACCTTGGGTTCCTTAGTTTCCCTTCGCCCCTCGTCGCCGACTCCCTTTCTCCCTCGCTCTACTCCCTGCGGGCGTCCTACCGTTCCCAATCAACCTTCTATGGCCTCAAACACGGCCCGGTGGTAAAGAACAGCGAGACCATCCTGGTCGACGGCGTGACAATGACCCGCGGCTCCGACTACGTGATGGACTACACCTCGGCCATCCTGCTCTTCCTCAAGAAGGACGCAGTTACCGACTTCAGCCAGATTGACGTACGCTACTCCTCGGTCGAGAGACCGGAGACGTGGGCGACCAGGGACATGCTCTTTTCCGGGCAACCCGCCATCGCCATCGCCCAGGGCGTGACGCTCGCGCCGGGCTTCACGCGGGTCGCAGACGAGAACATCGTCCACATCTCGGGCCGGGCCGAGGCCGGCGCAGGCACCGACAGAAGTCTGAAGTTCGTGCCCCAGTTCGCGCTGTCGCAGACACCGCTCGGAAACGGCTCCGCTCTCGGCTCCGGCCACAGCTACTTGCTCGCGGCCAACTACGGCATCGCCAGCGCATCGGCCCGCTACCAGGGCTACTCCGCGTCGTTCAACTCGTTGGGCGTGGGTGACCGGCGTTACGGCCCGCTCCGCCACTCGGCCGTGGTCTCCGCCGGCGTCGAGCCGCTGCCACTACTGCGTCTCGACGGCTCGTACCAGCACGATTACCGCGAGGACACAATGATGGACGGGCCGAGGTACTATCGCCCGGTCCAGTACCTTTCCGGCAAGCTCAGCTACTCGAACCCGAAGTACCCGAACGGCTTCGTGCTTCTCGCCAACGACCGCGTGCCGGACGGGAACAAACTCCGGGCCAAGGTCAGCGCGGGCTACGAATTCACGCTGCTCAAGTCCAGGCTGAAGCTGAACGGCGTAGTCCAGCACTGTCAGACAGGGGCCGCTGCGGCCAATACCACACTGGACCACTTGACCGCCGGACCACTTGACCACTCTCTTGAGTACATCGCCGAGGCGACCTTCGCCCTGCCCTTCCCGGTCCAGGGCAGCGTCCGCTACCGCAACAACGGACTGTCGAGCGCCGGCGAGAAGATGCGCCGCGAAGACGAGTTGCGCGGCCAGCTCAACGTCGATGTCGTCCCCGGCCTCTTCTACACCGGCTCCTACAGCCTCGAGTCCGAGGCGAGCCCGCTCGGCTCGAGCCAGGACCTGGCGCTCGAGAGCTTCCTGTACAACAACCTGCAGATCGCGCCCGGCCGCTGGTGGTCCGGACTCTCGGTCGTCAACTTCTCGGTTGGCACCGGCTCCAGCTTCGACGAGTACGTGCGCAACCTCGACTCCGCCTACACCCGCCCGTTCCTTCTCTTCCAGCCAATCGACAATCGAGATTCGTCATTCGCCATTTCGTCGGCCCATGACCTGCGGACGCTCTACGGCACGATTCAACTCCAGCCCTTCTCCCGTCTCACCCTCCGCGCCAGGCGCACGGTGGGTAGCAACGGCACGGCCTACTACGGCCTGCCCGAGCTCAAGCCCTCGAGCGAGGACGAACTCCGGGCTGAGTACGAACCCGGGCACCTCGGCATGTTCACCGCGCTCTTCAACTCGCGCGCCGCGGCCGGCCTGCCGAAGACCACGCGCCGCAACGTCTATTTCGAGTGGAACATGCCCTGGTCGGAGCTGCTCCGCACGCGCCTCACCACCACCTACGGCTTCGACGAGGAGTTCTACAGCGCGGCGCTGACCCTGCGCCCGCAGAGCATCTCGCCCGGCGTCGAGGCGCTCTTCCGCTTCAACTCCCGCTCGTACGCCACCGCCGGGTTCGGGGTGGCCTGCGAGCAGCGGACATTCTCGGCCACGGGTTCGGACTGGGTTCCCGACCCCTGGAAGATCACCCTCCGCCCGGCGGCCGGGTGCAACGTGAATCTGCTCAAGTTCCTCTACCTCCAGCTCAGCTACCAATCCGCACTCGCCCTCTCAGGAACCCCAACGCATACCCTGTCGGCGCGACTGACGACCCAGTTCTAGTCAACGCGAGACCTCGCGTCAATCCAGGATGGAGGCATGGCGTGCGTTCCGACTGCGGGAATCACTCCGTGAATCGCCGCGCGAGTCCATCCGGGAGTCCCCGCCCGAGTCACCATGCGCGTCACAGCACAGGTCAGACCGGGAGTGGCGCCGAGAACCGCGCTCGCGGTCGAACCCGGAGTCGCCCAGCATGTGCTCCCCCGAA
>Ga0233422_10000526_pt1 | contig 18878 bp, 22 predicted proteins | sample Watercolumn_Mata_2_FD_182724 | JGI IMG/M metagenome (GOLD analysis project Ga0233422, IMG submission 182724) | Freshwater microbial communities from Lake Matano, South Sulawesi, Indonesia - Watercolumn_Matano_2014_110_MG | ecosystem: Environmental > Aquatic > Freshwater > Lake | place...
ACCACGGTAATCCTAAAACAACGAAAAAACCCGCCTACTTCTAAGCGGAGCTCCATGTTTATCCCATTTCTCCAAGACTCACAGGATTTTGCCAAATGGGCCAGCAAAATATCGCTGGCCCAGCGGGTACTCAATTGCGAGGATACGATTTCAAGCCGCAATTAATTCAACATATGCGTCGTAGTCCCGCCTCCACAAAATTCATTCGGCGGGAGAACGCATGACCTCAAGGTTACGAGCTGAACTCTAAGCGATTTTTATCGCTACTTTAATCCGCTCATTCTTACTATGTTACTCCGTACTGCCGCTATTACCAAAACAAGTAGAAAAATATCAAATCCTCGTTTCTTGGAGACTTATAATCATTTATTATTTAATTATTAGGTTTAATATCATTAATATAATTCAAAATATGATTAACTAATATTTCATTACCCAAATGCCCCAAATGATAGTCTAATGGAGGGTTAAGATAAAGTCTTAAATATTCCTGTTTCCTTAAAAAGAAAACGGCCCGTAAATCAATACAAGGAACGCCTTTTTCTTTAAGATGGCCAATCAAAATTTCATGGTAATCTTTACCTTCGTTAAACACGCTGCTGATGGTAGGGTAAATAAAAAATAGGAGATCTATATCCATAGAATTCAACAAGCTTATAACCTGATCCAGATCGATGAAATATTTTTCCCATACCGGAATCAAAGTTGGATTATCCGGATCTCTGCCAATAAGCCCAGAATTATTCTTATCTACATAAAGAATATCTTCAAGCCGTTTACTTTGAGTTAAAATAATTTCTCGCTCTCGTTGATCTTTAATCTTATTTAAATAGCGACGATAGCGATATGCTAACTCGAACTTCCGAAAAATTCTCATACAGCTTAAGCGTTTAACACGGTCCCATAATGGAAGATGGCTCTTATCAATTAATCTTTCATACATGGGTTTCTTGGCAGTAATAAGCTCATCAAAGTCGTTATTACAAAAATTCATAATTACTAAATTGGGGCGGATTTGAGAGCATTTATTCTTAATGTAGTAAAGATAATCGGAAATCGTTGCTCCACCAACCCCGGCGTTAAAAACAACTATCTTATCACTGCGCTTGAGAAGACGTTGTTGAAGTAAGTAAGGATAAGATTCAGAACCATCTGCAAATAGTCCAAAAGTAACCGAATCGCCAAGGCAAAGAATGCGATAATGATCACGGAAATATTCTAAAGGCTTATCATCGGCATATCCAACATTACGAAACCCTAGCAGATTGATCGAAACATTATAAGGCTTAGCTCCTAGAAATAGAATTGTCTTATTCTGCAGCGGCATAAAGTATCCAGGAATACTTTTGGAGTACCTTTCATCAATTGGATCAACCGCAATGTATTTATTGCCAACGATTAATGAACATGCGAGCTCAACCGCAACAAAACAGAGCAAATAAATAAAAACGGTAAAGATAATTGCTTTATATCTGGGCAACATATTAATTGACGGCATAATTTCTAAGTTTCCCTCTCTTTATCCATCCAGTAACCACCTGAACTTCTAAACCATCCCGAATACCACTAACAAACTCCATACCTTCTCCCGCACTATTCTAAAAGATTAAAAAGCAAGTAGTTGAATCAATTATAGCTTTGAAATGGCCTTGAGACAACAAAAACCCCGTAACTTGTTAGGTTACAGGGTTTTCTATTGGCCCCGTTTCGCTTACGCTCATGGGATTTCACTATATGCACCTTCGGTGCAGGTGTGTATTCAATTGCGGGGATGCGATTTGAACGCATAACCTCAAGGTTATAGGCCAAGCTTTGGAGGAGTTTTAGCGTTACTTTAAACCGCTCCTTCTCTATTAATGCTCCTTCACCTTACTTACCAAATTAGAGGAATTAAACGGTGTCTGGTTTTTTGGACATAATCACTATATCCCTTAAGCCCTTCCAATAAAACCTGCTCTTCAGTAAGAATTCTCACTATTAAGATTACAATTAATAAAGCATTTGGAATTATGCCCCAATACGAACCTAATAATACAGGTGCAAAAATAAACATTATCAACTCTGCCAGATACATAGGATGGCGTACAATAGAATAGGGGCCTGTTCCGACTACCTGTTGATCTTTTGTAACTACAATAGTATGAGCGAGGTATTTATTTTCTTTAAAAACAAGGAAAAGGAAAAAATACCCAACTAAGAAAAATATTCCCGCGGCAATAACAACGACGGAAGGAACCGATGACCAACTATAACGCTTATCAAGACCGGAGATTACAAAGATTGAACAAATAATTATATAAAAAAGCTTGGAAAGAATACCTTGTCCGGGTCTTTTTTCTTTAGTATCCAGTCTTTTTTTAAGCAATTCTGGGCAACATTTAAAAAGATACGCTGTAATTAATGCCATCGGAATAAAAAACAACACCATAAAAATCCACCCCTGCCAATAAAAAAGTGTTCCGGCGGACAAAAACAAAAGTACTGATGTTGTCGCAACTGCTACTAAAAAACTAAAAATTGCATGTTTTAACATAAAAACCTTTTTGTCTTAATGATTTGATTCTACCCCAAAACAAAACCCTCTGCAAGTATTTTACTTACAGAGGGCTAATTTGGTTGCGGGGATGCGATTTGAACGCATGACCTCAAGGTTATGAGCCTTGCGAGCTACCAGGCTGCTCCACCCCGCGAATTTGAGCACCACAAATATTTTATCTAACGAAATCCTTGCGCAAAACGCAAAGGTTTATCTTTTCTTATCAGAGAAAATCTTAATCGGAATCTCGCCCTTCCTGACTACCCCCATCTTATCCCGGGCCATCTTCTCCTGATAAACCGGGTCATTTTCAACCCGCTTAAGCTCTTCCTGCAAAAGATAGTTTTCAACAGCTATCTTACGAAAGTTATCCTCCAACTGCCGGTTTTTCGCCCTTAACCCCTGCAATTTTATGTAACCCGGCAGAAATAAAATTAAAAGCAAAACTGTAAAACCAAAAAGCCAAAAGGCCTTTCTTAATGTAGAGAGCATCTACTTCTTCCAAGAGAGCCCCGCATAAACCGCCTTATTGCCTAACTCCTCTTCAATTCTCAAGAGCTCGTTGTATTTGCAGATCCTATCGGTGCGGGATAAAGAACCGGTTTTAATCTGGCCTACGCCGCTTGCCACTGCCAGATGCGCAATAGTTGTATCCTCTGTTTCACCAGAACGATGCGAAATTATGGCGTTATATTTGTTTCTTTTGGCAATAGCAATCGCCTCAAGCGTCTCTGAGAGCGAGCCAATCTGATTGACCTTAATCAGTATAGCATTAGCTATTCTTTGTGCAATCCCTTTTTTAAATATCTTCGGGTTGGTAACAAAGATATCATCCCCTACCAGCTGAACCTTATTACCTAGCCTACTAGTCAACTGACCCCAGCCGCTCCAGTCATGCTCAGAAAGCCCGTCTTCAATGGACAAAATGGGGTAACGAGAGAGCCAATTTTCGTAAATGGCGATTAAATCCGTGGCTGACTTTTGGGAACCCTCAAAAGTATACTTTCCATCTTTGCAAAAAGAGCTGGCAGCGCAATCCAAGGCCAGGGAAACATCTTTTCCTGGAGCATAACCTGCCTTCTTAATTGCCTCAATAATCAAGCTTAGAGCCTCTTCATTAGAGTTAAGATTGGGCGCAAATCCCCCCTCATCTCCAACGGAGGTAGAAAGCCTCTTGGACTTTAAAATGGACTTTAAATTATGGAATACCTCGGTTGCTGCGCGCAAACCTTCTGAAAAGGTAGGCGCCCCCTGGGGCATAATCATAAACTCCTGAATATCCAGGTTGTTATCGGCATGCATACCTCCGTTCAAGATATTCATTAAGGGAACCGGAAGAATCTTCGCCTTAGGCCCGCCTAAGAATTTATAAAGCGGCTCACCTTTAGAAAGTGCGGCTGCTTTAGCCACTGCCATGGAAACCCCCAGAATAGCATTCGCCCCCAGGTTAGACTTAAATTCTGTACCATCCAGCTTAATTAAAATCTCATCAATCTTGGTAAAATCTGCTGTCTTTCCTCGAAGGGCAGAATTGATTACGGTATTAACATTAGAAACCGCCTTTAATACCCCTTTGCCTAAATACCTCTCTTTATTACCATCCCTTAGCTCCAAGGCTTCATTATCCCCGGTAGAGGCGCCCGAAGGAACTGCAGCGCGGCCTAATATGCCATTTGTCAAAATACAGTCAACTTCAACTGTAGGATTACCGCGCGAATCCAAGATCTGGCGCCCTGATATCGTCTTAATCTTTGCCATTTTTTATCTCCTTTTAAATAACTTTTTAGACAACTTCATAATTATACACGCAAAACTTCTCAAGTCAAGGGTTATGGGGTCTTAAAAACCCAAAAGAAATGGTTTGACTTAAGATAGCGGATATGTTATTTTTTATATGTTGAATTTTATATACCCCGCAACAGAAGTCAGGAGAAATTATGAATTGGAAAAAGATTAGGTTCTACTTAAAACTGCACTGGTTAAAGGGCCTGCTTTTTATTTTTCTAACCGCACTGGCCATATCCTTAGTTTTTTTCATTATTATCGGACTGCGCGCCTGGAATGAATCTGAATCTTATCTAAGACAATCCCAGCTAGCGATGATCCCGCTGCAGCTATACCTGCAAATTATTATGGCTCTTATCTTCGGCTTTGTGTATACCTATTTAATGTACTGGCTTTATTTTAAACGCGGCGCCTCCTCTTTTTCTCAGACCAAGAAAAAATCCGTTGCCGGAGAAGACATCGGGGTTACCTGGAATGACGTTATTGGAATGGATGAAGCCAAGGAAGAGGCCCTGGAGGTAGTTAAGTTAATTACTGACCGGGTGAGCCTGCAGCGTATTGGAGGAAAGATTTTAAAAGGAATACTTATGCTCGGCCCTCCGGGATGCGGCAAGACTTATCTGGCTAAGGCAATCGCCACAGAGACGAAGCTACCTTTTATCTCCATGTCCGGTTCAGAGTTTGTAGAGATGTTTGTCGGCGTAGGGGCAGGAAGGGTACGCTCTTTGTTTAAACGAGCGCAGCAGCTTGCAGAACTTGAAGGCGGCTGCATAATCTTTATTGATGAAGTTGATGCCATAGGCGCACAGCGCTCCATGGATCGCGGTTTCGGCGGAACCACTGAACACAATACTACCTTAAACCAGCTTTTAGTTGAAATGGATGGCTTGAAAGATAAAGATTATAATATTATCTTGATCGGCGCTACTAATGCCCCTGAAACCTATCTTGATCCTGCCCTGCTTAGACCGGGAAGGTTTGACCGCAAGATCATTGTAGATAAACCCAGCCTGGAGGATCGCGAAAAACTTTTTGCCTACTACTTAAAGAAGGTAAAATATAATGCCCAAGACGTAAAGATTGACCGCTTGGCACGCATTACCGTAGATCAAACCCCGGCAGATATCGCCAATATCGTCAGAGAAGCTGCGTTGATTACTGTACGCAACAAGAATTCTTCAATTTCTATGCAGGAGATTGATGAGGCGCGGGAAAGGATTGCCCTGGGGATTAAGCGTAGAATAAAGTTAAGCGAAAAGGAAAAATGGCAAATTGCCTATCATGAAGCCGGGCACGCCATAACCACATATTTACTTGCCCCTACTCAGGATGTATTTAAGATAACTATTACCCCGCGCGGGCCAACAGGCGGAGCTACCTGGACCCCGGAAAGGGAGGATAGCTTTATCAAAGATTCAAATAGATTATTCAGCCAGATAAAAATTTCGCTTGGCTCATATGTCGCTGAAAAGATTAAGTATAATGCTACGACTAACGGCGTTTACGGAGATTTTTCTAAAGCTATGCATTATGCGCATCAAATGGTCTGGAACGTAGGCATGGGTAAATCCGGAATGCTGGGAAATTGGGAGATCGTGGATAAGATCTCTGAGGAGGTTAGGGCAAAATTAGACTCAGACGTTCAGGATATCCTAAAAAGCTGCCTTGATGAAGTAACTGCCATCTTAAGGAAAGAGGAGCCTCTTCTAGACCGTCTGGCCAAGGAGCTAGTAGCAAAGAATGAACTTAATTATGATGAAATTGAAGCTATCTTCAAAGAGTTTGGCAAGAGCCGGCCTTAAGTTAATCCCTCTTATTTTTATTTTATCCGCCTGCACCTCATCTACCGCACCATCATTCTTAAAAGAAGATGTCGCAAAAGCAGTTAAGGATATCTGTAAGAAAGAGTACCAGCTTAACATTATAACTAATCTGACGGGGCGCACCTTTTGGATATATATGCCGCTTGAGAATATCATTACTAAGCCCGCCAAGCCAGAGAAATACATCGAAAGATTCCTGGTTGAAGAGAGGAAAAACCAGCTTGAGCAAAGAATCTTAAGAGTTAATTATCTTATCAAGCCTGTTGAAGAAACAGAAAAACAACAGGATATGTCCTTAGATAAATCCGTTAATACAAAGATTTTTAACGTATTGCAAGTCGTGCGCAGGGTGCTCTTTAGCCTAGATAACAGAGAGGCGCAAAAAAACCCCCTCTTCTTCTGTGTTATCACCGCCGATATTGCAAACGGCTTTGAATTAAAACAAATCTTTCATTGCTTGGATTTAAAAAAGATATCCTACGGTTTTATCTCTCAGACTGAATTCCAGCACCGCATCGTCCAGGATACAGGGGTTTCCGCGCAGATTATCGGGGATAAAGAGGGACGGCATTTGGTTTACCGGGATATAACCTTAGAGGAGTTCCTGGCTGACCAAATCCAGGGACGCATAAGAATGAAGTTTCAGAAGCCAGAGGTGGAAAAAAATGTGGATATTGACCGGGAGGTTTTAAAGGTAGTTTCCCTTACCTTAAATACTTACGCCTTTAAAGACTTTAGTATTGTAGAGATGACCAATCTGGTAACCGGGGCAAAGACCATTCTTAATCAAGCAGCTATATCTGCCGGACCTAAGGAGTAAGAAGCAAGAGCTTCCTGCCTTTTAATTTTATTTTACCGCTAGAAAACAGTTTAATTGCCTGGGGATAGAGCCTATGCTCTAAACTGTGGATTCTCTTCTCAAGCGAAGCCAGGGTATCCTTACCCCTGATTCTTACCTGCTGCTGCAAGATAACCGGACCATGATCCATCTTTTCATCAACAAAATGTACGGTCACTCCCGTAAAAGACACCTTATGATCAAAGGCATCTTTTATGGCATGCGCACCTTTAAACTCCGGAAGCAATGATGGATGGATATTTAAAATACGGTTGCGGTATTGTTTAACAAAGCTCGCACTAAGCATACGCATAAAACCGGCCAGTGCGATTAAATTTATTTTGTAGTTTATTAACCTATGGAGTATTGCTTTTTCAAAATCAACGCGGTTTGCAAAATCCTCGCGCCTTACCAAAACCACCCTGATACCCGCCTTTTGCGCTCGTTTAATCACAAAGGCCCCGGGTTTATCGCAAACCAAGATTACTAATCTAACCTTGATTTTCTTTTGCTTTACTGCTTTGACAATTGCCGAGAAGTTAGTTCCGTTGCCTGAGGCAAATATAGCTAAATTCATTCTCTGATCCTTATGGTCTTAGCAGGGCAAACCTTAACGCACTCTTTGCAGGAGGTACATTTGCGATAATCAATTTCCGCCAGGTTATCTATTACATGGATGGCGTCAAATTTACAAGCCTTCTCGCATAGCCTGCAGGCAATACAGCCTACGGGACAGACAGCCTTTACATCCCTCCCTGAATCATGCGAGCTACAGGCAACATATACACTATTGGATACGGATATAAGCGAGAAAAGTTTCTTCGGACAGGCTAATACACATTTATTGCAGGAGCGGCATTTAACCTTGTCTACCAGCGGCAGCCCCTCAACAGACATGCTAATTGCCCCAAATGGACACGCCTTTTGACAAGTACCAAATCCAAGACAGGCAAAAACACAGGATTTTTGTCCACCTAATACCAATTTTGCTGCAACGCAATCATTAACCCCGTCATATATGTATTTATTTTTTATTTTCAGGCCGCCATTGCAATGCAAGGTAGCTATCTTTTTGGTTTGTTTTTCAAGCGCAACCCCCATTAAGCGGGCAATCTTCTCCTTGACCTCATCGCTACATACCCGGCAGCCATCTACGACGCTCTTGCCGCTAAGCAAACTTTCAGCAAAACCAAAACAACCTGGATTTCCGCATGTTCCGCAGTTTGAGCCAGGAAGAAGATGCTGTAATTCTTCCAGCTTGGGATTAACCTGAACCGCTAATTTCTTGGAAGCAATGGCTAACCCTACTCCGAAGAGCAAACCTAAAAACCCCAAGACTAATATGGCAATTAATATTTCCATTAAATTGAATTTATCCCGAGCGTGCGAAAAAATTCCAAAGGAATTCTTAAGCGTTTACGCGAGGGATTGCTTTTAAAATTTAAACCCGCTAAAACCCATAAAGCTCAAACTTAAAATTGAAGCAATAATAAAAGCTAAGGGGAAATCCTTCAAGGACTTGGGAATATTGCAAAGTTCAAGCCTTTCTCTTATCCCGGACATTAAAAGCATAGCTAGGGTATAGCCTAGACCTACACATGCCCCCTGAAAAACAGAATAATAAAAACTTCCCGCAACCTGTTTGCCGTTTATAAAAAACATATCTATATTTAATACAGCCACCCCTAATACTGCACAGTTTACGGTAATTAAAGGCAGATAAATCCCGAACGCCCTGTATAGTTGAGGACTGAGCTTCTTTATAACCATCTCTACAAACTGCACGAAGGTGGCAATAACCAAGATAAAAGAAATTGTGCGCAGATAAGTAAGACCAAATGGTAAAAGTAGAAAACGATAAACAAACCAGGTGATTGCAGAAGACATCACGATAACAAACATTACCGCAGAGCTCATGGCTAAGGCCGGTTTAGTCTCTTTAGAGATGGCGATAAAAGAACAAAGGCCTAAAAAACGCGAAAGGATTACATTGTAGATAAATACCGCAGAAATAAATATGGTCAACAATTCTTGCAGACTCATGTTTTCCTATTCTTCAATAAATTAAAGAAGCCCAATAATAACCCGATCACCAGCAATGCTCCTGAAGGCATGCCAAAAACAAAAACCGGCTCAAACCCCTTAAATAAAGTATGCCCCAGTATCTGGCCAGAACCTAAGAATTCTCTTATAGCCGAAATAAGAATAAGTGCCAGAGTAAAACCTACGCCCATACCTAAACCGTCGTAAAACGAACTGGCTAAATTATTTTTGCAGGCAAATGCCTCTGCGCGGCCTAAAACTATACAATTAACTACAATAAGCGGCACATAAATACCCAGAGAACGATCCAATACTGGGCTATAGGCTTTCATACACAGCTCAGTAATAGTAACAAATGTGGCAATGATTACTATATAGCAGGGTATACGGATCTTATCGGGAATAAAGTCTCTAACCAATGATACAATCAGACTTGAACCTAAGAGCACAAAGGTAGCGGCAATACCCATACCAATGCCGTTGGCCACCGATACGGAAACTGCCAGTGTAGGGCATAAACCTAAGACCAGGACAAAGGTAGGATTTTCTCTAATTATTCCCTTAGTAAATTCTTTGATTAAATTCTTCACCCTTCGCCTCGCTTCGTTCGTTCAAGATTACCTCGTATGTAATATTAAGAGGTCATTTAGTACCGTAAATCCTATTTTTAGTATAACGATCGATAAAAGGAGTGGCTGCATTCATCATCAATATTGCATATGATGCCCCTTCCGGATACCCGCCCCAAAGCCGGATAATCGCCGTAAGCAGGCCGCAACCTATGCCAAAGATAATTTGCCCTTTGGCAGTTAAAGGCGTAGCTACATAATCTGTAGCCATAAAGAATGCGCCCAAGATCAGACCACCGTTTAATATATGAAATAACCAATCCCCATGAAACAGCTGTTTTGCCCCAAAAATATAGGTAAATACAGCGGTGGTAAGAATATAAGTTGCAGGGATATGCCAAGAAATATAACCTTTATACAACAAAATAGCTGCTCCGATTAATAACGCCAGTATACAAACTTCACCAATACAACCACCGCGCTTGCCCAGGAATAAATCCAAATAAGAGATATGCTCTAAAATCTTTCCTTCTTTGAGCACAGCCAGAGGGGTGGCAGAAGTCACTGCATCATAACTAAGCGGTTTAACAAAGGTAGTCATATATTTCGGCCAGGAGGCCATAAGAAATACCCTGCCTACGAGCGCAGGGTTAAAAATATTCTGCCCCAGGCCTCCGAAAACCTGTTTGCCGATGGCAATAGAAAAAACCGCGCCAACTACCGGTAGCCACAAAGGCACGTTAGATGGAAGATTATAAGCCAGCAATATGCCGGTAATTACCGCTGAGCCATCCATAACCGTAATTTTCTTCTTTGTCCATATCTCAAACAACGCTTCAGTCAACAGCGCAGCAATTACCGCAGCCAACGTAACCCAAAGCGCATCTAAGCCGAATATAATTATGCCGGCAATTCCAGCCGGTATAATACTTAGTACAACTGTCCACATAATCCGAGAAATAGATTCCTGCTTATGGATATGAGGAGAACCGGAAACAATAAGATTATTTTTCATTTTTTATTAGTTCTTTTAACTCTTGCGCCTTTTTGACTACTGAATCCATTACTGCCCGGCTAGAAATCGTTGCGCCGGAGATTGCCTGTACCCCTGATAAACTTAAAGCATCCTGATTATTAAACTGTCTGGTAAAACTATCTTCTGTTACGCGCATACCTAAGCCCGGGGTTTCATTTAAAGATATTACCTTTACGGCGCTGATCCTTCCATCAATAAACATCCCGGCTAAAGTCTCAATTACGCTAGAATACCCCTTACCGCTTGCCTTAAAAACAAAACCTATTAACTTATCCTGGCTATCCAGCGCCCTGTAATACAATATTTGCTGATCTGGTTTTACCTCTATGAACCTTGCGGCTTGAGGCATAACCTCTTTAAGCGCTGACTGTTCTTCTGCCAGGGCCTGAGAAGCAATCTTAGAGCGGGTAAGCGCGTTAACTCCGGATAATAACCCGGCGGCAATTGTGCAAATAAGCGTCAAGATAAAACCGTAACGGGCGGTTTCTTTCATCTTATTTTACCCCCTCCAGCTTTGCTCTCTTAATCGTCTGCAATAACCTGCGGCGAGCCGGACAAACATAATTGCATATGCCGCATTCAATACAATCATTAGCCCCATACTCTTTAGTCAAAGGCCAAAATGACCTTTAGGAAGCTAGATTAATCTGGCAAGGCATAAGCCCAACTGGGCATGCCCGAACACAGGCTGCGCAGCGTATACAAGGCTCTTCTTCTGTAATTTCCGCTTCTTTCTTATTCATCAGCAATAAACCGCCGCTTGATTTTATTATAGGGACATCATCCGTATACTGAGCAATCCCCATCATCGGCCCGCCGATAATAATCTTTGCCAGCTCTTCTTTAAGCGGTCCGCAAAATTCAATCAAATCCTTTATCGGTGTACCTAAGCGTACCAATAAATTCTTCGGGCTTCCAACGCAGCTTCCTGCAACTGTAACCAGCCTTTCAATCAAAGGTTTACCTCTATACACTGCCTCATAAATCGCATAAATAGTAGCCACATTATGCACCAAGACCCCAATATCAAAAGGCAGTTTACCGCGGGGGATCTGTTTACCTAGAATGCTCTGAATTAACTGCTTTTCTCCGCCTTGCGGATAATCCGAAGGTAAAACCTTTACTTTAAACTGGGGGAGTTTGGAAAAAGCCCTTATTGCCTCAGGTTTATTATCCTCTATCCCTACGTAAACATCCTTTATCCCTAAACAAGCGGCAACTAATCGAATCCCCTCTGCTATCTGTGCTGCCTGCTCCACCATTATTCGAGCATCTGCAGTTAAATACGGTTCGCACTCTGCACCGTTAACAATCAAGGTATTTAGCGGTTTAGGAGGGCTGAGTTTTATATACGTGGGAAAACTTGCTCCACCCATACCTACTATACCGGCATCTAAAACAATCTTCCTGATATCTGTCGGAGTAAGCCTATCTACCCATTCACGGGTTTTTAAACCAAAGTATGCATCTTCGGCCTGGCCATTACCTTCTAAAACAATTGCCTTTGCCCTGCCCAAAACAGGATGCGGCCAATCCTGTATTGCAGAGACTACGCCAGATATTGAAGCGTGGATAGGCGCATAGAGACTAGCCTGGATACTAGCGATTCTCTGGCCTAGCTTTACTGTATCGCCGACTTTTACCTCTGGATTACAGATCTTGCCCAAATGCTGGATCAGCGGCAAATAAACCTTAGCCGGAAGCGGCAACCTTTCAGTCGCCTTGTTTTCTGTATAATGCTTATTTTCTGCTAATTTAACCATCTTGCCCTTCGGTTAAAGAATAAATTTACTAAACCCAGCAGGCTCAATAAACCCCCCACGATAACCAGGATTAATAAATGTGAAAACCTTTCTGCAAGCATACTTCTGACAAACATAAACAAAAGAAAACCCAGATGCATGACTATTTCAAGGGAGCTAAAGATCTTGCCCAACATATCATTATCGCTCACATTGTGAATAATGGTATTGGAGGCAATCATAATCGGAGCGATAATTACGCCTAAACATAAAGCCAGCAGCGCAGCCAGGGCAAAATTTGGATAATTATATATCCCCAGAGCAAAAATGTCCAGCATTATTCCGCTTAAGACTAACGAAACAAAAATAACCTTATAATGCGCAATACGCTGGCCAAACCTGCCATAGGCCAAAGACCCCAGAAATAAGCCAATACCTAAAAACATTACTAAAAGCCCCAAATCCTTAGTTGCCGAATGCAGGGTCTTTTGTACAAAAACAATAATTACTACATAAACCGCACCTAGGGCTGACCAAAGCGCAAAGATAATCCCGGCAGTAAGACGTATATCTTTCTTGCGGATAAAATAAAAAACCCCCTCCTTAATCTCCTGGAATACTGATTTCCTGATCACCTCAATAATCTCCTGGCCTACCTTCTTAAAATCCATCGCTACTACAAATCTTTTAGAGATTAAAAAGATACAAGTACCTGAAATTAAGAAACTTAAAGAATCAAGATAAAAACCGCTTTTAGCACCCATCCATTCTACAAGCACTCCGCTTATTCCAAACCCCAGAATTGCCGCAATCATCCCGGTTGTGTTCACCAGGGAATTAGCTATAAGTAAGTCTTTTTTATCCACTAAATCCGGTATAATCGAAAGCTTTGCCGGTACGAAAAACCTACCTATAGAGAAAGCAATGAAAATAACCAAATAAACCAGCCCCAAACTCCTGGCATAGAATAAAAATAAAGGAATAGCTAGAACTAACAGGCTTCTTAGGAAATCGCAGGCATACATTGTCCTGCGCCTATCCCAACGGTCCACGTATACCCCGGCCAGTGGGCCAATAATAAACACCGGGATTATGGTAAAAGAAAGGATTTTAGCAATTTGCAATGTAGAGCCGGGCGCACGCAGGTAGACAAAAGCAATCAAGGCCATCTGGCCAAGCCTATCCCCCAGCTGGGAGATAATCTGCCCTAGCCACAATAAAAAGAAGTTGCGGTTTCTTAGTACTTCACGGAATCTAGCCATGGATTAATAAAATTAAGCCGATGAGTGGAATCGAACCACCGACCTTGACTTTACGAAAGTCCTGCTCTACCAACTGAGCTACATCGGCAATTTGTCCAACATTATACCAATTCCTAGGCAATAGTCAATTGCCTGCTTAGATTTTATAAAAAAGGTTGACAAACAGGCATTTCGTGGTATATTTAAGCATAAGCTAAGTTTAGAGGAGAAGCAAAGAATTGTTTAGTTTCAAGTGTAAACCGCAAAATCAGAAAGAAACTCGGATCTAAATAGATTCGGTTTTTTTCTGGTTTTTTTTTTACTCGCAGAGGAGGTGAGAATTAGAAAATGGCAAAAGGAAAGGTAAAATGGTTCAGTAATCAAAAAGGTTACGGCTTTGTTACTTCCGAAGATGGCAAAGATGTATTTGTACATTTTAGCGCTATCACCGGAGAAGGCTATAAATCTCTAGCCGAGGGCGATGAAGTCGAATTTGAAGTTACTCAAGGCCCTAAAGGCGACCAGGCAACTAACGTAAAAAAGATATAAGTTTACGTATAGAGAAAAATGGGGTCGGATCTAATTAGATCCGACCCCATTTCTTTATTCAAGTGCCCTTCGTCTAAGGAATACCCAAAAGGCTATTTGTCAAATATCTTACTCAATCCAAGATTACTACAACAATAACCGCAAGTCAATGAAATAGTGCCCCGCGCCTTGGCCGGCGCTCCCTTGTGCCCCGTGCTCCGCTTCGGCCTTGCTGGGGCAAGGCCTTCGCTTGGCGGCCGCTTAGGTCAGCGGCCTTCCAGCTAATTTTAATGCGTGTTCGGCTCGGCTTGGGGCTGGCGGCGGGCGGCGGCGCCGCCAGCCCCAGCGTCATCGCTTCAAGATGTGTTGACACTCAAAAATCTAAGTTTTTAATAAGGGCTCGTCCGCTATGCCGCAATCAATAAACAAAAAACTCGGCGGTGCGGCATGCCGAGCTTCTTATGTATGGTGCTTTAGAACCGGCAGGAAAAATTTGGGTGGGGGAAAATTGATACAAATATGCTAATTTTGGAGTATAATAAATAAGTAGAAAACAATTGACAAGCTAGGATTAATATGGTAAAAAATAAAACAGAAAAAGTCATCAAAGTGGTATGTTTCGAAGGGGGAACTGCCACGTAAAAATAATTAAAACCTTCGCTAGAAATGGCGAAGGTTTTTGTTTATTAAAACATATTAAGATATCAAAAGGAGAGTTTAATGGGCAAAACATTCCGGGAGCAAATTATTGATAATATTTTTAAGTTTTCTAATGAAAAATGCTCATTTGAGCTTATTGAGAAGAAATGCCAAGCTATAGATAAAACAGCAATCACAAAAGAACTTATACAGGTTGGTATAATGCCAGAGGTTTTTGAACACGATAGCTGTGAAGAAAAATTGTGGTCCAAATTTTCCGATATTATCCTTTCAAAATCTTTAACCTATTTAGGATTAGAATCCGAGGTATTAAGGACTAGAGGAAACTCAGCAGATGTTTATTCAAAAACAAAAACTTATACTATAGTTAGCGATGCAAAGTGTTTTCGTTTGAGCAGGACAGCAAAAAATCAAAAAGATTTTAAAATCAAGGCTCTTGATGATTGGCGAAGACAAGATACCTATGCTCTTCTTGTCTCTCCACTTTCTCAATATCCAATTGATAAAAGTCAGATATATGCGCAAGCCATATCACAAAATGTTACTCTTCTTTCATATCTACATCTTCAATTTTTAATTGAATACGGAATAAAAAATAACCTCGAAGACTTATGGAAAATACCAGTATATATTTCAAAAAATTATAAACCCGGAGAACAAAAGCGGGGCACAACATATTGGCACGCAATTGATACTATAATTTGCAAAATAACTAAACAACCGATAGAAGTTCTTAAGCGATATAAACAAAGGGAGATAGAAAAAACGAAAGAAGTTGGAAAAGAAGGTATAAATTACTGGAAAGCGAAAATCAGAGAATTGAATAAACTTACCAGAAAACAGGCTGTTAAACTCCTAATAAAAGCTCAGAAAATTGAACAGAAAATTAAAACTATTAAAAAAGTAATAGAAAAAGTGACCTTGCCTTAATTAATTATGAGCACCTGCAGTTATAAAAATAGAATAATTCAAGGTGATTGTCTAGCGATAATGAAAGACTTCAGCGATAATAGCATAGATTTAGTAATTACCTCTCCGCCATATGATAATTTAAGAAATTATAATGGTTACTCATTCAATTTTAAAGAAATTGCTAGAGAACTATTTAGAGTTATTAAGCAGGGTGGGGTTGTTGTTTGGGTAGTGGGAGACGCTACAATTGACGGGACCGAAACAGCCACGAGTTTTAGACAAGCATTATATTTTAAAGAGATCGGGTTTAATTTACACGATACAATGATATTCAGAAAGAAAAACCCTATACCTCAAATTTATAGAAAACGATACAATAATGAATTTGAATATATGTTCATTTTGAGCAAGGGTGAGGTAAAAAGCCATAATCCGCTTATGATTCACTGTTTGCATGCTGGATTGGAATTAAACGGAACAACCTATAAGAACTATTCAAAGAACCGACAAAAAAGAACTAAAATGGCAAATCCTGTAAAAAACCAAAAAATACGAGGGAATATATGGGAATATGTTGTTGGTAAAAATAAGGAAGATCAAGAAGCCAAACTACACTCTGCACCATTCCCCTGTCAATTAGTAAAAGACCACATTTTATCGTGGTCAAACAAGGGGGATTTAATTTTAGACCCGATGTGCGGCAGTGGAACAACTTGTAAAGTAGCAAAAGAGCTTGGCAGAGATTATATAGGAATTGATATAAGTAAAGAGTACATAGATATTGCGATAAAAAGATTAAATAATACTCAACAGAATCTCCTCTAAGACAAGGTGACTAAAGGGAAAAAGGGCTGGGTATGTTAGACCAGTTAGCATTCGGTTACTAGTTCAACTATTAAAAATGAAAACAAATTTGGATAAATACCGAGAGGATTTAAAACGTCTTTTAGATGTTGCGGAATTAATGCTAGTTGATTTAGAGCTTGAAAAGAGAACACGGGAAGGCAAAAAGATTGAAAAAACTACACATACACCAGGGACTATCTTTTTATCTAAATATCAAAAATGGTATTCAGAATCTTATCAAGTAATAAAACAGTTATTACCCGATAGACTTGATGAATTTGAGAGACTTTATAAGCCAGAAAATAAGAGAAAAACGATAGATTCAATCACATACACAATTCAAGATTGGTTGAGAGGCGTTCGTTCATCAGTTGACTATCTTGGAAAGATAAATTTTGAAGATTTTGGAATTACTGTTATGCGCTTTAATATGCAGGTGGAAATTTTAAAATCAGCTGAAGCACGCTTTGAAAGTTCACTTTTCGATATTAAACAAGTTTTACAAGCAGATTTATTTGATTCAGAATTAGATGCTGCACGTGAACTTCTTAAAAATGGTTTTCAGCGAGGTTCTGGCGCAATAGCGGGCGTAGTACTTGAAAAACATTTGGAACAAGTATGCTTAAACCATAAAATAGCAATTACAAAGAAATATCCTTCAATTGGAGATCTCAATGATTTACTAAAAAACAATAATGTTTTTGATGTTTCTCAATGGCGTTTTATCCAAAGATTGGGTGATTTAAGAAATCTTTGCGATCACAATAAGAAACGAGAACCGACACCTGAAGAAGTAAGCGAGCTAATCGAAGGTACTGAGAAAATTTTAAAAACTATATTTTGAAATCTTAAATTAGAGGTATCAGGATGGAACTACTGTATATTATTTTTGGTTGGGTTTTGGGTTTATTAAGTCAACCTATAATTTCAAGAATCGAAAAATATTATCAGCGGAAGGATCTGAAAATAGCGATATCTTCAGAGCTAAAAAATCTAGGAGTTAGATTGGCCGCAACCTGCTATAAAATTGAAATGCATCTAGGAATAAGAGATAGATCAACATTGCGCTGGGTAAAGAGCGTATATGAAAGATATCGCGTAGACTATCCAAAGGGTTTATCAGAAGCTATAGAGAAATTACTGCAGGTACCGGATGAACAATTTAGTGTTGCTACAAATTTATTCAAGGGAGCTGAAAATATAGGCCTTAGCCTAAAAACTTATTCACTTCCTTTTATAGAATCAATCGTAGAACATCTATCTATTTTTAAGTCAAAGTTCCAACGAGATATCTTAGAAGTAAGAGAACAAATTAACATTCTAAATGAAGAGGTAGATAATGCGATGTTTTATTTTCGCTTAACATTTGACCCATCGTGTATGAATACGAACAAAGATATTATTAGGTCAAACATTAATAATAGTTATATCGAAATTCAAAAAAGATGTAAAATTATTGTAGATAAAATTAATAATACCTTAGGGCCATAAGATGTCAGGGGAGATACATGAAAGAAATGTTGAATTTAATAACCCAAAATAAAGAAGCAATAACGCTTATTTTTTCTTTTGCAGTTACTATATCTACGGTAGTCTATGCTATTTTGACATGGCGATTAACCTCTGAGACTATGAAAATGCGGAAAGCACAGACTGAGCCAAAAATCGCTGTTTATATACAACACTGTCAAGTATCTATGCATTTTTATGATTTTGTTGTAAAAAATATTGGCCTCGGTCCAGCCTATGATGTTAAATTTAAAATTTTAGAGGAATTCGATGTAAAAGAGGACAGAAAATTGTCGGATATAGAATTTATAAAAGAAGGCATTAATTATATGCCACCAAATTACAGTGTTACGTCATATTTTTTTAGAATGCTTGGTCAATATGAAGAAATTATTAATAAAAATTTAAAAATAAAGGTGCTATATAAAAACTCAGAAAAAAAAGAAATTTCAGAAGTTATAAATATTAATATGTCACAATTCAAGGGCATCCAAAAACTTGGCGAAGATCCTATGAATAAAATTGCAGAAAATATTGAGAAAATAAAGAATGATCTACATGATTTGTCATCTGGATATCATCATTTGCGAGTTGATACTTATACAAGTGACGATCGAGAGAAAATAAAAGCAGGGTTAGAAAAGCAACGCCAAGAATTTATTCAAGAACAAAAAGATTCAAAAAAACAAAGTACCTAACTAATTTTCCCCCACCCAAATTTTTCCTGCCGGTTCTAAAGCACCATACATAAGAAGCTCGGCATGCCGCACCGCCGAGTTTTTTGTTTATTGATTGCGGCATAGCGGACGA
>Ga0233422_10000527_pt1 | contig 18870 bp, 13 predicted proteins | sample Watercolumn_Mata_2_FD_182724 | JGI IMG/M metagenome (GOLD analysis project Ga0233422, IMG submission 182724) | Freshwater microbial communities from Lake Matano, South Sulawesi, Indonesia - Watercolumn_Matano_2014_110_MG | ecosystem: Environmental > Aquatic > Freshwater > Lake | place...
AATTATTCCTTGCTGGTGGGATGACCACTCTCATATTTATTACAGAGTTACTGATAAAGAAATTGAACAATTCAACCTTAAACAGTTAATAAAAATTTCTCGAAGACTCGCAAAGATTTCCCGACTCGATTATTTTTCGACGGAAATAGCAGTAACCAAAAAACACAAATTTATTTTGATCGATTATATTAACGACCAATGTGATATGAGGTTAAAATCCAACCATAAAGACGGCGTTCCGGATGATGTGGTAGGAGAATTTATTGAGAGCATGAAACAAAGAATAATAAAATTTTAAAAATTCATGTCGTCTTCAATACTATCACGAAGATTCAAATAACTTTTATATCTCTCTTTAGTTATCATTCCTTTTTCAACAGCATTTAATATTGCACACCCCGGTTCGTGATGATGCGTGCATGTGTTAAACTTGCATTCATTTATAAATGGAATAAAGTCCCTAAAATAATGGCCTAAATCTTCTTCTCTTATTCCATATGGATCAATCTCTCGCATACCGGGTGTGTCGATTAAAAAAGTATCATTATCAGCTTTGATTAATTTACTTGTTACAGTAGTATGTTTTCCTTTAGAAGTTGATTCTGATATTTCTCCGATCTTCAAACTTAATTTTGGAAACATTTTATTTAGCAGCGAAGATTTACCAACACCCGATTGTCCCCAAAATAAATTTACTTTGCCTTTAAGAAATTGTTTCAGATCGTCAATTCCTAAATTCTGTTTTACACATGTTGCAAAAACTTTGTAGCCAAGCCCGGAGTAAATTGCAAGCCATTTTTTGTATTCTTCATCTAGATCTAAATCAATTTTATTAATAACAATTAATATCTCAACGTGTGAGCTTTCTGCAGCCACAATTAATCTATCAAGCAAACGGTTGTTAAATTTTGGCTGCTGGCAACTTGTTATAATTACAATAGAATCAATATTAGAGGCAATTACTTGTTCTAATCTTTCACCTCTTAGCCCGGCTGCTTTAACTTTGGGTGCTTTTCTGGAGATATGATTTTTTCTTTCAAAAATTTTATTGATAACCCCGCTTCCATCTTTATTCATTTCAAATTCAACGAGATCGCCAACAGCAACAATATCAACATTAAAAAGTTTATCTTTTTTCAGTGCAAATTCTTTTTGAAATTTACCTCTTAACGAACAACGAATTTCTTTTCCATGTTCGTCAGATAGATAATAGTCTTTGCTTTCTATTTTAAATACTGTTCCTTTAATTGTATACTCCTAATAAAAAAGGCATCTTAAAAATAAGATGCCTTTGAAGGGGAATCAACGGAAGAGTGTATGAGATTTAATAATTGTACTTAATGGAAAAAATAAAATTTTGATTTTTTATGTCTTGATATGTTCTTGATAAACCGCTTCCGTAATTATCACCAAGATCTTTCCACCACCCGTAAGCAAATGCACCGTCAACGGTAAATTTGTTTGTTAATCGATATCCAATTCCAACTGTAAGAAATTTTTTATCGTATTCAATTGTATCATCTTTAAAAGGAGATTGAAGAACCATAATTCCACCTCTAACGGTAACTTTGCTTGATGGAATTTTGTATTCTACTCCAACATTCAGATTATATGTCGGCCTGAATAAATCATATATATCTGCATTTTTATTTTGGATAGAGGATGTACTAAAACCGGATTTAAATTTAGCACTTCGGTAATCTATTATAGTAACACTTGCACCAAGTTCAAGATTACCATTATGGCTTGCTAAGGCTAATGTATATTCAGCGGGTGTCCTAATTTCATATTCGCTTTTAATATCAACTGCTCTGGGAAAAGTAAATCTATTGTTATTTCCAAACAGACTTTCTGCATCAACTACATAAGATTCTTTTACAGTAAAATTTTTTGCGAATTTAATATTGGCAGCTATGTTAATTATTTCATTTAGTTTTATTAACCCTCCGATATTAAAACCGTAGCCGGAAATATCCCAGATCAATTTATCGCTCAAATAAAATGATTTGAAGTCGGCAGAAGTTGGTTCGATTGGATCTAATAATAATGATGATGGATAGTTATTATTTACATCCTCTTCATAGTAATCTTTAGTTTTATTAAACTCGCCGCTATAAATACTTATTGTAGCTCCAACAAAAATATCTTTTTCAACTTCAATTGCGCCTGCTGCATTCCAATTATTCAAAAAACCGTTTTGTTGATAAGTACCCCGTTGATTTAATTTACCTTTAATTCTTGTCGTATCTCTTAAATAATTATTCTTTGAATCATATAGCGGATAGCTTAATGCAAGTTTAAATGCTATATCATCGTTGAAGTCGGTAAGATCTTGTATGTAAGAATTGTTGTTTGGATTAAAACCGTTGAATGAAACAATACTATTAAAAATTTTTGGTTGATTAAAAACCAGCGCAACTACAAAACTTCCTTGAATAGTTGGAACTGGAATTACAACACCGAATTCACCCAGCTTAAGATTTTGATCGATAGCACCGCTGCGGGTATTATTAAAAAAATTTGTTTTATTGTCAAATGAGTTTAGATTAAAACCACCAATTAGTTCAGCCTTTTTAATCAAACCAAGTCCGGCAGGATTAAACAGAACAGCAGAAAAATCATTTCCTATTGCTGAAAAAGCATTACCCATTCCTAAAGCTCTCGCACCAAGAAATATTCCGGGTTCACTTAAACGAAATGCATCATTATAATTCTGTGCAAAAGAATTAAATGAGAATGATGTTAAAAGAACTAAAAAATAAAATATTTTTTTTGAGAAATTCATTTATCCCTCCAAAAAATTTGGAATTTTAAAATTATCTTTTTCTACCGCCATCAGAACTGCTGCTGCCGGATCTACCGCCATCTGATCCGCTTGAGCGTGAACCGCCGTCCGAACCACTTGATCTACCACTGCTGCTGCCAGGTGAGTAAGATGGTGATGGATTATAGGAAGGCGATGTTCTTTCTCTTGTTTGCGGCGGATTTGATTCACTTCTTCCTCGCGTAGCTTCTCTATCACGAGTTTGCGGAGCTGAGTTTCTCCCACTATCTCGAACTCCTTGATCTCTATTTCGTGTTGTATTTTCGGTTGATGGACTTTTATAGCTTCTTGGATTTTCTTTATTTGCTCTTACAGTTTCTTTAGTTCTGGAACCATCACGAGACACACGAGCTCTTCCTAGATCAACTTCCCTCGGAGTGCGGGATCTTTCAGCATTAGATATTGTTGGATTTGTTCTTCCTCTATCACCACCACTTCCAAATCTTCCGCCTAAATTTCTTCCTCTTTGCCCATCATTTTCTCGCGACCTTGCATATATATCTCTGTACTTAACATTTCCGGGGTTTGTAATACCAGGAAAATGATAACCGCCATTCCAATACCAATCGTTGCCATAGTTATACCGCCATGGATAATATCCCCACCAATACCAAGGATCATAACCCCAATACCAGAATGGATTGCGCCACCCAAATAAACTGTAATATTCTGGATAGTAGCTATATCCAAAACCAAACCCAAAGGATGGATAATAACTCCATAAATATCTTCTGTAACTGTGGTAATAATTATCATATTCATATTCATTTTCTGTATACGTTGTATCTGCTTGATCTTCATAAGCATATTCGTCTACCTCCTCTCGGTAATCTCTATCTTTATAACTGGTATCACGGAGAGCGATTTGAGTATAACATCCACCTAAACTAAATAATGTTATAACAATTATGATTTTCAAAAGAGTTTTCATGGTTGAACCCTTCCAAGTTTATTTATTTTCTCGCAAAAATTATACCTAATAATTATCAATAAAGAAAGGTAAAAAGTAATTTTAAAAAAATGGGTTGTATAACTAAATAAACTGAGTTGTGTAAAATAAACTACAATAAAATTTATTAGAAAATAGATTTTAAGTATTCTACAAATAAACCTCGATCTGCGCGGCTATTAGTTTGCTTGTTTTTCAAGAAGTCTCTTAGATCAATACCCAAAGTTAATCCTTCACCAATAGACCATCGAATACCGAAATTTAAGTATCCGCTTCCTTTACCTAAGGCATTTCCGGTGTTATCATTTACAGCCAAATCGTATTCACCAACTAAAGAAACTTTACTACCGATAGTTTTTTCAAATCCAACCCCAAGATTAAGATCTTTATCAGCATCATCTCTTTCAAAAGAATAATTAATTACTCCATGAACACTTAAATAACCCAATAGTTCAAAATTTTTGGAAACTGCAAGAAAGAATCCAGGAGATTTGATTTGGTACCTGGATAAATCTTTATCAAAATTTCCCTTACCCTGTGAATCGAAACCAAAAGCAATTGCAGGTAATAGAACAGATTCATCAATAATCCTTGCTCGTATATTTACTCCTGGTAATTTGTTCCAATCTATATCTCCGGTTCCAATAACATTCGCTCCACCGTAAGAAATACCAAAAGAAAATCCATCTGCTACACCAACTTCAATGCGTGTTATTACAACTCCCATCGGCATAACATCTAAAGTTACACCGGCAAATCCCTTTTCTAAAACTCCAGCCGTTGGTAAATCCACCAATCTTCTGTATTCAAATTTTGCATTTGAACCGCCGGTTCCTTGAGAAAATAAATTTGAGAATGATACGAACATAATTAATATTAAAGAAAATTTTTTCATGCAACCTTCTTTTATTATAGTAAAGAAAAAATACAGATTTATTTTTTCTTGTACATCGTTCCGGTTTTACTGTCTTGTAAAATTATTCCCAAGTCATTAAGTTGTTTTCTTATTTGATCGGCCAAAGAAAAATCTTTGTTTTTCTTCGCTTCATCTCTTTTGTTAATTAACAATTCAATTTGTTTTGAATCAATATCTGCAATCAATTTATTTTTGACTTCGTCAAAATGAATGATTCCAAAAACATCTTCAGCAGTTCTTAAAAGAAACGACTTTATTGATTCATAAAAAGCAATATTTAGTCTTGGAGATTCTGCAATTAATTTATTTGCGTTACGAATAAAATCAAAAATTACTGCCACACCTTGAGGGCTGTTGAAATCTTCATCCATAACTTTTTCAAACTCTACATAATATTTTTCAATATCAAATTCCGGAAAAACACCTTCAGATGAATTAGTTTTTAATTCAATTTCAATTTGTTCAGCAAGGTTTAGAATTTTTTCATATCCTTTTTGAGCCGAGTTTAATAGTTCATCGCTAAAATTAAGAGGTCCGCGATAATTAGTTTGAATAAAAAACAATCTTATTGCTTCTGCCGAATATTTTTCTAAAACTTCTCGTGCAGTAAAAAAATTTCCTAATGATTTAGACATCTTTTCATTTTGAATATTTAAGAATCCAAAGTGAATCCAATATTTAACAAACTCCTGTTCGAAACATGCCTCGCTCTGGGCAATTTCATTTTCATGATGAGGAAAAATTAAATCGTTTCCGCCAGCATGAATATCAATTGTTTTTCCTAAATGCTCAGTACTCATTGCCGAACATTCAATATGCCATCCCGGCCTGCCTAATCCCCATGGACTATTCCAGCTCGGCTCTCCCGCTTTAGCTTTTTTCCATAATGCAAAATCGAGTGGATTTCTTTTTTCTTCATTCACTTCCACTCTCGCACCAAATTCCAACTCATCAATTTTTTTTCCGCTTAATTTTCCATAAGATGAAAATTTTGCAACATCGTAAAAAACATTTCCATTAACATTATAGGCTATTTCTTTTGATTCAAGTTCGCTAATAATATCTATCATTCTATGTATATGCGTTGTAGCTTTAGGATAAAATGTAGCCGGTTTGATTTTTAGATTTGCTACATCTTCAAAAAAAGCTTTGGTGTAAAACTGTGCAACTTCATCAAAAGATTTTTTTTCTTCATTTGATTTCTTTATGATATTATCATCGACATCAGTTATGTTCATTATAAACTTGACATCAAACTGTTTATACTCTAAATACCGACGAATAACATCAGCCATCACGAAAGATCTTGCATTACCTATATGGAAAAAATTATACACTGTTGGGCCGCACATATACAAAGTTACATTTGGTGGATTTATGGGTGAGAATTTCTCCAATTTTCTTGAAAAAGTGTTATAAATGCGCATTTTTTTCCATTTTTTTCTAGAGAAAATATACTAATAGCCAAATGCTTATTCAACTTTTTAAAAAAACTTCGATACTGTTATAAGTGATAATTCAACTGACAATAAAAAATTTGATTTTTATTTATTAATGATTAATTTGATATCAAAAAAAGAAAAATCTCTTTTTATCCGAATAACGAAAGGAATACATAAAAAACTAAACCCGTAACTCGATAACACGGAGGAAAATTATGTCGAGAAAACTTACAATCTTCTCAACTTTAATCATAGCATCCATAATATCTCAGGCCCAAACTTTAATCACAACTAAATTGGGCCCATATAATGTTACCCCCTATATGGTTTCTTTATCAACCACAGATATCTATGATTACAGTTACAATGGATTACAAAATGTTGGTGTTGGTACCAAAATATATTTAAAAGCATCTATAACTGGTAAAAAATTTGGAACTTTAACATTTACATTTACAAGAAGACCTTCAGGTTCTACTGCTGCCATTAATGCAACAAAAAATATACTAAACGATTCAACCCAAGTAGTATTTTTCACAGCAGATCTTCCAGGCACTTATGCAATAAAAGTTGCTGATGGAATTTATTCATCAAACGAAATTATTTTTAATGCCGCAAAATATTTAGGGTACAAGAATACAATTGTGAATGGTGTAGACACAAAAGTAAGTTGTATTACTTGTCACCCAACAAAAGTTTCCGGTTATGAAAAGACAAGACATTCTGTTGGTAATGATGAAAAACTTGATGGCATTAATGCACCTACTTACAAATCAACTTGCATTCCATGCCACACAACTGGTAATGATGCAAATCCTACAGCTAAGAATGATGGATTTGATGATTTCACATTTACATTTCCAACAGTATTAGCACCTGGTAATGCTACAAAATTGTATACTCAATTTCCAGATGCAATGAAAAGGTCAAACATTCAATGTGAATCTTGTCATGGACCTGCAAGTGGACATCTTGGTAATACAAGTGACAGCAGAATGGTCGCATCATTTGACCAAAACATCTTGCGCGCATTGCCACGAAGCTGGAACAAAACACATCTTTGCAAGACAATTTAGAGTCGCTGCTCATGCAACGAATACTATGGATGGTGAATTAATAGATGAGAGCGGCCCTGGACGTGAAACTTGTGTAAGATGCCATACTGGCAAAGGTTTTATGCAATTTACTAAAAATATTTCAACTACTGATCCTTACTTCGATCCAGGATTTTATCCTATCACATGTGCGGGATGCCACGATCCACATGCGAAAGACAATGTAAAACAATTAAGAAAACTTACTGCTACTTTATTATATCCTAATCCCACTGCGCCAAGTACTCCTACAACCATTGAGGTTAAAGAAGCAGGCTTGGGTACTTTGTGTATGAACTGCCATCAATCAAGAAGAGAGGCTAATGCTGCTGTAAATGATGTTGTAACAGGTGTAAGAACATCAATGCAAAATTCACATTATGGTGCTCAAGGTGATATTCTGTATTCAAATAACATGTTGGAATTAGGAGGAGTAAAATTAGCAAAGAGCAATCACCTTGGTGCTACAGTAGATGCATGTGTACGTTGTCATATGTATAGTTTGAATAGAATTGATCCAAATGGTAACTTAATTCTTAGCGGTGGACATACATTTGCAGTTAGAGAGCCTCATCCAACTAATGCAAAAGGAGAAATTCTAAAAGATGCAATTGGTGATTTAGTAAAAGGTAAAGCTAATATGGAAACCTGTGCTCAATGCCATGGAACTACCTTTGGAAATGATTTTGAGGATGTAAAATTCTTTTTTAATGGAAATGGAGATCATGATAATAATGGCTCTGTAGAAGGAATACAAAAAGAAGTTAAGGGAATGATTATAAAGATTATGCAAAAACTCGTTGACCAAATTCCCGGAGTTACACGAAGTACATCTGCAGGTTACAATACAGCAACAGGATTTTTTGGATTCCCAAATTCAAGTAAGACTTGGACGAAGACTCAATTGAGTGCTTATTGGAATGCCTATACTGCATATAATGATAAAAGCTATGGAATTCACAATCCAAAATATGTTGTATCAGCACTTAGAGGGGCGATGGCTTCATTAGGTATAGCTACTGCAGTTGAAAAAGCAGAAGAACTTCCAACATTATATACACTTTATCAAAATTATCCTAATCCATTCAATCCAACAACAAACATTAAATTTTCTATACCTCAGAATGCACATGTTAAGTTAACAATTTATGATGCACTTGGGCGTGAAATCGAAACATTAATAAATAATGATATTGTTGCAGGTACACACAATATTGAATGGACAGCAAGAAATATATCTTCCGGAATTTATCTTTACAAAATTGAAGCAAATAATTTTGTTAAAGTGAACAAGATGTTATTAGTAAAATAATTTAAATCATCTCACTAAAAACCCTGCAATTATTTTGCGGGGTTTTTTATTTTAAATTTTTGTAAAGGTAAATCACCTAAAACCTGTATTGACACTTAATTTCATTAATAGTGTATAATTTTATTCTTACCTAAATTATTAGACAACTGAGAAAAAATATTATTGTAGATTTTGGAATCTTTATATATAATTTATATATTTTCATAAGAAAAAAAGATAATAAACTCTTATCTCCATGAAAGCTATTCACCAAATATATATATCAATCAACAAATTCTATAATCATATGGAGGTTAAAAATGTTCTTTAAATCTACAAAGATATTCTTAGCCATACTTTTTTTAGCAACTTCATTATTGGCACAAACAACAGTAGTAACTTTAAAAATGGATGTGCTAGGAGTTTCTTCAAGAGATGTTGCTAAATCAACAACCGATATTTATACTTTTGCATCCACCGGATTGCATAATGTTGGTATCGGTTCATTAATGTATTTTAAAGCAACAATATCAGGACAAAAATTTGTAACACCCACATGGACGGTTACACGCAGACCATCAGGTTCAGCAACTGCTATAGGAACAACAAAAGATGTTATTGATGAGTACAATCAAGTTGTAACATTAACACCAGATAAACTTGGTGCATATGAAATTACAATTACAGATGGTTCATATACAAAAACTGTAACAATTAATGCAACCAAATATTTGGGTTATGCGAACACTATGGTTAATGGAGTTGACCAAAAAGTAAGTTGTAATACTTGTCATTCTTCTAAAGTTACAGCATGGTCTAAGACTAAACATGCAACAATGTTTACAAGAGCTATGAGTGCAACACCGGGTTTAAGTGGTCCCTCAGATCATTATGGATCATATTGTATTGGGTGCCATACTACTGGCTATGATAAAAATCCAACAGCTATTAATGATGGATTTGACGATTTAACATTTACGTATCCAACAGTAATAACTACCACAACATATAATACATTGGTAACACAATTCCCGGATGCAATGAAAAGAGCTAACATTCAATGCGAATCTTGTCATGGTCCAGCAGGAAGTCACTTAGGTGCTGTAACTGATAGAAGAATGGAAGCAACATATGATCCGGCTCCTTGTGCATATTGCCATGATTCAGGAAATTATCACATCTTCCCTGAACAATGGGATGCTTCTCTTCATGCTGGTGCAACCTCATATCCGACCGGTGCAGGACGTGAGGCATGTGTAAGATGCCATACTGGTGCAGGTTTTGCACAGTATACTGCAGGCGTACCAACTACTGATCCATATTTTGATGTTTCTTATTCAGCAATCACATGTTCAGGTTGCCATAATCCACATGATGCAACTAATACTAAACAATTAAGAAAAGTTACAGCAGAACTTATTACTTATAATCCTACAACACCAACTTCACCTACATATACACCTGTAACAGAAGCTGGAATGGGAACCATTTGTATTAATTGCCATCAATCAAGATCTGAAGCAAATGCAGCATTACTAGCAACATCAATTAGCGTACGATTCGGTCCACATTACTCAGCTCAAGGAGACATACTTTTTTCTAATAATATGTTGGAATTAGGCGGTGTTAAACTTGCAAAGAGTAATCATAAAGGTGCTGCTGTTGATGCTTGTGTAAGATGCCATATGTATAGTTTGAATGCACTTTCCGGAACTACTGTAAATCAGTGGGGCGGACATTCATTCAGCATGAGTACATTTAAGAAAGATGCAACAGGTAAATATATTTTAGGCCCTAATAATAGAAGAGTAACAGATAAAGATAACATGGAAGCTTGCGCTCAATGTCATGGAACAACATTCGGTACTTCATTCAAAGAAGTTAAGTTTTTCTTCAACGGCAACGGTGATCATGATAACGACGGTGTAGTAGAAGGGTTGGAAGAAGAAGTTTTTGGAATGGTAAATAAAATTATGACTGAATTAGGAAAGATCCCTGGAACAACATTCAGCGCAGAATATGGTCAATACACTTCAACAGGAACATTTCTTCCATTTCCTGTTCCAAAAACAGCATGGACAAAAACTCAATTAAGCGCTTATTGGAATGCTATTACAGCACATAATGATAAGAGCGGCGGTATTCATAATCCTAAATATGTTGTAACAGGCTTAAAAGGTGCTATGGCTTCGTTAGGCATTGCTACAGCAGTTGATAATGAAGAAGAAATACCAAGTACTTATGCATTATATCAGAATTATCCAAATCCATTTAACCCAACAACAAATATTAAATTCTCAATTCCACAAGCCAGTCATGTAAAACTAACTATCTACGATGCTGTAGGTAGAGAAGTTGAAACATTAGTTAATAATCAGTTGGTCGCCGGTACACATACAATTGAATGGAGCGGAAAGAATATTGCTTCGGGTGTTTATCTTTATAGAATAGAAGCTAATAACTTTGTAAAAGTAAACAAAATGTTATTGGTGAAATAATTTCTGTTAAGATTGAATTATTCAAAACCCTGCTGAACAAGCAGGGTTTTTTTATGTTCAAAATCATATATAGATTTTAATATATTTGCACACAAAAAAATTATAGGTAAATCTTGAGAACAGTTAGTCAATCAGAAAGAACACATATTGCATTTGTAGGTAAACGCAATGTTGGAAAATCATCATTAGTAAATAAATTTATTGGGCAGGATTTAGTTATTGTAAGTGATACACCCGGCACAACAACCGATCCGGTTAAAAAAGCAATGGAGCTGTTACCGTACGGTCCGGTTGTATTAATTGATACAGCAGGTATTGATGACATTGGTGAACTCGGTGAAAAGAGAATTGATAAAACATTTAAAATAATTTCTGAAGCTGATTTTGTTATTTTAGTTTTAGATGCTAATGAAAAAATATCGGAGGAAGAAAAAACTTTCATTAAATATTTAAATAATTATGAACTACCGTTTTTTACTGTCATAAATAAATCTGATCAAGGAATTAATTTCGAATTAGTAGATGAACTACATTCACTTGGAATTAAATACTTAGATGTATCAAGTAAAACCGGTGCTGGTATTAATGAATTAAAAGAAAAAGTAATGACTCTCCTTCCTTCTGAGGATGATCAAACACTTCTTGGTGATTTAATTCGAAAGGATGAAGTAATTGTTTTAGTTATTCCAATTGATCCAGGCGCACCAAAAGGCAGAGTAATTTTACCTCAAGTACAGGCATTGCGGGAGTCATTAGATAAAAACGCTATAGTAGTTGTTGCTCAAGATAAGGAACTTGATTCTGCATTAAAAAAGCTGTCAAATCCACCAAAATTAGTTGTTACAGATAGCCAGGCAATTAAAATAGTTTCAGAAATTGTTCCGCCGAATGTTCAGTTAACAACTTTTTCAATTTTAATGGCAAGGTATAAAGGTGATCTTCTTGAATACATTCGCGGATTAAAGAAAATAGAGGAATTAAAAAATGGTGATAGAGTTCTAATTGCCGAAGCTTGCTCACATCATGTTCAAGATGATGACATTGGTACAATTAAAATTCCTAACTGGTTAAAAAATTATACTCAAAAGAGTTTGGATATAAACATTGTTAATGGTCACGACTTTCCTTCTAACTTATCTGATTATGATTTAATAATTCATTGCGGATCCTGCATGTTAACCCGCAAAGCTACAATGGCGAGAATAAAACAAGCGAAAGCACTCGGGGTTCCGATTGTTAATTATGGTGTAACAATTTCTTATTTACATGGGGCTATACCAAGATGTTTGCAACCTTTTGATGAAGCAATTTCAGAGTGGAAAAAATATCCAATCTCAAAAATTAACGTAACTTATCTATGAGCTGTTTAAAATCTTGAGGTAATTCAGAATCAAAGAACACTTTTTCTTTTGTATGCGGATGAATGAATCCCAAAGTTTTAGCATGCAGAGCCTGCCTTGGCATAATATCTAATAAATTTTCTACACGTGGCTTTATTTTAGGCAGACTGGAACCAAATACCAACACCCTTCCTCCATAATTTGGATCGCCAAATATGGGATGTTTAATATGTGCCATATGCACACGAATTTGGTGAGTTCTTCCGGTCTTCAATTTTAGTTTTAAAAGAGAAGTAAATTCATATTCTTCAATCACTTCAAAGAAAGTGTGAGCATGCTTTCCTTCAGTTTCACTTACAGTAAAAATTTTTCTGTCTTTAGAAGAACGAGTAATATTTCCGACTACTTCACCTTTCTTCTTTTTAAATAAGCCCCAGCACACAGCCCAGTATTCCCGTTCAATAGTGTGATCATAAAATTGTTTTGCAAGTTTTGCATGTGTCCACTCATCTTTAGCAATAAGTAAAAGCCCGCTTGTATCTTTATCAATTCGGTGAACTATTCCTGGTCTGCCTGGCTCGTTTAGTGAACTTAATTTTTTTGTGTGATGAAGCAGAGCATTAACTAAAGTACCCGAATAATTTCCTAAAGATGGATGAGCAACCATTCCTGCTGGTTTATTTACTACAATAATAAATTCATCTTCAAATACAATATTTAGAGGAATATCTTCTGCAAGAGTTTCTTCCGGACGTGGTGAAGTTGGTATTGTTAACTCAATTGAATCGTACGGGCAAACTAAATAGTTTGGTTTAACTATTTTTCCATTAACTATTACACATTTAGCTTTTATTAATTTCTGGATTCTTGAGCGTGTAGCATTTTCTACTGAATTGGCAAGATATACATCGATGCGTTCTTTTTTCTTTCCTATAGGAACATCAATCTTAAATTTTTTCTCTGTCGTTATATTCGGCATCACTTATCTTTTCTTCTGTTGAGGAAGAATGGTTCTCCTTTATTGCATTTAATGATTCGTCTGAAACACCTTCAAAGTTTGTTCCGCCATCGGCGTTAACCTTTTTTTCATCTGTAGGATTTTTATAAAATATTAAAAGTAAAATTACACCTATTGTTACAGAAGAATCGGCTATATTAAAAATTGGAAACCGTTCATAAGTTCTGCCAAGTATTGTAAAATCAAAAAATTCTACATTAAAAAAGTCCACAACTTTTCCATAAAAAATTGGTGCGTAGCCGTAAAATACACCATAAAACATTCTATCAATCAGATTACCAATTGCACCCCCGAGTATAAGTGCAAGTGCTATTCTAATAATTAATTTTTGATGACGGGATTTCCAGAGATAATATAAAATTCCAACACTTGCGATAATTGAAAAGATTGATAAAAATAATTTTGATGTGTTGTTAATGTCTATTCCAAATGCAATACCTGGATTTTCAACAAATGTAATTTTGAAAAATTCTCCTATTACATTTATACTTTCGCCATAGTTCATTCCTTGAACATTAATGTTTAACAAAGGAATGGTTCCGCCCTTTACAAAAAATTTTGATACTTGATCGGCTATAACAATGAATAAAGAAAAGAATAATACTCTCAATATTTTTCCCGGATATAGTTTTTCATTTACAATGATTTCATTTTTTGTTTTACTTGCAGACAATGTTGAGTATGCGGTACTGCTGCAAGTCTATCTCTTGGTATTAATGGACAAGTTGGACATAGATTCTGCGGATCATCAATACATTCGATACATATTCCATATGTGCCGTTATCAATTCTTTGTAGTGCGTCATCAAGGTAACCCAAAAATTTATTTTCACGTTGAGCCCATAAGTAAAGTTTTTCCCTTTCCATCGCATCAGTACCCTGCTCTGCCATGTGCAGCGAATACGGTGAACTTTCATTTACATATTGACCTGTTGTAGGATCCATCATTTGATCTTTAAGAGTTTGAAGCTGTTCGATAATCTCGTTTCGCTTATCCAGTATAATCTTTTTGAATTCTTCTAATTCCTTTTTGGAATAACCTTGAATTTTTTTGACTTTCTCAGTCGGAGAAATCACTTCAACATGTTTTCTTGATTTTGAAATCTTTTTGGATTTTACCGCTTTTTTTGGAGCGCCTTTAAGTTTGGTTTTAGCTTTTTTAATAATTTTTTTTACCGGCTTCTTTTTAGTAGCAGCTTTTTTAGTTTTTTTCACAGCAGTTTTCTTTGCCATGTTGCCTCCATCTACTGATTTTATTTTCTTACTTTTTTAATTCTTTGCTGTTTCGTTTTTTTCTTTGCAGCTATTTTCTTTTTAACCACAAGTTTCTTTTTTACTGTTGGTTTTAATTTCTTTTCTTTTGGTTTAACAATAATCTTTTTCTTTTTACTTTTTACAATCGTCTTTTTCTTAACAATAGTTTTTGGTTTGCTAATTTTTCTAACCGTTTTCTTCTCAACTTTGTTAATTTGAATAGTACAGCTAAAATCACCAATTTCAAAAAGTTCTTTTACACCTGCTCCTTCAATCTTCGGTTTCAAAATGTCTGCAAGAACCTCATTTGTAATATAATTAGAAAATTGGGATACATATCTAATCAATTTTTCGTCACTTTCAAAGAAAAGATTTATTCTATCAATCACATCAAAGCCGGCGTCTTTTCTCATGTTCTGTACCCGGTTAATAAACTCTCTTGCATAACCTTCGGCAATCAAATCTTCATTTAATTCAGTATCAATTGCAACAGTTACATTTTCTTCAGTTTCAACAATCCAGCCTTCAATTTCATGACTTACAATTTCAATATCCTCGCGTGTTATTTTTACCGGCTGTCCTTCTAAAGTTAAATCATATTCTCCATTTGTTTCAATCTGTTGAATTGCTGATTTATCTAATTCTTTGATTGCGTTTGCAAGAGATTTAACCATCCTGCCATATTTTGGTCCGATGATTTTAAAATTTGGCTTGGCAGATTTATTAACAATCTCCGAATCATCTTCCAGCACAATCAGTTCTTTAATATTAACTTCTTCCAAAACCACATCACGCATTTTTTGCAATGCATCTTTTTTGTTCTTATCAACCGACACCATCATTTTAAGAAGAGGCTGCCGAACTTTTAAATTATTTTTTGCACGAATTGCTCTTGATAATGAAACTACTCTTTGAGCAACATCCATTTTTATTTCAAGCTCAGGTTCGGTATAGGTAATGTTAGGATAAACTGCAAGATGAACTGATTCATATATTTCTTTGGCGGTAGCACCATTTAATTTTTGATAAAGGTCTTCGGCAATGAAAGGTGCAAAAGGCGAAGTTAATTTTGCAACAGTAATTAAGCATTCATATAAAGTTTGATAAGCAGAAAGTTTATTATCATTCATTTCGGATTTCCAAAACCGCCTTCTGCTTCTTCTTACGTACCAATTTGATAATTGATCAATTGTAAAGTTTGAAATTTGACGAGCAGCTTTTGTTACATCGTAACTTTCCATGTACTCTTCAAACTCTTTTACTAAAGAATTAAGTTTGGAAATTATCCACCGGTCAATTTCCGGTCTTTCGGAATATGGGATAAATTTTTCAGAATGGTCAAACTTATCGATGTTTGCATATAGTGAGAAGAAATTATAAGTGTTAACAAGAGTACCAAAAAATTTTCTTTGCACTTCCAGCATTCCGTCTTCATCAAACAAAGTTGGTTTCCACGGAGGGCTTGTTGTTACAAGATACCACCGTGTTACATCAGCACCATACTTATCAAATAAAATGAAAGGATCAACCGTGTTTCCTTTTGATTTAGACATCTTTTGCCCTTGCTTATCAAGCACTAACTCATTTACAATTAAATTCTTAAAAGTAATGCTGTCGAATAGCATAGTACTAATAGCATGCAATGTATAAAACCAACCGCGTGTTTGATCTATACCTTCACAAATGAAATCAGCTGGAAAATTTTCTTTAAAGTAATCTACATTCTCAAAAGGATAATGATATTGAGCAAACGGCATTGCACCGCTATCATACCAAACATCAATTAACTCCGGAGTGCGTTTATAAATTTTACCATGCTTCTCAAATTTAACTTCATCAACAAAAGGTTTGTGCAAATCAATTTCTTCTTTTGGTAAATCTTTAACTGCAATTCTCTTGCCTTCTTTTTCAATAAATCCATCCTTTAGTTCAGCAATTGAACCAATTACAATCATATCTCCATCGTCATTCAACCAAATTGGAAGTGCTGTACCCCAATATCTATCCCGCGAAAGCGACCAATCTTTATTTTCTTCAAGCCAATTTCCAAATCTTCCCGAGCCAACTTCCGGCGGACACCAATTAATTGTTCTGTTCAAGTCAATCATTCGCTTCGATAATTCTGTTGTACGAATGTACCAGCTATCGCGTGCATAATATATTAAAGGATTATCGCATCGCCAGCAATGAGGATATGAGTGTAGATAATCGTTACCTGCTTTGTAAACTAAATTACGCTCTTTTAGATTTTTGATAATATCCGGGTCAACTCCTTTTTCTTCATGAGTTTCAAATTGAATTGATTTAACCAGCCGTCCGGCAAAATCTTTTACATCATCAGTAAATCTTCCGCTCTTAGTAACAGGCTGAACAAAAGGTAAATTATATTTTTTTGAGATCTCATAATCGTCTGCACCAAATGCTGGAGCTATATGAACTACGCCGGTGCCATCTTCTGTACTTACGAAATCACCTGCAATTAAATACCATGCTCTTTGCTCAACCGGAACATATGAATAGAGCGGTTCGTAATCTTTATTTAATAATGCAGTCCCTTTTATTCTTTCAATTAATTCATATTCTTCTTTGATTACGGATAATCTTGCTTCAGCTAAATACATCACACCGTGTTTTTCAGTTTTAATTTTTACATAATCAATATCGTTTCCTATTGCAAGTGCAACATTTGAAATTAAAGTCCATGGTGTAGTAGTCCAGACTAATATAGAAGCATTTTCATCTTTCAATTTGAATTTGACATAAACATTTGGATCTTGCACTTCATCGTAGCCAAGAGCAAGTTCATGTGATGATAATGGAGTTTCACAATGGGGACATTGGGGAACAATTTTAAATCCTTTGTAGATTAATCCTTTTTTATAAAGTTCTGATAATGACCACCAAACGGATTCAATATATTCATTTGTACAGGTGATATAAGGATCATCAAGATTAATCCAATAACCCATTCTTTCGGTAAGTGTTCGCCACCCTTCTTTCATTTCGATATGGTGGTAAACTAATTCTTTAGCTTTTTTATTGAATGCCGCTACACCATATTTTTCGATGTCGGACTTTTGAGTAAAATCTAATTCTTTTTCAAGAGCAATTTCTATTGGAAGTCCGTGTGTATCCCAGCCTGCTTTGCGGTGAACTTGATATCCTTTCAAGGTTTTATAACGGCAAACCAAATCTTTTAAAGCTCTTGCCATTACATGGTGAATTCCCGGACGGCCATTAACCGTAGGTGGACCTTCATAAAAAGTAAATGATTTGGATTTAGGGCGTGAAGAAATACTTTTTTCAAAAATATTATTCTTTTGCCAATATTTTAAAATTTCTTCTTCAATCTTTGGATAATTAATTTTTTCGTCATACTGTTTAAACATCTTTAATCTCTATAAATGAATTAATGAATATTTGGTTTGGTTCTTGCCCACCTAAACAAAGGCGGGTAAACTCATGCCCGCCTAAGAAAAGGCGGGTAAACTCATACTCTCAATTTTTCTACGCAGTGTTAATCCTCTTCAGACTCATATTTTTTTATCAATTCTTTTTCGGTATTGATAAATTCTTTTAATCTTCTTTCGATTTGATTTTTCCGTTCGATCAAATCATCAACACTTTGTTGTGCTTGAAAAATCATTTTATCTGCTTTCAGTTTGGCTTCTTCTATCATTATTTGCGCTTCTCGCTGGGCTAAAAGCAAAACTTTCTTAGCATCTTCCTCTTTAGTTTTTCCTTTACCGGATTCTTTTTGAAGAATAATAACTTCAGATAATGCCATTCCTAAAAATGAAATTGCACCAAGAGTAATATTCCGGAGAATATATAGAATCATATTTTCCACTAATAAATCGCTTAAGCCAAAATACTCGCTGAATAATGACACCATTACAACGCTTATAAATACAGAAGCAACAATAACGGCAAAAACAATTTTACCCCCGTGATTATATCCAAGCGTTTTATTGATTAACCAGCCGCAAGCAAAAGAAAATAGAGAAAGCACAAACCAAACTGAAAAATTTTGATAACCGGCTTTAAATAAATCTGTACTTAAAAAGTTTGATGCAAAAATAATTACAGCAAGTAGAGCCGGGGTTGCATAATAAATTTTTTTCTTTTCGATCACAGTTTTTTTATAACCTCTTTCATTATTAATGTCATCTTTGGTTCTGCTTCCATTGCAGCAGCAATAATCTCTTCAACTTTTGCCGGTTTTAATGAATCGGGAAAGCATT
>Ga0233422_10000528_pt1 | contig 18864 bp, 25 predicted proteins | sample Watercolumn_Mata_2_FD_182724 | JGI IMG/M metagenome (GOLD analysis project Ga0233422, IMG submission 182724) | Freshwater microbial communities from Lake Matano, South Sulawesi, Indonesia - Watercolumn_Matano_2014_110_MG | ecosystem: Environmental > Aquatic > Freshwater > Lake | place...
AAAAAGAAAAAATATAAAAATAAAAATAAAATTATAGATTTATTTTGTCGGCATACTTTCCTACTAAAGGAATTAGTTTCATCTCTCCAGATATGCTGTAGACTAATCCTATAATCCACAATACTAAAACTACTATGTAAAGTATTGGGCCTAGAACAAACCAGCCGATAACTGGAATCATACCCACAATCCCTGCAACTACCCAGCAAATAAACAAGATAAGAGACTGCTTTGCATAAAACATCACATACTTGTTGTCTTTCTTTGCTAAAAGAGCAATTATAAAACCAAGTATACTTAGAAATACTGCTAGAAAAGCAAATAACTTGCTATCATCTTCTTTTTTTGCTGCTTGTTTAACTTCTTTTTTTGGCATTTTTCCTCCTTTTATAGCCAGGAAGAAGCTGTATTTAAAGCTTAGCGCTCATCATAATCTGCATTGCTTTGACAGACAAATCCGTTCGGATCAACAGAAATGTCTCTTCCTAAAGATAAGTCATATGGAATTTCTGGAAGACCAAGCTTTCTTCTTAGCTCTCTTATTCTCCTGCTTCTTTCTGCAAGAGAGACAACTCTGTTTACTTCTTCTATTTCTCTCAATTCTTCATAGTTTGGACCTCTTGCTTGTCTTGCTTGTTCTCTTATAGACCACTCATCTTCAGATTCATCAAATTCCATTTTTTTCTTATATATTCAGGCTTTTTAAGTTCTACTAAAATAAAGAAAAAATGAGCCCAATCGGATTTGAACCGACGACCCCCGCCTTTCTTAGACAATGTTCTGTCTTGAAAACTTAATTCTAACGAATCAAGCTCATATAAGAGCGGTGCTCTAGCCAGACTGAGCTATGGGCTCATACTTCTAGCTCAAAAGATTAATAAGATATTTAAAGGTTTTTCTATTGAGAAAATCATGTTAATCGGACTAATAGGAAAGCCAAATACTGGGAAAAGTACATTTTTCAAAGCTGCAACTCTGGCAGAGATTTTGATAGCAAATTATCCTTTTGCAACTATTAAGCCAAATCACGGAGTTGCTTATGTTAAGATAGACTGTATTGATAAGGAGTTTAAGACACAATGCATGCCTAGAACAGGATTTTGTATAAACCATATCAGATTTGTGCCAATTGATCTAATGGATGTTGCTGGCTTAGTTGAAGGCGCTTCTGAAGGCAAGGGACTGGGAAATCAGTTTTTAGATGATTTAAGACAGGCAGATGCTTTTATTCAGATAGTTGATTTATCAGGAGAGACAGATGCAGGGGGGAAGCCAACTCAGGATTATTATCCTGGAAAAGATATAGAGATGATTGAGAAAGAATTAGATTTGTGGTTTTCAGGCATATTCAAAAAAGCATGGAGAACTCTTTCCAGGCAGATTGAAAGCACTCATGAAAACTTTATACAAGCAATATACAAGCAGTTTTCTGGCTTAAAAGTTACAGAAGATATGATTAAAGCAACTGTTATTAAAACTGGTTTAAATACAGATAAGCCAACTGGTTGGAGTGAACAAGATTTAGTTAACTTTGCCCGGGAGCTTAGAAAATTAAGCAAGCCAATGATTATTGCTGGGAATAAGTCTGACAAGGAGAAGGCATCTCTTAATTTAGAGAAGATAAAAAAAGAGTTTGACTATCCTGTAATTGCTTGTTCTGCTGATTCAGAGCTGGCTTTAAGAGAGGCTGCTAAATCTGGCTTGATAGAATATATTCCTGGAGAGAGAGATTTTAAGATAAAAAAAGAATTGAATGCTAAACAGCTAGCTGCCTTGGATACAATAAAGAAGAATGTTCTTGATAAATATGAAGATGGGACAGGAGTTCAGCAGATTCTGAATTATGCTGTTTTTACTCTTTTAAATTATATAGCTATATTTCCAGCAGGAGTTCATAAACTTGCAGATTCTCAAGGCAGAATTCTTCCAGATTGTTATCTAATGCCACCTAATTCTACAGCCCTGGATTTTGCTTTTAAACTTCATACAGATATAGGAAAGAATTTTGTCAAAGCAATTGATGCTAGAACAGGGAAGCCGGTAGGCAAGGATCACAAGCTGAAAAATAGAGATGCCTTGGAGATTGCAACTAGATAATATTTAAATATATTATAATTCTATACTATCTATGAAAAAGATATTATTACTTGTGATAGCACTTATTTTTTTAGCATCTTTTTTAGTTTTAGCAGATGATGCAAATCAGAGCAATAACAGATCTGATAATAAGAGTGTTGGACCTGGAGCATTTAAGAATATGACTTTTTGGCAGTGTGTTTCTGATGCTGCTAAATATAAGAACCTGTGCTTTAAGGCTGATTTAGCTAGGACAAAAATCTGCTTGAATCAGTCAGCTGATAGCACGGCTAAAAGAGCATGCCAGGAAAATGGGATTCAAGTAAAGAAAGAGTGCAAGACAGCTTTTAAGACAAAAAAGACAGATTGCAGAAAGCTAAAACACAGCTGGTGGGATGCTTTTAGAGCTAGCTTTAAGTAAATTTTATAATTTTCTTATTTATTTACTTTTATATATTCTGGAGTATAGATTTAGTTTAGAACAATGTCTTCTGCTTCTCAAAATCTTGAATAAACTTGTAAGCAGCTTCTAGCATCTCTCTATTACTTTTTATCTTCATTTTTTCTCTGGCTTGACTAAAATCCAGCCAGGCAATTTCCTGATGCTCTTCTGAAATTTTAGCCTTATCTCTATCTTCTTTATCTGCTTTTAGCAAAAAGTATATTGCCTCTTTATTTATTAACTCGCCTTGAAATTTGAAAAACCATCTTATTGAATGTGTGAATCCTGGAATAATCTGAAGATTAGCTAGAGAGGTTTCTTCTTTTGCTTCTCTAATTGCTGCTTTTTCCTGAGATTCATTTTCTTCTGCATGTCCCTTTGGAAACTCCCAGTAAGTTGTTTTTAAAGTGTTTTTTAAAAGCAGGAAATATGGTTTGCTTTCCTCTTTATCAAAATAGTAAATAACTGCTCCTGCTGATTTTTCCTTTTTTACCATAATGATAGAGAATATAATAATTTATATACCTTTTTCTCTTTTTTGTCTTATGATAGTCCATGTTAAGATTAAGCCGAATTCTAGCAAACAGGAGATAGTTGAATTTGGGAATTTTAGATATCTTATTTATGTGAAATCTTCTCCAGAGAATAATGAAGCAAACTATGAGATGATTAATTTATTATCCAAGCATCTGGGAGTTCCTGTAGGCCATATAAAGATTAAGTTTGGCCAAAATTCAGATAATAAAATTCTAGAGGTTGATTAAATGAGATATTCTATATTTTTCCAGAATATAAATGGGGAGAGAAGGATTAGCTATCTCTTTCCAGGACAATTAATAATAGATTACTATCCTCAGAGAGATAAAGCTAGAGAATCAACTCATGCTGATGATCTTGGAAGAGCTTCTGAATTTCTAGCAGAGAATAGAGAAAGGTTTATGAAAGCGGGCAGTTTATTTTCTGGAGAAATTGGGGAGTATGAATTTTCTCAATTGAAAAAAGCTTTAAAAGCTAGGAGAGTTTTATTAAGAGATCTGCTTAATCTTATAGAAAAAACAGGTGTAACACTAGATGAAGTACGAATTAGCGCCAGAAATCAAAGAGAGAGCCAAGCTAATAATTGAAAAGCTCAATCTTAGTCATATTAGAGTGGAGGATGTTGAGTGTATTAGAAGCTATGGTTCTTCTTCAAGAGCTATAGCTAGATGTCATACAATTGGAAAAGTTATGCAGCTCGCTTTAAGAAGAAAGGCTTTTTATGTGCTAGAATTTATTCACGAGAGATTTGATAAGCAATCAGAAGAGGAGCAGACAAAAACTATAATTCATGAGCTGATGCATATTCCAAAGACTTTTGGGGGAGGATTTGTTCATCATAATGTGGTTTGTGAGAGGAATGTTAATCAACTTTATAGAAAGTTTCTTGGATTAGAAGAAAAAAAAGGCTGGTTTTAGATGCAAGATGAAAATAAAAATAAATTTTAAGGGAAGAAGCGAGGAATTAGAATTAAAAGAGATGCTTGGAATCAACAAGATGATTGGTTTGATTTTCTATCGAGAGGCTTTGTTGTTTAATATTAAAAATCAGGCAATCCACTCTTTATTCTGTCCTAGATTTCTTGCTATCTGGTTTAATAAAGGAAGGATTGTCGAATATAAATTAGTTGAGCCCTGGAAGCTGCTGATAAAGCCAGAAAAGGAGTTTGACAGGCTGATAGAAATCCCCTTGAACAGCAAATATTCGTCGATAATTGGAATTTTTTTAAAAAATCGTGACTTTTAAGTTACTAATCAGTGCTATTTTGCCGTCGGTGCAAGAAGGAAAAGGTTTAAATACTCCTTGCTATTTGATTTCTCGACTAAAGGAGGTAAATTACAATGGGTAGTGTTATCGCAAAAGGCGTCGTTAAGAGAAAGCCAGGGTATCTTTACTATGTAGACTCAAAGGGAAATGTCTGCGAAGCAAAGATGGCTAGAGGCGGAAGAAAGAAGAGAAGATAATTCTGTTTTTTCTTTATTTTTTATCTTTTTAATTTATTTTTATTTTATTGAGTTTTTATTTTTTTATTCGGATTTTAGAGATTATGTGTCAACTATAGAATTTTTTATCTCAGAACTAAAAAATATCACCTCTTTTTTAGTTCTCCTTCTTTGTTCATGGAGAGAGATTATTTTTAGTGTTTTTAAGATTATATAGATGTTTAGTATATATTATATATAGGCGAGAATTTTTAAATATAGATAATTTGAAAGGATTATGATATTGGGAATAGAATCAACAGCACACACTTTTGGAATTGGAATTGTAGATAAGGGAAGAATATTAGTTAATATTAAAGATACATATACAACTGAGAAGGGGGGGATTATCCCATTAGAATCTGCAAAACATCATAAAGAAGTTGCTGAGAAGCTTTATAATGAAGCCTTGGAGAAAGCAGGGATTAAAGAGGAGCAAATTAGTGCTATTGCTATCTCAAATGCTCCGGGATTAGCTCCCTGCTTGCTGGCTGGAGTGAATTTTGCAAAAGAAAAAGCAAAAAAGCTTAAGTTGCATCTTATTCCTGTTAATCACTGTATCGCTCATCTGGAAATAGGAAAGATTACTGGAGCAAAAGATCCTGTTCTTCTTTATGTATCTGGAGCAAATACGCAGATTATTGCTTATGCTTCTGGAAAATATAGAATTTTTGGAGAAACTCTTGATTTAGGAGTTGGAAATTTTATAGATACTATTGCTAGATTTGCTGGATTTGGTTTTCCAGGAGGTCCAAAAATAGCAGAGCTGGCTGAAAAGGGAAGGCAAAATTATGAGAAGACAGGGAAATTTATAGAACTTCCCTATACAATCAAGGGAATGGATATTTCTTTATCTGGAATTCAGACAAAAATAAAACAGCTCATTGATAAGGGAGAGAAGATAGAAGATTTAGCTTTTTCTTTACAGGAAATTGTTTTTGCAGAGCTTATTGAAGCAGCAGAGAGAGCTCTTGCTCATACTGGCAAGAAGGAATTGCTTTTAGGGGGAGGAGTTGCTTGTAATAAAAGATTGCAAGAGATGGCTAGGATTATGTGCGAGGAGAGAGGAGCAAAATTTTTCTGCCCGGAAAATTCCCTTTTAGTTGATAATTCAGCTATGATTGCTTATCTTGGGGAAATTATGTTTAATTCTGGGATAAAAAAAGAGGCAGCTAGTTTGGACATTAATGCTAGACAGAGAACAGATGAAGTTTCTGTTTCCTGGAAGGATTAGTTTCCTGTTATTTTTCTGTAAATTGTCTGATAGATTTGATCTGTAATTGGCAAGAAAAAATCTCCTGCCGCCCTTATCGCTCTTCTTCCAAGCTGATACGCAACAATAACTCCTCCAACAGCAACAAGTGCTCCTATAATATATAATGAGCCCCCATCGACTTCGTGATTATGAGAAACTTCTCTTGTGTTTGTCTGTTGAACTTCTCGTGTAGTTAAATCTCCTAAATCCATGCTCTAGGTATAACCTCTTTACTTATAAGGATTTATATTATTCAAAAACTAGGAAAAGCTTTATAAACCCTCTTTGTGCTATTAAATTATCCGATGAACTAAATCATATGGGAGGATAGAAAATGGATTTCTATTCAATAATTGAAAAAGCAAGAAAATCTGGAAAAGTTGAAAAGGGAACAAATGAAGTAACAAAAGCTGCAGAGAGAGCAACAGCTAAGGCTGTTTTTTATGCAGCAGATGTTGAGCCTAAAGAGATAGTTGCTCATCTTCCTCTGATTTGCAAGGAGAAAAATATTCCGTGCAAGGAAGTTGATAGCAAGAAGAAGCTTGGAGTAGCTGTTGGAATCTCTGTTGGATGTTCTGCAGTTGCTATTACTGATTCAGGCGATGCTGAGAAAGATGTTCTTGCTCTAGCTAAATCAAAATAATAATTCAAACATGGGAAGCGATAAAAAGCAGCAGAAGGAAGTAAAGGCAGAAGCAACAATGAAGGGAGCTGAAAAGCTCGCGAGAGAGGCTGTAGCTGCTGTTGTTGAGGAGATAGTTGGAAGAACAGGATTTAGAGGGGAGATTACACAAGTTAGATGCAGAATTCTTTCAGGAAGAGATGAGGGCAAGTCTATAAGAAGAAATGTTAAAGGCCCTGTAAGAATGGACGATGTTTTAATGTTAAGAGAGACAGAAATTGAGGCTAGAAAGATAAAAAGTAAAGTAACAAAGGGAGCTTTTAGCTAACATGCCTAAATGTACTTTTTGCCACTCACAATATGAATTTCCAAGAGGATTAACAGTAGTTAGAGGCAGTGATGGCATGATAAGACACTTTTGTTCTTCAAAATGCAGAAAAAATTTCTTGATGGGGAGAGATAACAAGAAAGTTGCTTGGGTTAGAAAGAGAGCAAGCACAAAAGAGCAGGAAATAGCAGAGTTAAAAAAGGCAGAGGAAGAGAGAGCAAGAGAGGCTCAGGCAAAGAAAGAAGCTGCTATGGAATCAAGCAAGAAGATTGGATAATTCTATTAATTAATAAAAAGTAAAAATATTAATTATATAATACAATATATATATTCTACTATATATATGACTGTTTTCCTTGATTTATCGACGGAAAAAGTAAAAAAGGGCAAGGAAAGATTTATAAATATAGTTGAGTTTTGATAGCTAGGAAAAAGAGCTAAATCACTCTTTTTAGAGAAAAAATTTACAAATTTAGGGGTATTTAGTTAAAACTATCAATCAAATATAAAGGAACATGGCAGAAGAAAAGAAAAAGTATGATGCAGAAGACATCAAAGTGATGGAGGGCTTGGAAGCAGTTAGGAAGAGGCCCGCAATGTATATAGGATCAACAGGCAAGGAAGGATTACATCATCTTGTATGGGAGGTAGTAGATAATTCTGTTGATGAGTGTCTTGCAGGAGTGTGTTCTATAGTTAAAGTAATTATTCATAAGGATAATAGTGTTACAGTAGAGGATAATGGAAGAGGGATTCCTGTTGATATTCATCCTGTTTATAAGAAGTCTGCCTTGGAGATAGTAATTACAAAACTTCATGCAGGAGGAAAATTTGATAAAAAGGCATATCAGATTTCAGGGGGTTTGCATGGGGTTGGAATTTCTGTTGTTGCTGCTTTATCCAAGAAGATGATAGCAGAGGTTAGGAGAGATGGAAAAATTCACAAGCAGGAGTATGAAATAGGAAATCCTAAAGCTCCTGTAAAGGTTATCGGAACATGTGAGAAATCAGAAACCGGAACAAAAATAACATTCTGGCCTGATGAGAAGATATTTTCTACAACAGAGTATGACTGGAATGTTTTAGCAAATAGATTTAGAGAGATTGCTTTTTTAAATGCAGGATTAAAGATAAAGCTAGAAGACGAGAGAAAAGATAGGAAAGAGGAATTCCATTTTACAGGAGGCTTAATCGAGTTTGTAAAATGGCTTAATAAAAGCAAGGATGCTATTCACAAGCCAATTTATTTTAAAAAGCAGACAGACCACACTGTTGCAGAGGTTTCTATTCAGTATAATAATGGATATCAGGAGAATATTTTTGGATTTGTAAATACTATTAATACAGTTGAAGGAGGAACACATATTGCTGGATTTAAGACTGCTTTAACAAGAGTAATTAATGATTATGCTCAGAAACAAGGAATGTTAAAGGGGTCTGAATCATTAACTGGGGATGATGTTAGAGAGGGATTAACTGCTATAGTTTCTATTAAGATTCCAGAGCCTCAGTTTGAGGGACAAACTAAGACGAAGTTAGGAAATTCAGAGTTAAAGGGAGTTATGGATAGTATTTCTACAACTGCTCTTGCAGAATATTTTGAGGAAAATCCGCAAGATGCTAAGAAGATTGCAACAAAAGCTTATGAATCTGCACGAGCTAGAATTGCTGCTTCAAAGGCTAAAGATTTAGTTAGAAGGAAATCTGCTTTTGGATCAGGAGGACTGCCTGGAAAGCTAGCAGATTGCTCTTCTAAAAAGAAAGATAAGACAGAATTATATATTGTAGAAGGAGAATCAGCTTCTGGAAGTGCAAAGTCAGCAAGAAATAAGGAGTATCAGGCAATCTTGCCTTTAAGAGGAAAAATTTTGAATGTTGAGAAGGCAAATCCGATTAAAGTGCTATCTTCAGAAGAGATAGGAAATCTAGTCACAGCAATAGGAACAGGAGTTGGAGATCAGTTTAACTTAGAAAAGCTAAGATATAATAAAATTATAATTATGGCAGATGCAGATGTTGATGGAAGCCACATTAGAACTTTGCTTTTGACATTTTTCTTTAGATTTATGCCGCAATTAATTGAAAATGGAAATATCTTTATTGCTGTCTCTCCTCTATATAGAATTAGAAAGAAAAATTCAGATATTTATGTTTATTCAGATGAAGAATTAAAAAAAGAGACTGAAAATCAGTCAAATGTTACAAGATTTAAGGGATTAGGAGAGATGAATCCGCAGCAGCTATGGGATACAACTATGAGTCCTTCAAGCAGAATGTTAAAGAGAGTTACAATAGAGGATGCTGTTGAGGCTGACAGAATCTTCTCAATATTAATGGGAGATGAGGTTGAGCCAAGAAAACAATTTATAATTGAGAGAGCTCATGAAGCTTTTGTAGATATTTAAATTAAATAACACAAGGAGACAAAAATGGCTAGAAAAAAGAAACAAGCAACAGAAGCACAGGCACAGCCTGCTGAACAAGCAGAAGAAGAGAAAGAAGAGTGCTGTGAATGCTGCTCTGATTGCAAACAATAAACAAGATGAAGCAAAGGGGATTAAAGTGAGTTATAAAAAATGAAAAAATCACAAATATAGCTAGGCAAAGAAATATTCAAAAATCAGTGATTTTTGAAATCCAGAAATTTTTAAAATTTCTGGCTTTTTAATTTTCGCTGATGCTCAAATTAAAAATGGCAGAAAAAAACAAAGATAAAGAAGAAGAACAAGAAGAAGCTTTTGAGGAAGAAGAAAGCGAGGAAACAAAGAAAGAATTTGAAAATATAAAAGGAGTTTCAAATTCAGAGATAACAGAGGAGATGGAGAAGGCATATATTGATTATGCCATGTCTGTTATTGTAAGCAGAGCTCTGCCTTCTGTAGAAGATGGACTTAAGCCAGTTCATAGAAGAATTCTCTATTCAATGTATAATCTCGGATTAGAAAAAGGACATACTGTTAAATCAGCTAGAATTGTGGGAGATGTTCTTGGAAAATTACATCCTCACGGAGATGTTGCTGTGTATGATTCTTTGGTAAGAATGGCTCAGAATTTTTCTTTAAGATATCCTCTAATTATAGGACAGGGAAATTTTGGAAGTATTGATAATGATCCTGCAGCAGCTATGAGATACTGTGTTTCAGGAGATTCTTTAATATTAACTGAGAAAGGTCTGCAAAAAATAGATCATATTTCAAATACAGAAGAATTAACTCTTAGAATTTTAAGTAAAGATAAAAAAATAAACCTGGCTTCAAAATGGTTTGATTCTGGCAACCATGAAACAATAAAGATAACTACAAACAAAGGCTACGAACTAACAGGCTCAAAAAACCATCCAATCTTAATTATTACAAAGGACGAATCTGGAAAACCGGTATTTGCATGGAAACTTTTAGAACAAATTAAAGAAGGAGACATAGCTGTTATCGATAGAAGAGAGGATAATTTTTGGCCAGAAAATGAAATCGAATTAAAAAAATACTGGCCAAAAATAAGCAATGGGCATCAGCACAAAAGAATACTTCCTCAAATTTTTAATGAAGAGCTTGCTTTTATTTTAGGAGCCTTAGTTTCTGAAGGGACAATTATGAAGGATAAAATAGAGTTTTGCAATATTGATGAAGAATTTATAAGAGAGTTTGAAGAAAAATGGAGAAAAATATTCCCGGATAGCAGACTTCATAAATTTAAACTAAGACCTTCTTCATATGGAAGAAAAGAATATTTTAGGTTAGAATGTCATTGTTTGTATACCATAGACTTTCTTAGAAATTTGGGATTATTGCCCATTAAATCGGATAAAAAATCTATCCCAGAACTTATTTTACAATCTCCAAAGAAGATTGTTATTTCTTTCTTAAGAGCATTATTTGAAGGAGACGGAAGTATCTCTTTTTCAAGAAAAATGGTTGAATTAAGCTTCTGTTCAAAAAGCAAGGAATTAATAAAGATATTGCAATTAATATTATTGAGATTTGGGATAGACTCTTTTAGAAGATTTGATAAATATAAACTCATAGACAAACTATATTTAAGAGGAAAAAGAAATATATTAAGATTCTATAAAGAAATTAATTTTCCATGTGAGAGAAAAAAGAAAAAACTTGAATTAGTCTTATTAAATTATCAAAAAGATTTTTCTAAAACCGATTTTGTTCCATTTATCTCTGATTTTGTTAGAAATTTAGCAGGTTTTTCAGATAATGAGTTTGCAATGAAGCATAACTTTGATAGATATTCAAATATGCAAGAAAACTATAAAACTATTTCTCAAATTCTAATAAATAAAACAGGAGCAGACTATTCTTCAATTTTTGAGTATTTTTTAACATATAACTATTTATTTGAACCAATTGCTAAAGTGGAAAATACAGGGATTCAAAAAGTTTACTCTATCAAAGTTGAGAGCGACTGCCACTCATTTATCTCAAATGGCTTCATAAGCCACAACACAGAGGCAAAGCTCGCTCCTATCTCTATTGAATTATTAGAAGACTTGGATAAGAATACTGTTAAGATGATTCCTAATTTTGATAACACTATGGAGGAGCCAGAGCTTCTTCCAGGAAAGCTTCCTAATCTTCTTATTAATGGAGCATCTGGAATAGCTGTAGGAATGGCAACTAATATTCCACCTCATAATTTAACAGAGGTTTGTGATGGTATTATAAAATATATAGAAAAGCCAGAGATAGAGATAGAGAAACTTGCAGAAATTATACAAGGGCCTGATTTTCCAACAGGAGGACAGCTGTCTGGAAATTTGCTTGATATCTATAAAACCGGAAGAGGAAGAGTTACAATTAGAGGAAAGCTTTCAACAGAAGAGAAAAAAGGAAGAGAGAGAATTATTATCACAGAGATTCCTTATATGGTAAATAAGGCAGAGCTGGTTAAGCAGATAGCAGAGCTTGCCCAGGACAAAAAGCTGCAGGAGTTATCTGATATTAGAGATGAGTCTGCTAAAAACAGAATAAGAATTGTTATTGATTTAAGAAGAGGAGTTAATTCAAAGTTTGTTATTAATAAGCTATTTAAGTATACGAGACTGCAGGACACTTTTGATATTAATCTGCTTGCTCTGGTAAAAGGAAAGCCTCAAACTTTAGATTTAAAGAAATTTATAAAAGAGTATGTAAATCATAGAAAAACAGTTGTTGAGAAGAGAACTAAGTTTGAATTGAAAAAAGCAGAAGATAGACTAGAAATTGTCAAAGGATTGTTAATCGCTTTGAAGGATATAGATGAAGTTATTACATTAATAAAGAAAGCAGATAATACAACAGATGCTAAAGAGAAATTAATCAAAAAATATGAATTATCTGTTAGACAGGCAGAGGCTATTTTGGATATAAAACTATCGACTTTAACTCATTTAGAGACAGACAAGCTGAAGAAGGAGCAGGAAGACTTACTCGTTTTAATAAAAGAGCTGCAAAAGATATTATCTTCTGAACAGGAAATTCTAAATGTTATAAGAAAAGAGCTTTTAGAAGTAAGAAGAAAATATGGAGATGAGAGAAGAACACAAGTTTTACAGAGAGAGATTCAGGAATTTGAAGAAAAAGATTTGATTCAGAAGACAGATGTTGTTGTTACAATTACTGATAAGGGGTATGCAAAGAGAATGGATGTTAAGACATATAAGGAGCAGAAGAGAGGAGGAAAAGGAGTTATTGGCTCTGATTTAAGCACAGGGGATTTTGTGAAACAAATGATTACATGTTCAACTCATGATTATTTATTGTTCTTCACTTCGAGAGGAAGGTGTTTATGGCTTAAAGCATATGAGGTTCCTAGTTCAGAGAGATATTCAAAAGGAAAAGCTTTGATAAATATGCTAACACTAAACAATGAGACAATACAATCAGTAATTGCTGTCTCAAAGTTTGAGGATTATCTTATATTTGTGACAAAGAGAGGGGTTGTTAAAAGATTAGAGTTGAAACAATTGAGTAATCCGAGAGCTTCTGGAGTAAGGGCAATTAATCTTCCTGTTGATAATTCAGATGCTCTAATAGATGTCTTGCCTATTAAAGACAAGCAAGAAGTTATTTTAGCTAGCAAGGATGGACAGGCTGTTAGATTTTCCTCAGATGATGTTAGAGTTATGGGAAGAGCTTCTTACGGAGTTACAGGAATTGATCTAAGAAAGAATGATGAAGTTGTAAGCATGGAAGTTATTCCTCTTGAGAAGACAAAAGATACTATTTTGACAATAGCAGAGAATGGATATGGAAAGAGATCAGAGATAGAAGATTATCGATTGATAAGCAGGGGAGGAAAAGGAGTTATTAATCTGAATGTCTCTGGAAAAACTGGGGGAGTTGTAAAAACTGTTTCTGTGCAAGACAAAGATTCTATAATTGTAACAACAAAGAATGGAATGGTAATAAGAAGCCCTGTAAAAGATATTAGAGTTATGTCAAGAGCAACACAGGGAGTTCATATTGTGAGATTAAAAGATAGTGATAAAGTGGTAGATATGGTGAAGGTTGTGGATAATTCTGAGTTAGAAGAGAAGAAGTAATTTATCACAATAATTCTTATAAAGGTGTTTTATCTATTAATTAGATGAGCTGGGATGATAAAAAAGATAAAGAAGAAGGAGAAAGAGCCTATGAAGAGTTTATGAAACATAATCCTGAGCTACGCCCATATACCCCAAATACTTCATATGAGCCCCCAAGGAGGGGGTGTTTAAGTTCGATTGTTCTTTGGACAGGTGTTGCTCTATTATGTGGCTGTTTGCAAGGCGATAGTATGCCGGCTGGTGAAAGATTACAAAATCGAACAGCTTATTCGGAACAGTTATTAGAAAGAAATTAACTGATTGAGTATAATAATTCTTATAAATATCAATTCTTTTTACTTTTATGCAAGAGGAAAAAGAGATTCTGAATAAGAAGCAGTTTTATGAGATGTATGATAAAAATCTCTTTGGAAATAAAGCTCTTGCCTGGAATTCTTACAAAGAGATTTTAGACTCTTCCTGGAGAGGAAATATCTGCATAAGAAGCAAGATAGGATTTGCAAGGAAAAAAGTGAGATATAATGTGCCTAGAGAGAAGATAGCAGAGATAATTAAAGAGTTTGAAGAGGAAGGAATTAAAAAAGAGTCTATAACCTTTAATCAGAGTATGCCTGATGATTTTATCTTAATCCAGGGAGAGGTTTCTTCTTCTGATTTTAATATAAATGAGGAAAATAGCTCGCCTTTAAGGATGAGATATTCTTTGATTAGAAAGCCGATGCTTCTCGCTCTAGCAGAGAAAGATGAAGAAGTTTATGGATTAAAAGTGCTTGAGATATTAAGACATTTTTTATGGGAGAACAGCTATAATAATATTATGGAATTATTAGAAGAATATCCAGAACATGTTATAGAATTTTCTTCCTATAATAAAGAGGTTGGAGATATAAAAGGAAGAAATGCTGTTATCTGGGAAGTAAGGAAGTACTAGTTTTATAAACTCCTTTTTCTTTTTAGAAGAAGAGGCTCAAAATTAAAATGTTTGAAAGAAAAAAAAATTGGTTTGGCTTTGGGAAGTGGCGGAGCAAGAGGCATGGCTCATATCGGAGTTTTGAAAGTTCTTGAAGACTTTAATATTCCAATTGATTTTATTTCTGGAAGTTCTATGGGGGCGGTAATTGCAGCTTTATACTCTGCAGAGCCAAATGCAAAGAAGCTTGAGAAAGATTCTCTTGAGATAGAGTGGAAAAAAATATTTGATTATACTTTTCCCAGATCTGGCTTAATAAGGGGCGAGAGAATAGAGAAAATAATAAGAGATAAGCTCAATAATATTGATTTTAAGGATTTGAAAATTCCTTTATTTATTACAGCTTATGATCTTGAGGAAAGACAGGAAGTTATATTTACTAGAGGAAATGTTGCAAAAGCAGTTAGAGCCAGCATATCTATTCCTGGAATATTTGTGCCTGTTGAAATTAATAATAAAATTTTAGTTGATGGAGGGATTACAGATCCTATTCCCACAGAAGTATTAAAACAGGCAGGAGCAGATATTATAATTGCAGTAAATGTTGATTGTATAAAAGAGAAGAAACCTCTTTTAAATCAGGAAGCTGTTGATAAAAAAGGAAGCAAGAGCCTCCCAAATATAATTGAAAACACTTCAAAATCTTTTCAGATACTAACTTCAGAAGCCTGCAGAGCTGACTTAAAAGGAAGAAAGGCTGATTTTGTTATTAATATAAATTTAGAGAAAATAGGCACTATGGATTTTAAAAAAGGAGCAGATGCTATAAAAGAGGGAGAAAAATCTGCAAGAAAATCATTAGAGCATATTAAAAAGCTAACTCAGAATCATTTTAGAAATTTCTTAGATGAGCTGCAGAAGAATCTTGGAATAAAAAAAGTTGTTGAGAAAATTGAGGAAAAAGTTATAGAGAATAAAGATAAAGAAGACTAGCCAAGATAACTTTTATCTAAAGCAGCTTTTGCACTTCTGAGATATTCTGATTCTACTCTTTTATAATGATCTGCTGCTTCTTTATTTACAGAGGCTTTGACTTTAGCCATTGCAAGCTCAAAATGCTTTTTGTTAACTTCTTTAGCATCCATATTTTTTCTTAAAGCAAGCATTGCAGCCTCTCTGGCTAGAGATTCTATATCTGCTCCGACATATCCCTCTGTCTTTTCAGCTAGCTCTTCGAAATCAACATCTTTTGTAAGAGGCATATTTTTTGTATGAATCTTAAAAATCTCTAATCTTCCTTTTTTATCTGGAACATTAACTAGTACAATTCTATCAAATCTTCCAGGCCTTAACAGAGCAGAATCAAGCATATCTGGCCTGTTTGTAGCTCCGATAACAATTACATTATTTAACTCTTCTAAACCATCCATCTCTGCTAAGATTTGATTTAGCACTTGATCGTGAACTTTACTTCCTGCATCAACTCCTCTTCTAGATGCAAGAGCATCTATCTCGTCAAAGAAGATTATACAGGGAGCAACTTGTCTGGCTCTTTCAAAGACTTTTCTTACTCCTTCTTCTGATTTCCCAACCCACATAGAAAGCAATTCTGGGCCCTTAACTTGAATAAAATTTGCTTGAGATTCTTTTGCAACAGCTTTGGCTAGAAGAGTCTTGCCTGTTCCTGTAGGTCCGTATAAAAGAATTCCTCTTGGAGGCCTGATTCCTAATCTTGTAAAAGATTGAGGAAATTTCATAGGCCACTCTACAGCTTCTTTTAGCTCTTGTTCAACACTTTCTAAGCCTCCAACATCTTCCCATTTTATATTTGGAGTTTCTACCAAGACTTCTCTCATTGCTGAGGGCCTGACCATTTTTAGAGCATCTCTGAAATCAGAGTCATTAATTCTTAGCTGTTCAAGAACTTCTTTTGGTATTTCCTGATTTTCTTTTAACTTTAATTTAGGCAATATCTTTCTCAACACAATCATTGCTGCTTCTTTGGCTAAGGATTCTAGATCAGCTCCGACAAAACCATGTGTAATCTCAGCATAGCTTTCTAGCTTTACATCTTTTGTAAGAGGCATATTTCTTGTATGAATTTTAAGAATCTGCAGTCTTCCATCTTTATTTGGAACATTAATAGAAATCTCTCTGTCAAATCTTCCAGGCCTTCTTAATGCTGGATCTATGGCATTTGGCCTGTTTGTAGCTCCGATAACAATAACTTTTCCTCTTGTTTTTAAGCCATCCATCATAGTTAAAAGCTGAGAGACAACTCTTCTCTCAACTTCTCCATAAGCTTCTTCTCTTTTAGGAGCAATAGCATCAATTTCATCTATGAAAATAATACTTGGGGCGCTTTTCTCTGCTTCTTCAAATATATCTCTTATTCTTTTTTCAGACTCTCCATAGAATTTGCTCATAATCTCTGGGCCATTAAGAAGAATAAAATTTGCTTCTGATTCATTTGCAACAGCTTTGGCTAGAAGAGTCTTGCCTGTTCCTGGAGGTCCATGAAGAAGGACTCCTTTTGGGGGTTCTATTCCAAGTCTAATAAAAATTTCAGGGTGTTTTAAAGGAAGCTCAACCATCTCTCTTATTTTTCTCATCTCCTCATCTAAGCCGCCAATATCCTCATAAGTTATATCTGGAATCTTTTCATCTGAAACCTCAACTGCTTTTGAAGAAAGTGTTACTTGTGTGTTCTCTGTTATTATTACTGGCTCATTAGGAGTTGTACTAACAATAATAAATCTTATCTGAGAGAATCCTGAAAATCCTAAACCAGAGCCTCCGAAAGCTTCTGCAAAAATATCATTAAATAAATCCATATCAGACATAACATCTCTTCTTCTTTGTGCACCCCCAAGAACAACAACATCTCCTTTAACTACTGCTCTGCCTAGAAGCCCTTGTCTAAATACTTCAGGAGTTCCCTGAACTTGAATTCCTTGCTGAGCAGGAGCAATTGTTATTTTTTTTGCTTCTTTTACCTCTGATTTTTTTATTGTGACTATCTCGCCTATTCCGGTTTTGGCATTTCTTCTTATGATTCCATCAATTCTTATTATCTGCTCTCCAATATCTGCAGGATAGGCTCTGTCTACAATAGCAACAGTTTCTCTCTCGCCTTTTATTTTAATAACATCTCCTCTGTTTAAGCCTAGCTTTCTCATAACTTCTGTGTCTATTCTAGCAATTCCTTTGTAGGCATCATCTTGCAATGCCTCTACTACTTTTAGTTTTGTTTCTTCCATCTTATCTTATATAAAAAAATTGGTTTAGATTGATATTTTTATTATTTTTAATCATGCTGCATTTGTCGCATAACATATTCTTCTTGTCCCATAAATCTAGCTCATCTACTTCTTTTCCACACTCATTGCATTTTTGTTTAGTCATCATAGTTTGATCTCCTTAGCCTTTTTCTTGCAATTTCTCTTGCATCCTCTTCCTCTTCATCCTCTTCCTCTTCATCATCTTCTTCTGAATTGGCTCCGAATGAGAGACTTAATCTTCTTGCATCATTAAAAGCAAGCCTTACCATATCATCCATAAGTTTTTCCTGCTCTCTCATAAAATTTACAATTTCTTTTGGAATTGAAACTGCATAACTGTTTCCAACAATCCTCATCTTGACTTTAAATACTTTATTCTTAAGAGAAGAGAAATTTTTATACTCCTGCAAGTCAGAAGGGTGAATTATCTTTTCTTTGCATTCTGGACACTGCACTATTCTTAATCTAAATCCATTTTTTTCAAGAATGCCTTTTCTCATCTCTTTATTGCACTTCTTGCAGAAAATCTTGTTGTCAAATATGTCTTGCATTTTTTGTGATTATAAACCCCGTGTTTCCCGAAGGAAACAAGGGGGTAAAGGGGGTTAATATGATTTTAGTATACACCTTTATGTGTATACAGAGTTGTAGCTATTTATAAACTTTATGGTGTTAAGAACTATATATTTCAACATAGTTTTTGAATGAAAATTTTAGTAGAATTGAATTATATAACATTTAAAAATACGTTTCTATTCTATTATTCATGAAAGAAAAAAGTGTTTGGGGGAAGATTTGGTTTTTTTTATGGAAGGATAATAGCATCTGGAGCTGGATTGTCTCTCTGCTTTTAGCATTTGTTATTGTAAAATTTATCTTTTTTCCTTTATTATCTCTAGCATTAGGAACTCAGCTTCCATTAGTTGTTGTTGAATCAAGTAGTATGCATCATTCAGGAAGCTTATTTAAGAGTATAACTGGTATTGGAATAACTAGCAAGGATGGTTTGCAAGCTTGGTATAATCAGATGGGAGAATGGTACACAAAGGTTAATTTAAGCTTGCAAGATATGAAAAACTGGAGATTTCAGTCAGGAATTGATAAGGGAGATATTATTCTTGTTAGGGGAAAGAAAGCCTCTAGCTTGAAAGTTGGAGATGTCATTATATTCGATGCTGGCCAAAATCATCCAATAATACACAGAATTATCAAAATAGATAGTAATGGCTCGCTGACTTTCTCTACTAAAGGAGATAATAATAACGGGCAGCTAAGTTTTGAGAATAATATTCATGCAAATGGGATTATTGGAAAAGCAGTATTAAGATTGCCAAAACTTGGATGGGCTAAGCTTATTTTTGTAGAGTTATTTAATGGCTTTAGATAGTCTTAATTC
>Ga0233422_10000529_pt1 | contig 18830 bp, 21 predicted proteins | sample Watercolumn_Mata_2_FD_182724 | JGI IMG/M metagenome (GOLD analysis project Ga0233422, IMG submission 182724) | Freshwater microbial communities from Lake Matano, South Sulawesi, Indonesia - Watercolumn_Matano_2014_110_MG | ecosystem: Environmental > Aquatic > Freshwater > Lake | place...
CTGGTTGCCTCAGGAACAGAATTTAGCCTGGATGGACGTAGCTAAATTTTTTCCTAAAAATGAATATCAGCCAGATGGCTGGCGAATTTTTTCTCAAAATAAAAAACGTTTTATCGCGGTTAAGGAAGTTAATGGTTTTATTTTTTTAAAGACCGCTTGGCAGACAGAGCCGGTAATTTTATCTAATAAAATCAAAATTCCTTTTTGTCAGCATCGTGGAAAAATTCAATACCTGATCTTTTCTTCAGCCCGAGAAAATCTTTTTGTCGCTACCGTCACAGAAAAAAATTAAAAACTTTCTAAAGCTGGGGGGAAAATGAAAAACAAGCAGATGCCCTGGCGGCAATGGCTTTTATTTCTTTTTTTACTTATTGCTGTTTATCTTTTGCTGGGCTTTCATTATTATCATGATTGTCGGCAAAATCACAAAGCAAACACCCAAATCAATTCTGGATTAGCAAAATAACCATCCTTTCAGGAGCGACCAGTTCGCTCCTTTTTTTATTTCTTAATTTTAATGCTATAATAAAATTATTATGGAACAAGTCGCCCCTCAAGACTTAATCGAAAAAAGATCTCTGGCTCCTGCGGTTCCTTCGGTTCCGGCTTCGGCGGCAGCGAAAATTTTACCCGCCCCGCATGGCCTTTGGTATTTTTGGTCTTCTTTTCGCCGTTGGTTTTTAATTTTGTTGGCCCTGGAGTTATTTTCTTTTTTTCTTTCCTTAACTACTTTTGTCGCACCCGCTGTTTTGGTTTCTCTGCCTCTTTTATTTTTTCTGGCGCGTTTAATTATTTTTGGTCTTTTAACTTCTCAGCTTTTTAAAAGTTGCAGTGATCTTAAAACTTTTACGACCTTAATAATTTTTACCGCTGGTTTGGCCTTACTGGTGGCCGGAGTTAAGCTTTTCTGCCTTTTAGAGCTTTGGACTTTTTATAATCTGATTTTAGAAACTTTATGGTGGGTGATTCAGGCCAGCGCGGTTTTTGGAATTTGTTATTTTATCAAACATCTTAAAAATAATTAAAAGATGGTGTGACTCGGTCGCCGTCTTCTTTTTTCTAATCATATGGAACAAACAACCCCTTCTTCCTCTGAAAAAACAGAAATTAAATCTGAGTTTAAGCGCGCCAAAGACGAATTTAAAAAAGAAGTTTTGGACAGCCATGACCCCAAAATTTTAGCCGCGCTTGGTTATTTTTGGATTCTTTTTTTAATTCCTTTGGTGGCCAAAAAAGAAGATTCTTTTTGCCTTCATCATGGCAAGCAAGGTTTGGTTCTTTTTATTTTTTCACTTCTGGTTTGCCTTTTGGGCTCGCTACCAGTGATTGGCTGGCTTTTAATTTTGCCCGTCGGCTGGGTGATAGTTGTCGTGTTGTCAGTGCTTGGCATTATCAACGCCTTGCGCGGTGAAATGTGGGAGATGCCTTATTTAGGCAAGTACGCTAAAAAAATTAATTTTTAATATTTTAAAAAACCATGCTCAAAAAAAACAAAAACAACAAACACATCCTTTGGTTTAACGAAATCCGCAAAGAAGATACTCCTTTGGTGGGTGGCAAAAATTCTTCTTTGGGCGAAATGTATTCTACTTTAACTAAAAAAGGCATTAATGTACCCAACGGTTTTGCCATTACCGCCACCGCTTACCAATACTTTATTAAACAGGCGGGGATTGGCGAGCAAATTAAAAAGATTTTGACCGGCGTCAAGAAAAATAGTGTTAATGATTTGACTGAACGCGCCGCTAAAATCAGAAAGTTAATTGAGGAATCAACTTTGCCCGCGGATTTGGAATTAAGAATTTTGGCCGCTTATCACCGTTTGGGTAAAAATCCTGATGTGGCAGTGCGTTCTTCCGCCACTGCCGAAGATTTGCCCGACGCTTCTTTTGCCGGCCAGCAGGAAACTTTTTTAAATGTGGTGGGGCGCACCGAATTACTGACGGCGGTCAAGCAATGTTTTGCTTCGCTTTTTACTGCTCGAGCCATTGCCTATCGCGAAGAAAAAAAATTTAATCATTTTAAAATTTATCTTTCCATTGGCGTGCAAAAAATGGTGCGCAGCGATCTAGCTTCTTCCGGCGTCATGTTTTCTTTGGACACTGAATCCGGTTTTCGCGACGTAGTTTTAATTAATTCCATTTATGGCCTGGGTGAAAATATTGTCCAGGGCCGCGTCAATCCCGATGAGTTTTATGTTTTCAAGCCGACCTTAGCCCAAAACAAAAACGCCATTCTTTGCAAAACTTTAGGTGATAAAACCATCAAAATGATTTATGACGGTCAGGATGTTAAAAATGTGCCGGTTAAAAAAGAAGAGCAGGAAAAATTTTCTTTGACTGATGCTGAAATTTTAAAATTAGCCCGCTGGGCCGTGGCCATTGAAAAACATTATGACAAACCCATGGACATGGAATGGGCTAAGGATGGCCGCACTGGCCAGCTTTTTATGGTTCAGGCGCGGCCGGAAACGGTGCAGTCGCGCAAAGACTCCAATGTTTTAGAAGAATATGTTATAACCGAAAATGCCGCCGCTTTGAAAAAAAGAATTATTTGTTCTGGTAAAGCCGTTGGCAGCAAAATTGGTTCGGGCGAAGCGCACGTGATTATGAATGTTAAAGACATTGGTAAATTTCGTCCTGGCCAAATTTTAGTCACGGAAATGACCGATCCGGATTGGGTGCCCGTGATGAAAATTGCCGGCGCCATTGTCACTAATTCTGGCGGCCGCACCTGTCACGCCGCCATTGTTTCCCGCGAACTTGGCGTGCCTTGTATTGTCGGCGTGGGCAATGCCACGGAAGTTTTACAAACAGGAACCCGTTACACAGTTAATTGTGCTGAAGGTGAGGTCGGTCTAGTTTATGAGGGTTTAGTTGGCTACCGGGCGAAAAAAATTAATTTGAAAAAAGTTAGCCGGCCTCAAACCAAAATCATGTTAAACGTCGGCGAGCCGGAACGCGCTTTTGAATTTTCTTTCATTCCTAATGATGGTGTGGGTTTGGCGCGCGAAGAATTTATCATCAACAATTATATTAAAATTCACCCTCTGGCTTTGATTAATTTTGATCAGCTGACAGACAAAAAAGTTAAAGCGCAAATTGAAAAATTAACCAAAGAATATGCCAACAAAACTGATTTTTATGTCGGCGAACTGGCCGAAGGAATTGCCCGCATTGCCGCCGCTTTTTATCCAAAGGACGTCATTGTGCGTTTGTCCGATTTTAAAACCGACGAATACCGCAATTTAATTGGTGGCCAAGATTTTGAACCGCTGGAATCCGATCCCATGATTGGCTGGCGCGGCGCTTCGCGTTATTATGATCCGCATTTCCAACCAGCTTTTGAACTGGAATGCAAGGCCTTGAAAAAAGTGCGCGATGAAATGGGTTTAACCAATGTCAAAATCATGGTGCCTTTTTGCCGCACAGTTGATGAGGGCAAAAAAGTTTTGAAAATCATGGCGCAGATGGGTTTGGTGCGCGGCAAAAATAATTTGCAAGTTTATGTCATGTGTGAAATTCCTGCCAACGTTATTTTAGCTGAAGAGTTCTGCCGGATTTTTGACGGCTTCTCCATCGGCTCTAACGACCTGACCATGTTAGCTCTGGGGTTGGATCGCAATTCTGCGCGGGTGGCCAATGTCAGTAATGAAAAAGACGCGGCTGTTAAAAAATTAATTTCTGAAGTAATCAAAAAAGCGCGCGAACATAAAAGAAAAATTGGCATCTGCGGCCAAGCGCCTTCTGATTTTCCGGATTTTGCCCAGTTTTTGGTGCGCGAAGGTATTGATTCGCTGTCCCTAAACCCCGATTCAGTCATTAAAACCATGATTAAAATTAAGGAAGTGGAGAAGAGAATGAGGAAATAGTGGAAAAATAATAGTGAAAAATGAAAAATAAAAATGGAGCGGGTTTAAATCCGCTCTTTTTTTATTTAGTTTTTTATTCGTATATTTGTAAAATTCGTAATCCGTAGGAAATTTGCTAATTTTAGCCAAAATAATAGTATTTTAAATCTATTATTAGTGAAATTGTGGAAAAAGTTCTTGACAAAATTTTTTACCTATGCTACAATATTTTATTAAGCCGAAACACGGTTTAAGAAGAAAAGTTCTTTCAGAATTCATAACCTATAAATAAAGAGGTAATTATGCAATGCTATCTTTGCGGAAAGAAGCTCCAAAATGGAGTTTGCGAACTTTGCGGACAAATCGATATTCAACCTTTTCGTGACTTCGCACCAGCACTTTTAACCCTTAATGAGATTAAATTTATTTACTCTTTTGATCCTGCCAATTTTAATTGTTTGGGACGCCAAGTCAAGGGTAGAGTAAAATTAATTTTTCTGCAAAAGAGAAATGGTGAAACTATGCCCATGATCAGAATTTATACCAAAGGTAAAATGGAAATAATTTCACTTTTGAAAGTGAAAATTGAACCGGGTAATCCACTGGAACCTTTATTGGAGTTTGTGAAACAGCAAAATTTTTCGCAACCAGCGCCAGTGAAATATCCGTTGTTTGATGGTGAAGCTGAGAAAGTTATCAATAGACCAGGAGATTTTTCTGTGCTTTATCAATCAGCGGCAACACAGTAGTACGTTGCATAAAAACGCCCTGCCTCTTTTTGCAGGGAAATTTCAATCAAATCAAGTGGAGGTGTATTATGGAAAAAGAAAAACGAGTAAAGTATCTTCCGGTCATGGTTCAGGTGCGGAAGAAAGACGCTGCGGCAAAACACCCGAACCTGGTTTCGCTCAGCCAAGGCGTGGTCAGACAGGTAGGTCCAGATCTGGTCGAGGACATCAGGCCAGAGCTGCCGGAACCAGCTGAAGATGGGTCATATTCCGTGGAGATCAAGCCCCAGTATCTGAATTTTCTTGGACCTCAAGACGTTCGGCTCTTTGCCAAAGAAACCTTTGGCGAGGAGCCCTGCCGTTGGGCAAAAGTATTTTGTTATCTCAACGGCCAGAGGCCCGTGGCTGATTTCATCGACGCAGAAAAGGGCCAGGCGGGAATCGGTGGCGGAAACCTCGTTTCCATTTTTACCAACAGAAACGAGACTCTGTTGGTGAGTCATATCTGGATCGACTACAAGAGCAAGAGGGTCATGATGAAGCCCATGCTCTCGAAGTTTTATGCCGGAATGGCTCTCACCATGTTTTCCGTTTCGCGCAACAAAGGTTTCCAGGTGCTTCACGAAAAAGTAAAGTTTGCACTGGAAACCTGTGAAACCTGCACCGGCGCCGTGGTTCATGCCCTGAGGAAAGTCTGGGACACCAACGGTTACGCCAACAAGGTGTTCGCCGTGCTGCCGGAAGAACAGAAGAAGTCCGCTCCGTCACCTGCCCCGGCCAAGCCCGCGGTCGACGAAAAGACCAAAGAGGCCGTCGGCCAGATTCTGGACGCCCGGCCCATCGTCGCCGATCGCGTGGAAAAAGGCGCCGCGCCCGAAGACAGGATTCACCCGGAACAGGGATCAGCCGATGCCATGGAAGCCCTTAAGGCCGAGGCTCCCAGGAACATGACCGACCCCAACAAGCCGGCCAAGAAGGGCAAAGGCAAGACCAAGGTGATGCGCGCCGAAGCCGATGCCGTGTCGGCCCCTGAACAACACTAACAGCGATTTCTAAATCGCGCCCGGAAATGAAACTTTCGTTTCCGGGTTTTTTTATTGGCCGCTAAAAACGGCCTTCTACAAAGTTACAAATCCATACAAATATACAAATAACTTCGCGCCTATCGGCGAAATTTATAAACCTCTCCCGCCCCCTTTCCTTCGTAAGGGGAGGGGGACGTGCCTTCACAATTTAACCCTTTAACAATTTAACAATAACCACGAGATCCCTCGGCTTCTAACTTCCTTACGAGGCCGCTCGGGATAAACTGCTGAAATTACAAAACTACTGAAAATCGTGTTAAAATATACTCATGAACCAGAAAAAAATCTTACCAGTTTTAATTTTAGCCCTTTTCCTTTTTGTTTCTTTTTTGGCCTTAGGTAAAAAGATTGATTTGGCCACGGCTGATTTAGGCCGGCATCTGAAAAACGGCGAAATTTTTTGGCAGACATTAAAAGTGCCGCAGAATAATTTTTATTCTTACACCCAGCCTGATTTTCCTTTTTTAAACCATCACTGGGGTGCCGGCGTAATTTTTTTCTTTATACAAAAATTGGCTGGCTGGAGTGGCTTGTCCTTATTTTTCGTTGCGCTTAATTTGGGCGCTTTTATTTTTTTCTTTTTGGCTGGCCGGCGTTTGGCTGACTGGAAATTAGTTTTATTTTTTAATCTATTGACTATTCCGCTGCTGGCTTCGCGGCCCGAAATTCGGCCTGAAGCCCTCAGTTATTTTTTCTCCGCTTTGGTTTTTTATTTACTAGTGAGATTTCAGGAAGACGGCCAAAAGAAATGGCTTTATTTTTTGCCATTAATTTTTTTAATTTGGGTTAACTGCCATATTTATTTTTTCTTCGGTTTATTTTTGCTCGGCGCGTTTTGGGTGGAAGAGGTTTTGCGCGTGGTATGTCATCCTGACGACCCCGATAATTATCGGGGGGAGGAAGCCTGCCTGCCGGTAGGCAGGGTAGGCAGGGCGAGGCAGGGATCTCGTATGAGATTCCTCGCTTCGCTCGGAATGACAAGAGTGAAGAATCTTGCTCTTATCGGTTTTATTTCTGTCTTCGCCACCTTGCTCAACCCCGCCGGCCTGCAAGGCCTGCTTTTCCCATTTCAGATTTTTCAAAATTATGGCTATCGCGTTTTGGAAAATCAAACTTTCTTTTTTTTGAAAAAAATAATTTTTTATCCCTCTACCATTTATTTTGAAATTTTATTAGGGCTTTTGATTTTCAGTTGGTGCTGGCGGATTTTTTGGCTGCTGCGCCGGCGGGAAAAATTTCCTTTCGCTTTCTTTTTAATTTCTGTTTTTATCAGTTATTTAGGCCTTAAAGCCGTGCGCAATTTCGCTCTTTTTGGTTTGTTGGCACCGGTTTTAATTGCGGTGAATTTTAGTTCGGAAAGATTTAATGCCTGGTTGGAAAAGAAAGAACTGCCGGTGGTTATCATTTTATTAATCACAATTTTTGTTTGTTTTTTCTTTGCGCCGCATTATCGTGGCAGTCATGGTTTCGGCTTGGGTTTGTTGCCGGACTCTGCTCGGGCCGGCCAGTTTTTTCGCGAACAAAAAATTGGCGGACCAATTTTTAACAATTATGATATTGGCGGCTATTTGATTTATTATCTTTATCCGCCAGAAAAAGTTTTTGTGGACAATCGGCCCGAGGCCTATCCCGCTGATTTTTTCCAAAACGATTATATCGCCGCGCAGGAAAATGATGCGCGCTGGCAGGAATTGGATAAGAAATATAATTTTAATGCCATTTTTTTCTACCGGTTGGATTTGACGCCTTGGGGCCAGAATTTTTTAATTACGCGCGCCGCTGATTTAAAATGGCGAGTAGTTTTCGTTGATGAAGAAAATATAATTTTTGTGAAAGATAGTGTCCAAAATAAAAGGTTGATTGAAAAATATGGTTTACCTCGAGAAATGTTTGGGGCAAAAAAGTAAAAATTGTATTATTTGACAAAAAAAAGATTAAACGTTAAAATCAGAATATCTTTCTAAAATTAGATAAAGAGGAGGAAAATCAATGAGCCATTATCGCAAGACAAATCCTTATAAAACATTTCGTAAAAAAGAGAAAAAAAACCTGATTACTCCACAGACAAAACGCGTTGCTTTTCTTATTAAAGACACAGCCAATCGTCGTGGCTGGCATCATGAACAATTGGTGGCTGAAGCCATCAAGGGCATGGAGGAAATTGGTAAGGTAATTGAAATTCAGAAGGAATCAAAAAGTGATTTTAAGGGCTATGATTTACGGGTTTTTCTTTGCATTGATCCTTTTACTAATTTTCCCCTGCAAGTTAAATCAAGTAAATTACCAGTAGAAAGATTTTTTTTAATTCATAAAAAGCGCCAATATATTCCAGTCTTAGTTTATGAGGAGGGTGCGCCGGTGGAGGCGGTGCAAAGCGCTATGAAACGTATAATTGAAAAAATGTTAAATCGAGAAAAATGTATTTGTGAAGTCGCTTCGCATAATTTCATTGTCAAACAACGAGCCGAGAATTAAAAATTCTCGGTTTTTTTGTTATCAACAAGATCCTTCAAGCCGATTCACATCGGCTTTCAGGATAATTTCGTGTTCAAGCACGAAACGACGAGATCCTTCGACTCGCTACCGCTCGCTCAGGGTAATTTTTGTTTAAAAAACAAAAATTAGTTATCCACAATAAAACACTTGACATATTTTGTCAATGGTGCTATAATTACTTTGGTTAAAACGACTCCAGAAGATGGAGTTTTTTTAATTCCCAAAAATCGCGGATTTACGCGGAACTCAACGCGGACTTACGCAGAAATATTAAATAATTTAGCTAATTTTAGCCAAAAATTATACTATTTAAGCATAATTACCATAAAATTAGAATTATTCGGAATTATTAGTGGTATTCGTAGCAAGTACAACAAGATGCTAATAATACGAACGAAAGCAAATAATGCTAATTATTAAAGGAAGACTATGAATATATATCAAATACAACATAATTTAGCCAAAAAAGTGCTTATTTTAGCCTTATTTATTTTATTGTTTGAATTCGCTTTTCCGCAACATGTTTTAGCTGCGGAACAAGATGTTTTTGCCACTGGTCCGGCTAAAATTACTCTTTCCGACGGTGTGCCTGGCAACGAAATTTTAGTTTTTGCCAACCATATGTCTGTTAAGCCAAAAGTGGTGCGCCGGGTGGTAGTGACCGCCTATTCTTCCACCGTGGATCAGTGTGACAGCACTCCTTTTATTACCGCTCATAATACGCCGGTGCGTGCTGGTATTATCGCGGCCAATTTCTTGCCTTTTCACACTAAAGTGAAAATTCCAGAAGTTTTTGGCGACCAGGTTTTTGAAGTTGAAGACCGCATGAATAAAAAGTATTCTGACCGCCTTGACATCTGGATGGAATCTCGTGAAGAAGCTATTAGCTTTGGCGCGCGTTATTTGAAAATCGAGATTTATGACGCCAACACCGAAGTGGCTATGTTAAAGTAAATTTTTAAAAAACCGCTCCGATGTACATCGGAGCGGTTTTTGTTTCGATTTGTCAAATTTCCGGAAATCTGCTACTCTTTAAAGGAACAAAATAATCTGGCAAACTGGCAGGTGTAGTAGCCAAGCGGTCTAAGGCGACAGTCTGCCTGCCCGCCGTAGCCTGAGGTCTGGTAGCCAAGCGGTCTAAGGCGACAGTCTGCAAAACTGTTATTCGCGGGTTCAAATCCCGCCCAGACCTGAGGCGATGGCAGGCGGGCAAAACTGTTATTCGCGGGTTCAAATCCCGCCTACACCTGCCAGTTTGACAATCAAAATTATGTATAAAAAGAAAAAACTTGCCCGCAAAAAACATGCCAAAAAAGCGGGAAAAAAAATCGGCTTTATCCGCCATAAGTAAAAGAAAAATGCCTCTTGGGGCATTTTTTCTTTTTTATTCTTTTTTATGGTATAATTATCTTAAAGTATTAAGTCATTGTGTATAAATAAATTATGTCCTTGTTTGGCGACAATAAAGCGTCATTTTTAGGCGTTGATTTAGGCAACGCTGGCATTAAAATTGTTGAACTCCAAAATCAAAACAATCGCCCGCATTTATTGACTTATGGTTTAGCGGATTTGTCCGTCAACGCCGCTAATGTTTCTGCCGAACAAACCGAAGAAGAAGTAGTTGAATTAATCAAACAAATTTGTCTTAAAGCTAAAACCGTTTCTAAGCAAGCTATTTCTTCTTTGCCTAGTTTTTCTGTTTTTTCTTCCGTTATCACTTTGCCGGAAATGAAAAAAAGCGAATTAGATAAAGCCATTGTTTGGGAAGCAAAAAAATTTTTGCCCATGGCCGTGGAAGAAATGAATCTTGATTGGAAAATTATTGGTAAATACGAAGGCGTTGCCAGTTCCGTTTCTGCCCCGGCCGCAGCCAATAATCTCGAACAAGAAAATGTCAATGGCAAGAATGGGCAAACTTCAGAAAAAAAAGAAGAAAAAGAAAATGACCTGACTACGGCCGTCAAAGAAGAAACAGCCACGGTGGTTAAAAGTAATAATGCTTTTGCTCCTACTAAAACCTATTTAAAAGTCCTGCTCACCGCTGCCTTGAAAAAAAATGTTAATCGTTATGTTTCTATTTTTAAACGCGCCGGCTTAGAACTTTTAGGGCTGGAAACCGAAAGTTTTGCCCTGGAACGTTCTTTGGTTGGCTGGGAAGAGGCGCCGGTCATGATTGTTGATATTGGTGCCATTACTTCTGACATTATTATTGTGGAAAAAGGCATTCCGGTTTTAAGCCGCAGTGTCGACGCTGGTGGTGCGACCATTACTTCTCTTTTAGCCAAAAATTTAAATGTTGACGCTAAACGCGCCGAGCAATTCAAGCGCGACATTGGTTTTCAGGGTGGCGCCGGTCAAGACGTGCCCAAAGTTATTCAGGATTCCATTGAGCCCATCGTTAATGAAATCAAATATTGTTTTGATCTTTTCCTTTCACAGGAAGCTAAAAATAAAAAAGTTGAAAAAATTGTTTTAACCGGCGGTTCGGCTTTTTTGCCTAACCTGCCAAATTTCTTAAGCCAACTGCTGAACATTAAAGTTATTATTGGCGATCCCTGGGCGCGCATTGTTTATCCTTTGGAATTAAAACCAGTTTTAGATGAACTAGGTCCGCGCCTGGCTGTCGCCGTTGGTTTGGCCATGAGAGAGATAGAATAGTTAAACAAAAGATAAAATATAAAAAACTAAAAACGCGATATCCTATATTTAATTTTTGATTTTAGCACAGCGACTATGTCCGAGATTAATTTTTTGCCAACTCATTTAAAGCCAAAGGAAGATGAAAAGAAAAAACCGCTGCCGGAAATCCATCTTTCGCAACCCTCAATGGCTTCGGCTAAGCCCTCGGCGCCTATTTTGCCGACCAAAAATAATTTTTCTGATTGGCTGGAAAAAATTAAAGGAATTTTTAAGTTATCTAAAAAACAAACCCTCCCGTCAAAACCCACGGTCGTAGCTGACAATAAATTTCACATCGCGGTTAATTCTGAAAAAAAGAAAGATGAAAAATCAGAATCTTTTATTGTTATGCCCCCAGCTGCTTCCCCAGTTGCTCCTGAAGTTTCTGGTCAAAAACAATCCACTGCTCCCGTGCCGCCTCCTCCGCCTACCCAGCCAGTTGCTCCGGCCATTGTTCCCGAAATTTCTTTAGAAAAAAAGGGACCTGCCTTAGGTGCCTCTGTTTCTAAACCCTCTTCCGAAGTAGTTATTAATTTAATCTCCGGGACAGAACGTCTAAAAGAATTAAATCCGCGGACTAAACTTTTTATTTTTGCAACTTTAACCACCGTCCTCTTCTTATTTTTTGGCGGTCTTTTTCTTTCTTTACAAGCTAAGGTTCGCCGGGTTAATCAGGAAGTTACGGATTTACAAAACCAGGAGTCAATCTTAAACGGAAAAATTAAAAAGTTAAAAGAAAGTAATGCTACGGTTTTTGAATTACAGCCGCGGCTGGAAAATTTAAAAACAGTTCTGGCCAACCATCTTTTGGTCAGTAAAGTTTTTACTTATTTAGAAGCCAATACCGAACCCGGAGTTTATTATACCGACATGTCAGTTGATACCGTCAACAATACCGTAAAACTTGATGGTTTGGCTTTAACTTATACTGCCGCCGCACGCCAACTTTTAATTTTTACTGAAGACCAGACTAACGTGCTTAAGACTGAGCTAACCGGTCTGAGTAAAGAAAAAGAAGAAGTCAAGGAAGGGCAAGAAGCAACAGCGCGCGAACTAATTTCTTTTGGTTTAACCTTAACCCTAGAGCCTAATTTTTTTAAATAATTTTTAAACAAAATGTTTATTAAACATTCAGCCGATAAAAACAAAACTCTGCCTGGCGCCCAGCCCCGTACTTCCTCTTTGGCTAAAAATTTGTCTCGCCAGAGTTTTTTAGCTTTGATGTTTTTGGAAGCCATCGCTTTTTCGGCTCTGGGCTATTTTATTTTTGTCAAGAATGCTCGTGTTCAGTTAGCTGCCGCTCAGATCGCCCTGATTGACCAAAAAGCATCCTTTAGCCGCATTCTCAGCCAATATAACGGTTTTTATGAAATTGATAATCTTTACCGCCAGCTTGACACGGAAACCGTCAAAAAGATTCCCGCTGCCTTGCCCACCAAACCCTCTCTTTCGGATTTGATGATTAATCTGGAAACACTGATTAAAAATAATGGTTTTGACATGCTGGGCGTGGAATTTCAGGTTGTTGATGAGCAAGGCAAAGAATTGCTTAACGTTCGTAATCCCAGCGGCCCGGATTTAATAGACGCTGAAGCCGATATGGCCGGCGCTGAAAATATAACCGCCAATCCGTTGGCCCTGGAAAATTTTTCTTCGCGGCAACTCAATACTATCAATATCACTTTAGATGTTAAAGGCAACGGTTATCTTGGTTTTAAAAGTTTAATCACTCAGTTGGAAAATAATTTGCGGCTGGTTGATATCACCGATTTTTCTTTCAACGCCGAAGACACCGGCTTTAAATTGACTCTGAAAAGTTATTATTTTAATTAAAATTCTATGTCCTCCCGCCAGGTTAAAAAAATTTCCCAATTAGTTTTTGTCGCTGTGATGTTAGTGGCCAGTTTTATCATGCTTTACAAAAATTTTATCAGCAGCAGTGGCCCGGATAACGTTTTGCTCACCGGCGCTGGTGGCGATAATCAGAAAGTAGTTAATTTTGAGGAAGCCCTAAAAGTTTTAGAGGACAATAAATTTAAAAATCTCATCAAATTTGGTACTTGGCCAGTGCAAGTAGAAACTAAAGGCCGTGCTAATCCTTTTGTTAAACTTTAATTTATGCCCAAATCTGATAGTTTAACCAAACAACTTTTAGCTAGCGGGGTTATTTCCGCGGCTCAGGCTGAAACTCTTACTCGCTTAGTTACTAATCAAGAAATCCTTGATGCCCTGCGGGCTAATAAAGAAATTGATCAGGAAAAATTAACCGCCGAACTGGCGAAGTTTTTTCATTTAGCCTATATTGATTTAGCTAATACCCAGGTTGATAAAGAGGTTATTAATCTTTTGCCAGAAGAAATCGCGGCTAATTACCAGTTAGTAGTTTTTGGGAAACAAGATAAAGTTTGGCAGGTTGGTTTGGTTAATCCGAGTGAATTGAAGGGTCAGGAAGCCGTGGATTTCTTGGCGCGCCAGCTTGGTTTTCAGATTTCTTTTTTTCTTATTTCTCCTAATTCTTTTCAGCAGGTCTTTCGTCAGTACACAGCCTTAAAAACAGAAATTAAAAAAGCTCTGGATTTGGCCGAAGATAAAATGTCGCGCCAAAAAAAGCAGGCCAAAGAACTAACCGAAGAAGAGCAGGTGGAAGAAGTTATCAAGTCCGCTCCTATTTCGCAGATCGTTTCCGTAATTATTAAGCATGGTGTGGAAGGCAAGGCCTCTGATATTCATATTGAACCTTTTGTGGAAAATTCCCGCGTGCGTTACCGTATTGATGGTGTTTTGCATACTTCTTTAATTTTGCCTAAAGCCGTTCACGCCGCCATTGTTTCTCGCATTAAAGTCCTGGCTAATTTAAAAATAGATGAAACCCGCATACCACAGGATGGCCGCATTCGTCTGAAAGTTAATGACAATGATGTGGACTTTCGTATTTCCACTCTGCCTTTGTATGATCAGGAAAAAGTTGTGATGCGTATTTTGGACACTACCTCCACTAATTTTACTTTGGAAAAACTTGGTTTTGAAGGCAAAAATTTGGAAATTATTAGCAATAACATTGATAAACCGCATGGCATGTTTTTGGTTACCGGACCAACTGGTTCCGGTAAATCCACTACTTTATATGCGGTGTTAAATATTTTAAATCAGGAAGACGTTAATATTATTACTTTGGAAGATCCAGTCGAATATTATTTAAAAGGTATCAATCAATCGCAGATTAATCCTGATGTGGGTTTAACTTTTGCCGCTGGTTTGCGTTCTATTTTGCGCCAGGATCCTGACGTCATTATGGTCGGCGAAATTCGCGACAATGAAACCGCTGAATTAGCCATTCACGCCGCTTTAACCGGTCACATTGTGCTTTCCACTTTGCATACCAATGACGCTTTTGGCGCCATTCCCCGTTTGATTGACATGCACGTGGAACCTTTTTTGTTGGTCTCTACTTTGAATGTTATTATCGCACAACGTTTGGTGCGCAAAAATTGCAGTAAATGTCTGGAAGAATATAAAATTCCTGATGATTTAACAGAATTTGTCTGGACTGAATTTAAAAAAGTTCCTGCCGCTTATCTCCCGCCCGAATTGGAACACCTGAAAGATAAAAAAGATTTGAAATTTTTCCGCGGTAAAGGTTGCCCAGCCTGTCACGGCACTGGCTATGGCGGGCGTTTGGCCATTGCCGAAGTTTTGGATATGGTTGATGACTTGAAGCGCACTATTTCTAGCGGCGAGTCTTTGGAAAAAGTCCGTCAGGAAATCGTGGAACATAATCTTTGCGCTTTGCAGCAAGATGGTATTGTTAAGGCCTTACGTGGCCAGACTACCATTGAAGAAGTTATGCGGGCCACTAAGGAATAATCGTTTTTTTCCGCCAGCGAGCGGAAAAAACGGAAATTACAAATAGCAAATTACAAAATACAAACAAATTCCAAATACTAAAATTTAAATTTTAAACAAATTAACACCGGCCAGTTGTTTGTAATTTGATGCTTGTATCTTGTATTTTGAAATTTAAATAAAATTTATGCCTAAAAAAACCAATTCTCAAGCAGTAAAAAAAGCCGCTTCCGCGGTTGCTAAAAAAGAAAAAAATATCGCCTCCATTTTATTGGTGGAAGATGACACTTTTTTATCCAGCATGTACAAAACCAAACTGGAAATTGAAGGCTATCAGGTCTATGCCGCCCTGAACGGTGAAAGCGGCCTGAAAATGGCTCAAGAGAAAAAACCAAATTTAATTTTGTTGGACATTATCTTGCCCAAAATGAATGGTTTTGAAGTGCTGGAAAAAATTAAAAGCGATAAAAATTTAAAACACATTCCGGTTATTATGCTGACTAATTTAGGTCAAAAAGAGGATATAAAGAAAAGTTTTAAATTAGGCGCCAATGAATATTTAATCAAGGCTCATTTTCTGCCATCGGAAGTGATTGAGAAAGTGAAAAAGTTTCTGAAGTAACAAATGGTTAAATTGTTGGTGGCACGTCGTTATCCCCTCCTTTCGAAGGAGGGGTGGTCCGATGAGCGAAGCGCTATCGGAGCGGGGTGGTTGTGGTAATTTTTTACAACCCCCCGCGCCTCCACTTCGAAAGGGGAGGATAACCAATGTCTATTCACAAATTTGTAGATTTTAAAGTAATTTTATGTCTGCGGTTAAAACAAAATCCAAGGGTTTTACTTTAATCGAACTTTTAGTAGTTATTGCGATTGTTGGTCTGCTGTCAACTTTGGCTATAGTGGCATTGAAAAACGCGCGGGAGAAATCACGAGACACAAGAAGAAAAGCTGATTTAAAACAAATTAGAACTGCTTTAGACCTTTATTATGATGCTAACGGCAGATACCCACAGGCCGGAACCTGTGCTTATGGGAGTAACTGTTATGTTTATAGCACGGCTGGTTCGAGTTGGATATCCGCTTTGGTTAATGGTGGATATATGAGTAAGGTTCCTATTGACCCAACTAACAATGCTAATGGTCCTTGGAGTTCAACAAGTAATAACTATTCTTATGCTTATGGTAATGTTTCAACTAATGGCCAAGTATTTGATTTAACAGCTAGACTGGAAAATACCTCTGACCCGGATCGGTGCGCCGTAAAATGCTATAAGTTTTATTTTAATAATCAGCCCTGGTGCCCTGGCAGTGGTTGTGGCGGGAGTTATTCTAACCAAATTTATGAGAATTCTCCTTAACTTTAAGTTTATAATTTTATGTCCATCTCCGAAAATTTGGAATTTAAAAACATCTTAATCAAAGCGGCACAGAGCAATGCCTCAGATTTACATTTCTCGCCCGGCAACGTGGTCAAGGCTCGAATTGATAATGTTTTAGTTGACTGGCCGGAAACCGTCGTCAGCACTGAATTTATGGCACAAAATTTTTTGGCGTTGTTAACTCCGGAACAAAAAACCGTCTTTGATCAAAACAAATCTTTAGCTTTTTCTTTCAATTTTGACCAGGATTTGCGTTTTCGCCTTCACCTTTTTCAGGAAGCTGGCCAGCCAGCCGCCACTTTGCGTTTTATTCCATCCGTTATTAAAATACCGGCCGAACTTAGCCTGCCATCAATTTTTTCCATTTTTGCCAAACTAGAACGTGGCTTGGTTATTATCAGCGGTATCAGCGGCGCGGGCAAATCCACCACCATTGCCAGTTTGGTGGAAGAAATTAATCTCAATTATAATAAATCTGTGATTTTATTAAAACAACCAACTGAGCATCTTTTTCTTAACAAAAAAGCTTTGATTGAACAACGCGAAATTTTTAGTGACAGCCCTTCCTGGGCGCAGGCCACCGCTGATTTATTAAACACTGACGCCGAAGTTGTTGTGATTGACCAGTTAACTGATGCCGCCACCGCTTCTAATGTTTTGGAGTTGGCGGAAAAATGTTTAGTTGTTTTAGAAATGGGCTCGCAGGATGTTTTAGACACCATTAATGATTTTCTCGCTCGATTTGATTTAAATAACAAACAGGAAAAACGCCAGATTTTAGCGCGCAATCTAATCGCCATTAGCAATCAAATTTTAGTGGCCAAACAGGGTGGCGGCGTCATACCTGTTTGTGAAATATTGTTGAACAGTAACGCTGTGACTTCAGTTATTGCGGAAGATCGTTTGCAGCGCATTCCTGATATTATTGCCATGTCCGGTCACGAGGGCATGATTTCCCGCGAACGGGCGCTGGCCGAACTGGTCAAAAATGGTGCGGTGGTTATTGATGAAGCGTTAAAGTATGTCAATAATAAAGAAGGATTTAAGGAAATGATTTTAAAATAAATTTCAAAATCCAAATGACAAATTACCAATGGTCGGCCCGAGCCGGCCATTCGGCGGCTCGGGCCGATCTTTTGAATTTTGGCATTTGTAATTTAGATTTTTACCTCTATGCCTTTTTTTGAATATCAAGCTAAAAATTATGAGGGTTTGAGCATTAAGGGAACGATTGAAGCCGCTTCTGAATCGGCTGCCATGGAAATTTTGGCGGAAAAAAAATTATTGCCTATTGCCTTAAAACTCAAAAGCGAACACGGCGATCTTTTTGCTAAACTCTCTTTTTTAAATAAAATCAGCGCTAAGGATTTAGTGCTTTTTTCGCGCCAGCTTTCAGTGATGAAAAGTGCTAATCTGCCGCTGGTTCAGTCTTTGCGCATTTTAGAAAAACAAACCGTTAATCCTAAATTAAAATTAGCCATCGCCGAAATTGCCGATGAAGTTGACGGCGGCGCGCGCCTTTCTCAGGCCATGGCCAGTTTTCCAGAAATTTTTTCCAATTTTTTTATCTCCGTTATTAAATCTGGTGAAACCTCTGGCCGTTTAGATGAAATTTTAAATTATTTGGCTGACCAGCAGGAAAAGGACTATGACTTAATGAGCAAAATTAAAGGCGCCATGATTTATCCGGCTTTCATCGTCGGCGGTTTGGTCGTCGTGGGTATCGTCATGATGATTTATGTTGTGCCCAAACTCACCGATATTATGCAGGAAACTGGTGGTGAACTTCCTTTGACTACCCGTCTGTTAATCGGCATTTCTTACTTTTTATCTCATTACTGGTATGTTCTTGGTATTTTAGCCATGTTGGCTGTGGTTGCCTTGCGTTTTTATTTGCGCACGCCGCAAGGCAAATTATTTTTTGATATTGCTAAAATCCGCCTGCCGATTTTTGGCAAACTTTTCCAGCGGATTTATTTGGTTCGTTTTACGCGCAGTATGTCCACCTTGTTGGCCGGCGGCGTAACTTTGGTGGAATCCTTAAAAGTGACTGGCGAAATTGTCGGCAACGCTGTCTATCAGGATTTGGTGGAACGGACCACTAAAGAAGTGGAAGATGGCAATCCGGTTTCGTCAGTTTTTATGCAAAGCAAAGAGGTGCCGGTCATGATTTCTCATATGATGAGCATTGGCGAGCAAACCGGCCATCTGGATGGCGTTTTAGAGCGTTTAACCAACTTTTATGCGCGGGAAATTGATAATTTGGTGACTAATTTAGTCAGTTTAATTGAGCCGTTAATTATGGTGGTGCTAGGCGTAGCCGTCGGTATGATGGTGGCGGCGATTATTATGCCGATGTATAACATGGCTTCCAGTTTTTAAAGCCACCATTAAGGGTTTTCGGTTTCGCTGCTCGTATCGGTGTCGGTTAGTGGTTTCGGCTTTAAGCCGTCTCACTACAACCCTTAACGATACGAACCGCGACAACAAAACCGAAACCAGTAGTTTGAAATTAGGTACTTGTTTTTTGGAATTTATTTATTATGGTATAATTATAGTATCTGTGGATAAATAAATCAGGTCGATGTTTATCCGCAAACAATATTTTAAGGTCTAGACTTTAAAACTCTTCAATAATCCGTAAGATTTTCAGCGTCGTTCCGCGTATTTTTCTGCGGAATTCCGCGATTAAAACCTTGATCGCGGAAAGACGCGGAATGTTACGCGGAAAACCGCGGAAGATTGATGAATAAAATAAATATGAAAAGAA
>Ga0233422_10000530_pt1 | contig 18816 bp, 24 predicted proteins | sample Watercolumn_Mata_2_FD_182724 | JGI IMG/M metagenome (GOLD analysis project Ga0233422, IMG submission 182724) | Freshwater microbial communities from Lake Matano, South Sulawesi, Indonesia - Watercolumn_Matano_2014_110_MG | ecosystem: Environmental > Aquatic > Freshwater > Lake | place...
GCCGCCATCGCAAGAATTTCTCAAGACTGAAAAAAATCAGAATCCCAAGTAGCACCAAAAGAGAAGCTGTCCCCTTGGAGCTTATTTTTTCGAAAGTTTCGGGCAGAAGATGAATAAGCGCGTCACAAAACAAGGCTCCAACGGCAAAACTCACCAGGAAGAGAACGATTTTCTTTATCTTTTCTTCCTGAAAAGAAATGGTGAAAATACCAAGCAGAGAGACTAGGCTTACAACGAAAACACTCATCAGTGAATATATCCAGACCATTTTTTAAAAATATTTTTTTATCAATTCAAATTCTTCAGGTCGTTCCGGGTGACAAGCAATTTCAATTTTCTCTTCGGAATGGTTTTTCAAAAACTTATCAATACCAATCAACCAGTCAAGACTAGAGAAATATTCAGAGGAGGTTAGTTTCGAATTGAAAAATTTTCTTCTGTCGATCTGGCGCATCGCCGATAAAATAAGATATACACCGTTTTTCTCGCCGAGAAATCCCTTTCTTCCGAAACGCACAAACAGAATACCGTGTCTCTTCGCAAGTGAGACCGTAATCCTGAAATATGCGGGGAAAAAATGCGTGTGTTCGTGCGAGCTGATTCCATCCGGCGTGCGGCCGAAAATTTTTTTGAATTTTTCAATTTGTCCGTTCCATTCTCGACTGACAGAACTCGCTCCGCTCCTGGGATGCTCCGGAACGGGCCAATCGCCCCAGAGATAATTCAGCAAAAAAACCGCTCCTTGTCTCAATGTATTGTCCTGCAGCAAATTTCTTCGCCTTTTCTGCCAAATCAGTTCGAAGTGGATATCCAATTTCACGTCCGCCGCAATAAGCTCTCTGACTTCTTCCGAGCTGATGTCGCCATCAATCATTACTGAAACCCGGTCGAGCTTCCCCGCTTTCGCTAACTTCAGGATATTTTCATTTGCCTTTTCGCTTTTGCCAAAATCATCGGCGGTGAGGATGATATTTTTTCTTACGTTTCTCTCTATCATATTCAGAAATAAAAATCATTGCGAAGTGATACAATAATTTTTACTTTTTCATTTTTCATTTTTAATTTGATCTGTGCCCGGGGTGGGAATCGAACCCACACGAGCCGAAGCTCACCAAATTTTAAGTCTGGCCTGTCTGCCAATTCCAGCACCCGGGCAAAGAATAATTTAGAGGCCGAGATGGGATTTGCACCCATGAATAGCGGTTTTGCAGACCGCCGCGTTAGCTACTTCGCCACCCGGCCACCTGATATAAAAGCTATCACTAAAAAATCATGCGGTCAACCGAATAACAAAAGTTCGACTTTGAGGAATTTCAAGAGCTTTGCTCGAAAAAGCAAAAGGTTAAACCCTGACTAGAAATTCAAAAAGAAAAAGATCCACATGGCAATATTTTACAAGCGAATCTTGGGATAATCGAGCTAACTAGTGTTTCCTCGCTAAAAGCAATAATTCCAAATGAAAACGACTGGAGGTTTCTATGCTGACAAATCCCAAACGCTTCATAATTTCCATTGATTCTTTTTCTCTCATGATTATATTGGGCTGACTGTCGGTAATATAATGTTCAATCCAGCCCTGCTTCGTCTCGTCATCTGGTGCATTTTCAAATTGCCACATCTGCCATTCATATTCTTTTCTGTATTCTTTCTCATCATCCGGAACATATTTATCAGCGTTAATGAAAATTCCTCCGGGCTTCAAAATTCTGAAAATTTCTTTCAGTACCTCTTCTCGATAACTGTTTTCAAAATTATGCAGCGTAAACGCGGAGGCAACGGACTCCACGCTATTTTCTGCAATGTCTCGGAGAAATTGAAGAGCGTCCTGCTTTTCAATTTTCAGGCGCCCCTCCGAAATATTTTTCTCCAAATTCTTCATGGCCTCGCCAATCATTTTTGGCTCATTGTCAACGCTTTGCAACTTAATTCTTTTGTCGGCTTCCAAAATTTCTTTTGCCGTGTAACCTATCCCTATTCCGATCTCAACTACATGTATTTCCGCTCCAGGATAATTCCTGAAAGCATTTTTCAAAGCGTTGCCGACAAGTTTCTGCATCTCGTCATGATGAGGCATAGAGAGCCGGATCGAAGCGAGACGATCTCCTCCAATTGCACCGCCAAACCTTGTGTTGATATTCTCTTGTTTTTCGAAATTTGATTGTTCGTTCATTGCTTTATACTACAATCTGCTTACCCTGTCCCCAGAGAATATTGAAATAATTTAGATACCCCTTTACTAAATCTTTGTTTCTAATTTCTATAACCGTTGGCCTTTTTTTATCAAAAATTAGAAGCAATATCGTATCGTCATATATATTCACATTGGAAGGCACCTCCGTGTTTTTTGGAATCAGCCTATATTCAGTTAGTTTTGGCATTTTCTCCAAGATTCTTTTTTCTGATTCAACAAGTTCGTAAAGAATCATTTTCAATTTAATATTTTTACGAGCTCTAATTCTGTGCCATTCGTGTTGCGCTTCTCCCATGCATTTCCACCAGTCTTCCTTTGCAGCTCCCAAAACATAGTATTCTCCACCCGGCTTTATCTTCCTCATAAATCCAATATTAAAAGCGCGAAAATCTTCAGTGCCTTCATATATATTTATCTCCTGAAAATACCTCCTGAGTGTTTTTAAAAAATTTTTTGTTTTATGATCTTTAGGATTGCGGAATATTTTTTCAGGAGGACTCTCTTCGATCACGATACCTTCATCCATAAACAAAATGTCATCTGCAACTTCACTGGCAAACTCCAGATGATGAGTAACTATAATCATCGTTTGTCCTTCAAGCGCTAGCCGCTTAAGAAGCTTCAGGATTCCACTGACCAGTTCCGGATCAAGTGATGAGGTAATTTCGTCAAAAAGAATAATTTCCGGATTCATGGCTAAAGTTCGGGCAATAGCAACTCTTTGTTTTTGCCCACCGGATAGAAAATCGGGATGATCATCTTTTTTATCCTCTAGGCCAACTTTCTTCAGCATCTCCAGGGCTTTTTCTGTCGCCTCATGTTTGTTTAATCCGCCGACAAGTATTAATGGCTCGACAACATTTTCCACAACTGATTTATGGGGCCATAGGTTAAAATCCTGAAACACAATGCCAATTCTTTTTCTCGCTACAGCCTTTTCGTTTTCTTGAGACAGCGAAGTGATTTTGTTATTTCCATGATATATTATTTTTCCTTCATCGAAATTCTCAAGCAAAGACAAGCATCTCAAAAGAGTAGTTTTGCCAGATCCACTCGGACCAATAATGCACTTAATTTCGCCTTTCTTAATTCCAAAACTTATGCCGTTAAGTACTTTCAACGAACCGTAACTCTTTTTCAAATTTGCGACTTCTATTATCAGCTTCATGTTGACTTTTTCTCATAGTTTAACTTTCTTTCTATAAAAAAAGAAACACCGACGAAGGGCATAATTATCAAAAGATACATAATAGCAACTGCGGTATAAACTTCGAGTGGCCGATATGTTCTGCTGATAATAATATTTCCTATATGAAGAATTTCATTCACCGCGATTACCGAAGCGAGAGCGGACAATTTAATCTGGTTAATATAAAGATTCATAAGATTTGGCAGCATTCTTCGGAAAGCCTGCGGAAGGATAATCTTTCTCATTATCATCGCTCTGCTGTATCCAAGCGCAATGGCGGATTCCGTTTGTCCCTTGGGAACCGATTCAATTCCGGCTCTAATTGTTTCTGCGGCATAAGCAGCCAGGTTCAAGGAAAGTCCAATAAAAGCAGCTAGAAATCCGGACACGACTATATTAATGCTGGGCAATACATAATACAACCAAACCAGAACAACAAGTAAGGGAACTTGCCTAAATATTTCAATAAGCACAATCGCTGGAAAGCTAATGAGAGGATGCTTTGCTTTCCGAAGCAAAACAAAAAGAAATCCCAAAAGGGTGCCTGTGAGAATGACGAGGACACAAAGTTCAATTGTTGTCCATGCCCCTCTCAACAAAGCACCCCTATACAACCAGATTAGGTTCCATTGCCACTGGTACATATATATTCTTGGGATTCAAGGTTATTGCCCGCTTGGGACAAATTGCTCCTTTTTGTATATGATTTCTGCGTCGTATTTTTTCTCAAATTGCCGCGTTAATCCTTTCACTTCCATCATAGAAAGCACGTTATTTAGAAAGTTGAGAAATTTCAGATCATCCTGGCGTACTGCATAAGCGGCCGGATTAAGACTGAAAGGATCTTTTGCGAAAACATCTCTGACTTCGGGATGCTCTTTGGCGAAATCCGCCCCACCCATACTTGAGATTATGCCGACATCAGCTCTCTTGGTTGAAACCGCTGACAAGAATCCAAGAATATCGCCCGCTTCAACATCGATCACATCTATTTTCGCATTCTTGAAATTGTCCTTGACGAAGATGTCCCCTGACTCGCCATTTGCCACAACCACCGTGTATTCAGACTTATCAAACTCCATGACATCCTTTACGTTGGCAAAACGGCTATCATTTGCCCTAATGATTGCCGTGTTGCCTTCAAAATTTGTAGGTTCTGTAAAGACTATCTGGTAAGACCTGGGAACAAGATTGAAGTAATAGAGAGTCATGTCGCATTTTCCACTAGTAAGGTCAGCGACAAGATTTCCCCATGTGCTTTCCACAAAATCAACTTTCGCGTTGATTTGATCGGCAATATATTTAACTGTGTCCACAGAGTGGCCCGACAATTCTCCCGTTTTAGGGTCTTTTATAATTGATGTTGCGAAAGGGACGTAGCAAGCCTTAATCTCGCCTGTCTTTTTTATTTTATCCAAAGTGTCGACCTTTGCACTTTGGGGCGCATTTGCTTTTTGCACCTTTGCCATACTCACAACGGCAATAACAATCGCTATGGCGGCGACCGTCATTGTTACGTAGTCTCTACGCATCACTTTTCTGATATGCCGAGTGCTAAATAAATTAGCAAACGTTATATCACTAGACTAATTAAAGAGTGGCTATAATACGACTTTATTATAACACACTTTCTTGAGCTCACGAAGCAATATGGGCTCAAGAAAAAGGGGAAGATTTATATTGCTTCCCCTGATTTGTGGTTAAAGATTAAAGAACGTTGTTAATCCGACGACCGCAACACCCGCAAAAGGCATCGTCGGGCCGCACCTTGTGCCCATTCGGGCAACGCGGAGGAGAATACTTCTTTAATCTCCCTCCACACGTGGCACAAAATTTCTTTCCATTCCATGTCCTGTGTCCTTCAGGACAAATCTTTTCCCGATGCCGGCCTTCTTTGGCAACCAGACAGGCAAAGATGGAAACCACTATAGCGGTAAAGGTAGTGGTAATCAACAACCACCAAATCCACCAATCCAAGCCAGAGGTGACAATAATGGTTTCGGGAATATAATTATCCATTCAATTCTCCTTCTCAAAGAACTGCGATTTTCACTCCTCTTGAGTCTGCGAGAGAAACCCTCACAAACTCGAGAAAGTGGGGAAGCGCGATACGCCTAAAGCGCTTCCCTCGAAACTCTAAGTGGTTGAAATGACTCCGAACTTGAGAAGGGCTATTTATTTTTTGTTGTCCAATCTCTGATTATTTTCGCAAATTCTGGACATTGCCAGCCCCACTTTTTTACCATATTACCCTCGCTATAAACCTCCTCTTTTTCTAGCTCCGCCAACATTTGGAAACAGCGAATATAGTCTTGCCTTGTTTTCTTCAGCACATCAACCTGTCCCAGATATTGGACTACCTTATTAAACATGTAATGAAAGGTAGTGATAATTCTTTTTCCGTGATTATAGCCGCCGGATACAATTGCACACGGCACAAACGCGTATGCGACATCGCACATCAGCCAATCCCCGAGCGGCTCAGGATCGCCGGATTCTTCGCGAGGAAAATTTAAATCGAGTATAGCAAATTCCAGCGTCATATTTTCCAGGCGATGATGCTTTAAGATTTGCTGAGCAGAGTTATAGTTTTTTGCAGTGACTATAACTTTCTCTTCGCGATGTAAGTCATTTACGGAAAAATCTTCAGCCGCGATAACAACAACTTCACAAAAGATTTCTTTTATGGCCGAGATTGCGGCATCCAAATTTTCTTGAAGATCATCGACGATCAAGATCATTTCTCTCTCCTTTTGCAAGGAACTTTTTTCACTTCTCTTGAGCCTGCGAGAGAAACCCTCACAAACTCGAGAAAGTGGGGAAGCGCGATGCGCTGAAAGCGCTTCCCGGTTTTGGGCACCTACTTACGATTTTTCGCAAATAGGCAAATATATTTAGGTAGTCTTTTTAGGGATGTCAACTTCCCGCGTGTTGTGATTAGCTTGTTCAACAGTAACCACATAAATGTCATCGGCATCCCTCGCCCCTATAATCCGTTCCCATTTCGCACCCCAGCAATCACGACGTTGATCACACCGATCTCTGTAAACGTTCCCCTTTGAAAAGAAATTTTTGTCTCCTTCCATAACGACGACCCGGTTAGACATTTCGATGCCACCGCCTTCAGAGGACCATTCTCTCTGATCCAAAAGCATCATAACGAACTTATCACAATCCATAATCTGTTTAATTTCCGTTATGATTGTGAAATCCCATACTTGGTTGCGATCCTTATCCCCACAATAACGAATATAAGGAGCCACCTTGCCGATTAATTCTTGAGAACAGCCCAGTTTTTCCAATTGAGCAGAGATTGTCATTTTTCTTCTCCTTTTTCGAAGGAACTTATTTTTATTTTAGTTAAGCCATCGAGATTTTTTAGCTTAACGGGGTATTATAGCAGATATTATGTAAGATATCAATAGATGGCTTGATATTTTCTAAATTATGTGATAAAATGTCTCTAGGATTGAAAAATATGAGAAATGAAACCCGTGAAACAACGGGAAATGGGCAAGGGTGCAACATTTTGGCTTGTATAAGGGGAAAGATTTCATTCCAGCTCTCTGTTTGCCTGCTGGTAAGCAGGCATGGCAAGTAGAGGAAAGAATACAAGGCCTTTTTGTGTTATATGTCTGACATCAAGACCTTACAATGCCATTGCAAGGTTTTAAGCAATATATTATAATGCCATTGTAATGTTTAAGCTATCGCCTATGAACAAAGAATCAATAAAAGAAGTTCTCGTGAGCCAAAAAAAGCTTTTTTTGGAAAAAAGCGAGCTTTTCGGGCGGGATATCGTCGAGGGTTTCCATGAAAGATTTTCCAAAATAAGAGAAGCGATCATCATCACCGGCATTCGAAGGTGCGGAAAATCATCACTGATGAGGCTTCTTTGGGACGAATTCAAGGAAAAGGAAAATCTGACAGCGGATCAATTTTTGTACGTCAACTTTGAAGACGAGAGACTGGCCGGTTTTGGCCATGAGGATTTTTCAAAACTGTTGGAAGCGCACGGCGAACTCTGGAGTCCGGACAAGACGAAGAGGATATTTCTCTTCCTGGATGAAATTCAAAACGTCGCGCTTTGGGAAAAATGGATCAATCGGATATACGAAGAAGACAAATACCGGATATTCATCACCGGATCCAACGCGACGCTTCTTTCCTCGGAACTTTCCACCGCACTCACGGGACGCAATATTCCGATTACACTCTTCCCTCTGTCGTTTCACGAATATTTGGTCCATTTCAAAAACAAAAAAATTTCGTCCTCATCCTTCTATGATCAAACGGAAAAAACGGAAATCAAAAAGATATTCGAGGAATATCTGGTTCGCGGCGGGATGCCCGAATACGTGAAAACCGGATCGGTCGAGCTTGTTCAGGAATATTTCAAGGATATAATCTCGCGGGATATCGTGAACCGATATCGGGTGAAATACAAGCAGGAATTGAAAGAGCTGGCTCGCCTTTTGCTTGCCACGCCGGGACAAATTCAGTCGCTCAACGCCATCAGCCGAAGCGTCGGGATGAAAAATATCAGCACGGTCAAAAATTATCTCCAGTATCTGGAGGACAGCTTTTTGTTTTTCCGGTTATCCCTTTTCAGCTTCTCTCTTAAAAAGCAGATATATAACCCCGGAAAGTATTTTGTGGCTGACGCCGCTTTCTTTCAAAATATCGCTTTCAAATTCAGCGACAATTTGGGATCTGTTTATGAGAATATAGTGTTTTCCGAACTGAAGTGGGATTCGCGGAATGAATTGTTCTACGTCAAGACAGAAAAAAACTTTGAAGTTGATTTTGCCGTGAAGAAAAAGAACAAGCTTGAAAAACTGATTCAAGTGAGCGTCGAACTGGAGGACAAAAAAACAGCCGAGAGGGAGGAGCGGGCGCTTCTGGCGGCAATGCAAGAGTTCAATTTGTCCGAAGGATTGATTTTGAACCGCGATTTGGAAAAAACGGGGGAAAGAGAAGGAAAAAATATTTTCTACATCCCGCTTTGGAAATGGCTTTTGAGAAGATATTGGATACCTGAAAAAATATGATCAAGCTCACCGACCTCGATAAAAAAATACTCTTCGAACTCGACCGCGACGGGCGGGCCAGTTTTTCGACCATTGCCCGGAACATCGGCACCACTCCCCAGGTAGTGAAATACCATTTCGAGCGCTTGTTGGAAGAAGGCGCGATCAAGAACTTCTGGGCGTTCGCCAATTTTATGGCGGCCGGATATCCTTTTTTTTGGGCCTATTGGTTCAAATTCAGCGGACTCTCCAAAGAAAAAATTGAAGAAATTTTCGCGAGCTTTCGGGAAAATAAATATATGCCCATTGTTTTTCGGGCTGAAGGCTGGGCGGACGCCATGATCTGCATTACGACCAAAGATATTTTTTCTCACAACGCGGAGCTCAACAAAGTTTTGAAAAGCTGGGGAAAAAACATCACTATGTGCGAGGTGGGTGTGGGGCTCGATTTTCAGCAGTTTCCAAGAACCTATCTCGTCGGAAAAGACAATACAGAAAAAATAGTTTATATCTCTGGCGGCGAGACAGCGCTGGCCAAAATGAACGAGACAGAAAAAAAGGTTATGTCTGTGCTCCAACAAGACGGCCGGATGGATTTTGTGAAGCTCGCTAAAATTTTGGGAATCTCGACCAGTATGGCCCACACCGCCTTCAAAAATCTCATCCGCCGCAAAGTGATCCGAAAAACGGCCATGACGCTGAATCATGCAATTATCGGATCGAAGCATTTTCGCGTTGTTTTGAAAATCGCTCAACACAATCCGGAAAGAATTCAAAATTTTTATGACTTTTGCGTCGTTCACCGCAATGTTTTCAATTGGATTCCGGTGATGGGAAACTGGCAATTGTTTTTGGACATCGAAATTGAGGATCACGAAAAATTGCGGGACCTTATTCGCGAAATGAAGTTTCAGTTTCAGGACGTGATTATTGAAGTGGCTGTCAACGAAATTTATAAAACCGAAAAATTCTCCCAGATGGTCATTGAATATCCAGAGTTAATAGAAAAAAGAGAAGAAAAGAAGGAAAAGATAAGGGAAGATTTACTATAAAAAATATTACAGTATTCTAGAATACTGTAATGAAAGTTATCTATTTACCCACTACAATATATTGTAGTGAATTTTAAAATAAAGCTGATTGCTTATTTTCTTCCGGTTCGATTTTTTCTTCGATCTTGCCAGTTGTTGATATATCTGGAGTTTTTTCTATCGCTTCAATCACTTTCGGGATTTTTTTGAAATCTGCTTTGAGGGTTTCGCGCAGGCTTCCCTGATAGAGCGCGGCGGCGGGATGATAGAGAGCGTAGAAAACTTGCCGGCCGATTTCGGGAATTTCGCGGCGAAGCGCTTGCCCGTGAATTTTTGAAATCTTTTGGTTGGGCAAGAATCTTTCCATCGCATGCCGACCCAAAAGAACAATTAGTTTTGGCTTTATCATCTTTATCTGCTCCATCATCCACGGCCAGCAAGCCTCCACTTCTTCCGGAAGCGGATCGCGATTTCCCGGCGGACGGCACTTGAGAACATTTCCGATGAAAACATCTTCTCTTTTTTTGCCAATAAGCGCGAGCATTTCCTCCAAAAATTTTCCCGCCGCTCCCACGAATGGACGCCCTTGCCTATCTTCATTTTCACCCGGTCCCTCACCAATAAACATAATCTCCGCGTTTTCATTCCCTTCTCCCGGAACAACCTGCAGGCAAGTATCACGAAGATGGCACTTTCGGCATTTTTTTATCTCGTTTTCAAGATTTTTGTATTGCATTGAAGTAATTGGTAATTTGTAATTAGTAATTTGGGTGATTTGATAATAATAAGTAGCAATAGAGATCCTAATTACCAATTACTAATTACGAATTACGCAATCATTCTACCACGATCCCTTCCTCATTTTTCACCAACTTCCCCACAATCTCAAATCCGCTCGCGAGACGATGCCCGCCGCCCCGAAGCCCGCGCGCGATCTCGGAAACATCAACATTTTTATACCACTCGCTCCGAAGGCTTCCCTTGATCCGGTTGTCATCTTTTTCCATAAGCACCAGCGAAAACTTTGCCTCCGAAACCGTGTTCAAAATCTCCGCTACGCTCGAAATGTCTTCCGAAGTAGCCCCGAGTTCCTCTAAATCCTCTTTTGTCACATAGGACATTATGGCGCCGGTCTTTTCATTTATCCTGGCCCGCTCTAAGGCTCTTCCCCAAAGTTTCAGCGTTTCCAGTCTCTTGCTTTTGAAGCTCAACTGGATGATTTTTGAGAGCGGCGCGCCTTTTCTCATGAGAGCCGCCGTGATTTCCATCACTCGCGGCGTGGTATTGGCGTGCTGAAATATACCCGTGTCGCCAAGTATCCCCGTCAAAAGATACGTCGCCATGGACTTTGAAATTTCAACCCGGTGAAAATCAAAAAACTCAAAAAGGATTTCGCAAACGGCTGAATAATTTTCGTCGCTCACGACAATATCCGGAACAATTTTTTTCATTTCGAGATGAGGGTGATGGTCAATGAGAATAATTTTTTGTCCTTTCTCTTTCTCAGAAACAATTTTTTCAAACCCCCGCTCGACTGCGTCGCATCCGATAATAAGATCATATCCAGAAACATCGATTTCCGTTGGATTCAAAAAATCAGCGCCGCCAAATATCTCCTTGAAGTATTCCGGGAAAGGATCGAGGCAAGTCACATCGGCGTTTTTTTTGAAGCTATTTCGCAAAAACTCCCGCAAGACAAAAACCGACCCGATCGTGTCGCCATCCGGCCGAGCGTGAGCCACGAGGAGAACCTTTTTCGCCTTCTCAAGCTCCCGTTTTATTTCATTGAATTCTTTCGCGAATTTATAAACCATAGACAAATATTTTTCGTACTTTCGTACTTATTCGTAGTTCGTAGAGAAAGAACCACGCCACACTATATCAAAGCTTCTTCAGTATTCTCTCGATCTTGTCTGCTTCCGCTTCCGTTCTATCCGCCATAAATTCAATTCTGGGAAGCGGTCTCATGTGAAGTTTTTTGTTGAGCAGTCCCTGAAGGACATACAGCTTTTTCTCGAGCATTTCAATGGTCTTCCCGAAATTTTTTTCCGGATATACACTCAAAAACACTCTAGCGTAGCGCAGATCGCGCGAGGTGTCAACACGCGTGACCGTCACGAAAACACCGGAAGGAATTTCGGCTTCTTCCTGAATAATTTCTGCCAAATTTTTTTTAATTAGTTCGTTGATTCGATCAATCCGGGAATGCATAAGTTAGACAAAATTAATAAGTTTTGAAGGGATCGCGTTAATCTGCGAGACAGATCAGGCCAGCCTACCCAGAAAGCTTATTATTTCTGTCTTTATGCTTATAATTTCTTCTTCTTCACTTCCTCGTGAAAACAGACAAGTATATCACCCTCTTTTATCCTCACTTCCCCTTCAAAAGTAATTCCGCACTCGAGCCCTTCCTTCACTGCATCAACGTCAACTTTGTTCTGTTGGAGATTAGCAAGCTTTCCCTGGCCGATTGATTTGTCATCGTGGAGAACCTTGATATTTTCTCCATTTACCATTTTGCCGGAAGTGACTTTTCCGCCTACAATCATATCCGTCTTCCCGGTTTTGAAAATCGCCAGGACTTTGAGTTTCCCGAGGTCAGTTCGAATGACCTCTTCGGGAAGCATTTCCTCCAGCCGTCTCTTTATCTCCTCTACCAATTCATAAATCACCCGATAAGTTTTGATTTCGACATTATTCATCTGGGCCAGCCGCTTGGCCACGGTCGTCGGTTGGCTGCTGAAGCCAAAAATTACCGCCCCGGATGTCTGGGCCAGCTTTACGTCTGATTCGGTAATATCTCCGACTCCTTGTTTTATGTAATTTATTCCAACCTCTTCGGATTTGATTGCTTCCAAAATTTGATCAATAGCTTCGAGCGACCCTTGAACATCCGTCTTGAGAATAATATTGAGTTTTTTAATATTCTGATTTTCTATACTTTTAAGCATTGATTGCGAGTCAAGTTTTTTTTGCGAAACTACGCTCGACTTTATATTTTCAACTTCCTGCCTCGCTTCGCGAGATCCGGCGTAGCCGGACAGAACATCGTTCACATTGGGAGATTGACCAAGCCCTATCAAGGTCACCGGCGTCGAGGGCTCGGCAATTTTCAGCTGCCTTCCCCTGAAGTCTTCCAATCTTCTCACTCGTCCGAAAATTGTCCCCGCAATCACATCCTGCCCCTCCTTAAGAGTGCCCGTTCGCACCAAAACCGTCGCGATGTTTCCTTTTTTGGGATCGAGATGGGCTTCAACGACAACTCCAAGAGGCAGCCTTTTATAATCTGCCCGCAAGTCCTCAACTTCCGCAACCAGAAGAATCATATCCAGCAGTTCATCAATCCCGATGTTCTGTTTGGCGGAAATTTCAGCGCAAATGACATTTCCGCCCCACTCTTCAATTAAGATTTCTCGATCAGCCAGCTCCTGCTTCACCTTTTGGATATTGGCATTGGGTTTGTCAATCTTGTTGATCGCCACTACCATCGGAATTTTCTTTTCTTTGAGATACTGAATTACTTCCTCTGTCTGCGGCCGGACCCCGTCATCAGCCGCAACGACCAAGATGGCGATGTCCGCCAGACTCACTCCCCGCTCGCGCATTGCTGAAAAAGCTTCGTGACCAGGCGTATCAACAAAAGTAATGAGTTTCCCTTTCTTTTTCACTTGATAAGCACTGATGTGCTGGGTTATTCCGCCGGCTTCTTTTTCCACAACCGAAGTTTTGCGAACGGTATCAAGAAGAGTCGTCTTTCCGTGGTCAACGTGACCTAAAATCGTGACCACTGGCGGGCGGTGCTTCAGGTTTTTCCCCGATTCTTTTTCCTTTTTGAGAACTTCGTCCAGTTGTTCGAGCGTCATGGCCCCCTCTCCAGCGGCTTCAAGATCCTCCTCCGTTTCGAATCCTAAATCCGACGCAATCACCGCCGCCGTATCATAATCAATCTCGTCATTGATGGTCGCCAGAATCTTGTTCCTCATCAGCTCCTTGATGACATCCGTCACCGGAACGCCCAAAAGCTCCGCGAACTTCTTCACGGTCACGAGTGTTGGAATCTTCACTTTTGCCTTTTTATCATCTTCCATAAAATTTCCCCGATTTCCCTGATTATCCCAATTTCCCCGATTTCCCCAGACCAGCTGCCCCGGCCTGCGCTCTCCGAATAGCTTCTTTTTCCTCGTCTGTCAGCGGATATTTCACCGCCTTTCCTTTTTCGACTGGTTTGGAATATACCCGGCTGCCCTCTCTTGAATGAAGGGCGGAAACCACTACCCCGGAATTCTCACCATCAAGAAGCGCTACCGAAAAACTCTGATCCCCTCCCAAATCCTTGAAAGGATTGAAGCGCACAATTCCGACTTTGTGCACTGACTTTTTGGCCAAATTGTGAATTTGATTCGAGATTTCATAAAGATCCTGGATATCCCGGTCGAGCTCTTTGAGATTTTGAGTATGAGCCAGAATCGTTTTTTCGAGATCCGCCCCGTTTTTTCCCGAAAAAAGCTTCTGCTGATTTTTCCTGATCCGGCTGATGTTCAGGTGCAAAAAAATATTCCAAACCAAAAGCAGGAGCGCGACAACAATCGCCCCAATTACGCTCAATCCCAAATTGTCCTGAATAACGGAAATCATAGAAAAAAGCCTTTACTTAACTTAGCAGTGATTCAGCTTTATGTAAAGAAAAAACCCCGCGAAACGGGGTTTATAATCAACATCCAGCTCTCTACAAACATTTTGTCAAAGCTTTCTCCAAACCGCTTCGCAAATCTTTTTTACCCGAATATTCAACAATCTCTGTGTCTGGTATACCTTCGGCTAACTTCGTCACAAACTTTCCTTTTTCAATGAGAAGAATTCTTTTCAGCCCGAGACAATACGAAAGCCCAATTTCAATTCCCACTCCATGGCTCCGCTCTGAAACTTCGGCAATCAAAATATCAGAATTTTTCAACTGTTCATAATCACGTTTGAAAATATCTTTTGGTTTCCCGCCTATTTTGAAAACAAAAGGTTTAATGTCTTTTGATCTTACTGCCTGCTCAATAATCAGGAGCAATTTTAAACGTTTTCTCGTATGGCTCGCAGGACAGGTAATATACGCTTTCATAAGATTATTTCTCTCCCAATATTCTCAAGGCTTCGAGAGCACGGATTTTTACGTTTTGGGGAGCATCTATTTTTTTGATTTCTTCCTTCGAAAACCATTTCAAATTTTCCGTTTCATCTTTCGCCGGTTTCAAATCAAATGTCTTCGCGTTAGCATAAAAACCAAGATCTATATGCTGGTGAAACTGGTTGATGTCCTGAAGCATAATATGCAAAGGCAATATTAGATCCCTGGCTTCTCTGTCTATAAATATTTTCCTCGACCGATGCAATTCGATGTCGATTCCTGCTTCTTCTTTTGCTTCCCGAATGGCCGCTTCTTCCGGCAGTTCGTCCCGATCAATATGTCCGCCAATCGGAAGCCACTTCTTCAAGCTCTTGTGAAAATGCAAAAGCACTTTGTTCTTGTGAACAATCGTCGTCGTCACTGTGAAATGTCTTGTAATTTCCATACTATATTATTTCAATTTATCTCCAAAAGTTTTCAAAATATTCCCGCTTGTCATTTTTTCAATCAGTTCCGCGCTCACCCCAAGGCCCGGCAAAAAGTTTTCCACGAAATCTTTATAAAGAAAGAGCGAAGGATAACCGGACATATGCGGCTCGAACATTTTTTAGCCCACTTGATGCGGCGCGTGATCCGTTTCGACCCAATCGATTTTCCCTTTGACCAGATATTCGCGAAGTTTTTCAACAGACTTCTTGTCCCGAAGCGGCGGGTTCATCTTGTAAAGCAGGCCGTCAGGCCGCTTCTGCATTTTTTGGTCCCAAAGAACGTGATGCGGCGTAGCTCCGCAAGTCACGGAAATTTCATGTCTCGCCCGCTCAACCAACCCGACTGATTCAGGGCAACTGATATGGCAAATATGAAGCGTTCCTGGAAAGCCAGCTTTTTTCACAAGTTCGATTTGGTCTTTCACCGATTTAATCTCGGCTCTTTTAGGACGGCTTTTTGAATGCGTAATTGGATTTTTCGGGTCCCAAAGCTCACCCTTGAGCAAATTTTCTTTTTCGCAATGGACGGCAATAACTCCTTTATAACCAAGACCAGCCAGTATTTTATAAACCTTCTTTTGGTCTTCTTTTTCCGCTACCGTGAGATCACCCACTGATTTTCCGGCAAACATCTTGAGCCCGATAACGTTTTTATAATTTTCCCAGCACTTCACCGCTTCTCGGAGCTGATCTTCACCCGCTGTTACTCCAACCCAGACGAAATAGTCATTCATTCTTTTCTCCGGCACCAGTTTTAATCTTTCGATAATATGCTCTTCCGTCGTAATCGGCGGGTCGGTGTTGGGCATATCAAAAATTTTCTTGACTCCTTGCGCGTCGGCAATTTCAAAGACGTGCTTTATGGTTTCTTTGTACGATTGCTTGCCGTCCCGGCAATGTACATGGGGATCGATGTACATTGTGAATTATGAATTACGATTTATGAATTATGAAAATTTTCGTATTTTCGTACTTTTTCGTAGTTCGTAGAGACTACTCGTCATAATATTTATCTTTTTCAATTATTTCACTTTTATCTTCTCCCGACAACACAAATTTGACGGCGATGAATTTCACGATTTTATCCGAGCGGTTTTCAAAAGTATGCGAGACAAAACCGGGCTCAACCAGATCGCCGGCTTTTACAATTCTCTTCCTTATCTTACCATTTTCCTTCCACTTGGCCACCAGCTCGCCCTCAATGACATAAATCATTTCCCAGATTTTTTCGTGATGGTGCCACTTGAGAGCAGTCTGCGGCTGCTGCTCGTCATACTGAAATTCACATTCGGGAAACAAATAAATCCAAGCTTCGCGCCCCTCGGGACTTTTGAAATTTTTCGCGTTTTTTTGTGACGTGATTTTCATAAGATCGTACTTTCGGTGGGAGAGGGATTTGAACCCCCGAGACCCTTGCGGATCTAGCAGTTTTCGAAACTGCCCCATTCAGCCGCTCTGGCATCCCACCTTTTTTGGACAATACTGGACTCGAACCAGTAACCTTTTGCGTGTGAAGCAAACGCTCTCCAGCTGAGCTAATTGTCCTTTTGGAGATACCGGGAGTCGAACCCGGAATTGAGCAATGCGAATGCCCTGTTATGCCATTTAACTATATCCCCAATCTTTTCAAACGTTCTGTTTCTTTCCCAAGCAATTCATTGTCCCCATATTCCCCCGAATGCACCTTCTGCCCTTCATAACTCGCCCGCTTGTGATCAAGATGGAGATTCACGTGAAACTCCGAGCCGACGATTTTCACAAAAGCGTGAAAACGAGGGAATCCTTTATCAGTCAGCCGCCGCACAAAGGCCATTTCTTCGCCTTCGCGCTTTTGAAAACTATACCCCGCCCGGCGGAAAAAATCGGCAGCACTTATTTTAGGATTTTCAATGACAAATTTCATAAACACTCTACTTATAAACCAACTTGGCAACGATCAGCAACACCGCTAGAGTTGTTTCTATTAAATCCATAACAATGATTGGCATTTCTCTTATCCCGATTCCATAAACAAGGAATAAAAGCAGGCCGAAAATGTAAATCGAGTTCCAAAGCAGGGATATATCCCGCGTGGATTTTGTCTTCCAGGCTTTCCAAACCTGCGGCGTGAGGGAAACAGCAATAACGAACCCCGCCAGATATCCCGTTAATTGAATTGTATCCATAAATTTTTCCTCCCCGTTATTCAAAACCACTTAAACCATTCCCCATTGCTAAATATTGCGATAGCAAAATTTAGCAATATTCTATTTCACTCCAAAAAATATTCTCATTTCTCGATCATCTTCCACGTCCGAAGCGGTAATAATTTTCATTTCCCTTTTTTCCAATCCAAAAAAGTTGCGCAGAATAAAAATTTCTCTCTGAAAATCATAAGGGCAAGCCCATACGCTTTTTTGCAATTGAAACAGGCCCAGTTCTTTCAACTTCCCTCTCAAGGCCTCTCTTTTGACTTTGTGCCTGTCTTCAATGTCAAATATCAAAACCCTCCACTTTTTATCCCATCTTGATGTCTTTCGAATTTCCAGGTTATCAATTTGATATTTTTCAACTCTCTGTTTTCCTTCAGGCGTGAGGGAAATATAGAGTTGCTTTCCCCTGTATTCAAAATTGATCAAGTTTCTTCTTTTCAAATAATAAAATGCATTATACAGCCTTCTTTCCTCGTCTCTTTTCTTTTTTTCTATTTTATATCTAATGTGCTTTATAAGTTTCGGCAAAATCCGAGCCGGAAAGGTCGGCGAAGCAATCGACAGAACAACAAATCCTCCCGCATACAAAATTCCTTTTAAGATAATTTTCACCGCATCGCCCCTTTTCATTTCCTTTTATATTACTTTCCAGTTAATCTATATCGTATCATATATTGCTAATTATTGCTATAGCAATTTTTAGCAATGGAGCAAATTATGCGCTTGTATTTGTATTTTTATGGTAGTCCCTGACGAAATTCTTGATGGACCGGTCATATGTCTTTTCCGCTTCGGGAGAAAAATAGCAGGCCGGAAGCGCATCCTTTTCGCGGTGATGCCGGATACACTCACAGCAGATTCCTTTTCGATGGCAATCTGGATAGGTGCACGGGCACGATGCAAGATTTTTTTCTTTTTGGCACTGCATATTATTTTTCAAAAGGATTAAATCCTTGCTTGAGAAGATTTTGCATCGGAAGAAAAAGCGGCTCCGGCAATTTGTCCCATTCAAACCATTCCCATCTTTCCAATTTCTCCGGCTCCATGATTTTCACATCCCCGGAATTGTAATCGGCCGCAAGAGCAATTGTCACATAGTGCTTTTTCTCATCTTCATGAATATCACTCGTCAGCCCGGCAAGACGTATATTTTTAATTTTTATTCCCGCTTCTTCAAACGTTTCTCTTCTGGCACCCTCCTCCCACGATTCCCCGTACTCCAAGTGTCCACCCGGAGCTGACCAATAACCTTTACCGTGATCGCCAATTCTTTTTCCTAGAAGTACTTTGCCATTTTTCAGCACGTACACCCCGAAACCGACTCGAACTATTTTTTTCATAAATTTCTTTTATTCGTCGGGCTGCCGAGAATCGCCCGCCAAAATTTGCTTCGCAAAATTCAGGCGGATAAAAACTTAGTCTTCACGCACCCTTGCCCGCAAAAATTTTCAGTCGCAATTACTGAACGAAGTGCGAACCCATTTTGAGCAAAATCCCGAATGATTGCCGCGCTTCGCGCGGCAGAAACCAAAACGGAACGCTCGGGCGGGGCGGGCAGAAAAGGGGGTTGGGGGAAATG
>Ga0233422_10000533_pt1 | contig 18772 bp, 14 predicted proteins | sample Watercolumn_Mata_2_FD_182724 | JGI IMG/M metagenome (GOLD analysis project Ga0233422, IMG submission 182724) | Freshwater microbial communities from Lake Matano, South Sulawesi, Indonesia - Watercolumn_Matano_2014_110_MG | ecosystem: Environmental > Aquatic > Freshwater > Lake | place...
CTTCGTGTGCGCTCCGACTCGGTATAGCCTCACGCGACCACATTACACGAACCTTCTCTTCGACTCAAGTCGAGGGGTTTCCACCATCCCCAAACTGGACACTAACCCCTCGCGGTCTCTTTTCGACCCGAACGTGCTCGTACCCGCAGTTGTCGTTGGAGCCGGGTACGCGTTCTAGCCGCGCTCAGCAGCCCAGGGGAAGAGGAGCATCGGGCACGGTCATCCGATTGGGTCATGAGGGGACGCAACAAATGATTATTGACACGGCGGGATGATGGCCGGTCCGGAAACGCTGAATGATGAGCGCGGAGCGATGAATGACGCAGAGACGCGGATTCCAAGACGATGGACGATGAACGAATCCGCCGAGCGAGCGGCAGGCCGGGAGCCGCAAGTCGAGGGCGGACCGCCGGTCATCCGACTTGCTGCCTGCGGCAAGTTCCTCTATGCTTGAAGCATGAGTGGACAGGCATCAATGGCAATCGACAGGATACTCGCTTTGGGCGAGAGAGCGTCCCGCTACACGGAAGCTGGTCTTGCCCGGAAGGTCGGAGTATCACGCGAGCGCATCCGCCAACTGAAGGCTCAACTGCCCCACAAGCCGATCAACACCAGGCAGGCCTGTGTATCCGGCTACGGCTGCAGGGTCGAGCTGCCGTTCTACACGGCGATGCGTCTGGGCATCGACAGACTCGTCGCGCTGGTTGATGTACGCGGGGACGACGAGTGCTGGCCCTGGCTGGGATACAAGGTCCATGGTTACGCAGCTCTCGGCCCGGGCCGCCAACTTGTCCACCGGTTGATATACGAGCGTGAGTACGGGCCGATCCCCAGGGGAATGCTCGTCCTGCACAGACACGCCGGCCGTCCGTGCTGCAACCCGCGACACCTGGTGCTGGCGACGGCACGGGAGCGAACGTGGCGGACTCTCCGAAACGGGTCCCGGGTCGGTATGTCGGACGAGCTTCGCAGGCTCACCCCGGCCAGGGTGCGGGCGATTCGCCGCGCCTACGCCAGACTGCCGAAGGTAACGGCGCATCGGCTCGGGCAGACGTTCGAGCGCGTCCCTTTCGGCTGCACCAAAGCGCTGGCCGAGCGGTTCGGGATCAAGGACAGGAGGCAGCTCGCCAACATAGCGAAGGGGAAGTCCGGCAGCTGGATACTCATGAAGGACCGGCACGTTGGCGCGATCCGTGACGGCAGCAAGGCGTGAACCCCAGGCCGAGCGCGCCTGTCGCATGTCGGGGAATTCGGGGAGCATCAGGTGATTGTTGACACGGCGCGGTCCGTTCTTCGTTCTTTCGTACATCGTTCAACGTTCCCGCAAGGGCCGAATGTGGTGTCGGCAGACAATGCACGCGAAGCGCGCCGCCAGCCTGCGCGACCTCGTCGCGGCTGACCGGGCCGAGTACGGCAAGTCGTTGGGGCGAAAACGGCGCAGCGTGCCGGATTGGGCCCCGGCCGAGGAGCGCGTGGTGAAGCGGTACGCCCGCGCCGTGCTGAGGAGAGAGTACCGTGACGCGGTGCTGGCGGTCGAGCCCTGTCGGGCCGAGTTGGTCCGAGCCGCAAAGGGCGCGCGAACCGCGCTCAGGACCCGGAAGTCAGTGCACCACAGGCTGGTGGCGTGGGCCATCCAGCTGGGCCGCGTGCGGTTGAACGTCCCGTGGACGCCGAGGGAGGAGGCCGAGCTTGACCGCTTTGTGCGGGCCGTAAGCCAGCGGCCGGATGCCGTCGGCGCGTAGCGCGGGCAGGGTTTGTGCAGAAGCGTTGCACCGTCTGCGCTTGCGCTACCCGGCCGAGTTCGCCGGGAAGCCCAACCGGAGCGAAGGCAGCGCTCAGCGCAGGCTCTGGCGCGGGTTGGTGAAGCCGAGGTCGCGCTGGTACAACTCGCGCTGGTCGCCCTCCGAGTTGGCGCTGGCGGATCGTCATGCCAGGTTGCTCGTTGCGCACCGGTTTCCCCACATCCGCGCCCGCGAACTGGGCACAGCCTGCGATGAGCAGAGGCGCGCAAGGGGGGAGGTCAGAGGAGTTTTGCTGCCGGACTCGGTCAGGAGCAGGTTGACGACCGCGGTACGCCGGTGCCGAACCTTGACAAAGCCTGGCTGACAATGCCGGGGGCCGGAGTCGAACCGGCACGACCCGAATCCGGGTCAAGGGATTTTAAGTCCCTGGCGTCTGCCAATTCCGCCACCCCGGCAAACGACGCGGAACGGCAGATTCTAGGTTGCCGTCTGCGGAAAGCAAGGCGAGGACGAACCGATGCCCGAACGCGTTGTCGCGATAGCGCGCAGTCTGTGGGCATAGGCCAGGGTGTCTCCGGGCTGGAGGAGTGCTCAGGCAGGCAGAAGAGAAGAGGCGGCTTCGGGATTTGCACCCGAGCATAACGGTTTTGCAGACCGTCGCCTTGCTGCTTGGCTAAGCCGCCGGGACAGAAAGATCAAAAGACGAAGCGCAAAGGACAAATCCCGGCCTGCGGCGATCGGACTCAGCCCTTCGCGCTTCTAGAAAGCGGGAGACGGGATTTGAACCCGCGACCCCTACCTTGGCAAGGTAGTGCTCTACCAACTGAGCTACTCCCGCATGCGAACTGACGATTTCCGACTTGCGATTGCCGATTGGCGGATTCCGGTCCCCGCATTCGACAATCATCACTCGTCACTCGCCAATCCCAGTTTCCGGCCCCAATGGGAGTCGAACCCATGTCTTCACCTTGAAAGAGTGATGTCCTCAACCGCTAGACGATGGGGCCATCTGTCCGGCATGGCGTTGCCCGCCATGCATCACGCCAGGACACCGCGTCAGGCTCCGACATCCAGCGCCCGACTCCAGGTTAAATCTATCCCGCCGCAGCGGGTTGTCAATACGTCAGCGCGTCCCGGTAGTCTCTGACCTCGGGCTGCTTGAGCAGTTCGCCCATCACTTCCTGCCCAACCTGCGCCCGTCGCTGCTCGACGTACGTCGCCGGCTCGAGCGTCGATGCCACTGTTCGCTCGTCGCAGCGGATGATGAACGCACCCCAGTTGGTCTCGACGACGCCGAACTTCTCGCCGGGGTTAAGCGCGGCCAGCGCACCGGCAAACTCGGGTCCCTTCCTGCGCCGACAATCCACGATTCCGGTGCAGGAATCGCTCTGCAGTTCGACGCCCGGGTTCTCCGCGGCGTACTGCTCCAGCGTCTTGCCGGCCTTGACTGCGCCGAGCGCCTGCCGCGCCAGCTCGGTCCAGGCCTGCCTTTCCTTTTCCATACGCAGCCGGAAGGTCGCTGCCTGTTTCACTTTCTCGAAGTCGGCAGGACCGGCGGGCTTTACGTCCGCCAGTGCGAAGACGTAGTATCCGCCGATGCCGCGCTGCGGCAAGTCGAAGACCTGCCCGGGCTTGGCGGCTTTGGCCCACTCGACGATTTGCGTCGTGTTTTCTACATCGAGGCCGGGCAGATCCTTCTGGTCGCCGATGAGCGGGCGTGTCTGCTGTACGGCCAACCCGAACTGAAGGGCAAGCGTGTCGAACTTCACCGTGGCGGCTTTCTCGATGAACCCGCGAACCGAGTCCCGGACCGTAGCCAGAACTTCAGCGCCCATCTTGACGCGGACGACTATGCGACGATAGGCTACCGAGTCTTTCCTGGCGCTGTCGAGAAGGGATATCTGCCAGCCGTACCCGGTAAGGTAGGGCGGGCTGTGTTGCCCCGGCTTGAGTCTGGCCAGAACGCTGTCGGTCTCCGCACCGACAGCGGAGCGCGGCGTCATGGCGGACAGCGTTTCGCCATCAAGGTCGCTGTAGTCGAGTGTCGTGAGGTTGAATGTCTCCCCTTTGAGGAGTTGGTTGTAGGCCCGATCGATGACCTCCTTGGCGTCGGCCGAATCCTGCCGGCTGACGACCAACGGGAAGAAGACGTATCGGAGCTGCCGCATTTCCTTGGTGCGGAAGCTGTCTCTATGGGCCCCGAACCACGCCTTTGCCTCGGCCTCGGTCGGCTCATACCTCTGCTTCATGGCTCCTGCCCCGAAGTAGAGCGAAGTGGTCTTCCAGCGGGTGTTGGCGGCAGCCAGCGCGTCTTCCGCCTCCTGGTTCGTGACCCGGTAGGCATTGATGGCGTCAATCCGCAGTTTCTCCCGGGGCAGCATCTCCAGAATCTGGCGGAGGTACTTGGTGAAGTACTCGCGGTTCTCTGGTGCATTCATGGCCTGCTCATACTTCTGAGGGTCGAACTTGCCGTCGGTCAGCAGCTCGGGCCTGTTGCGCAGCTCCTCAGGCGGGTTGGATCTGACGATTTCCATTATCTCGGTCTCGGTGACGCCGACTCTCTGCGCCTTCAGGACCTTCTCCCAGGTCAGTTCGCTGACGAGATACTTCCACGCCTGCTGCTCGATCGCTTGGTAGTCCTCGTTGGACAAATCGCGCAACCGGTTGTCGCTCTTATACTTATCAGTCATGTAGCTTACGATGCTCCGGTACTCTTCGGGGGTGACGTTGTGGTTCCCGACCTTCCCGACGTACCCGTGGGTGTCCTGGTTTCTACCCCGCTGGTTCCCGCGGGTCCCGAGCATTCGCCAGAGCTCGCTCATTAGGAAGCCCGCGATGAACGCCGCGGCCACGATGAACATCACGACACGGACGCGCTTGCGCATATCGCTTAGCATAGGCATAGAGGTGTATTCTATTGACATTGCCTCTGAAGTCAACCGTTGTCCGCCTGGCCCTCCTTGACTTGGTTCACCGCAGTTCTATCATCCTGCTTGGTGAAACCCCGGACCAGCGGTTGGCTCCTCGTCGCCGGCACTGTCTTGTATGTCCTTACTTTTCTTGCGCTTTATCCGCGCACGACTGCCATAGTCGACGAGAATGCGTATCTGACCGAGGCCTTTCTGTTGCGAGCCGGCCGGGTTTCCTACGAAGGTTCGGCCATCCCTGCCCCGCACATGACTGTCGCGTCGGGCGGCCGGCTGGTCAGTAAGTACCCGCCCGGCACTTCCATCTTCCTGTTGCCGTTCACTCTGTTCGGCTGGCGAGCGGTCTTCGTCTCCGGGTTGCTGCTTGCGCTCTCCGGAACTGCGGTCTTCTTCCTGATAATGAAGCGCCTGGCCCCCGATGCCGACCCGGCATGGGCGCTGCTCTACCTGTTCTACCCCGCGGTCGTGCTGCTGTCGCGGACGGTAATGAGTGACCTGCTCGCTGCGACGCTTGTTCTTGCCGCTTTCTGTTGCCTGCTGCTCCGCCGTGGTTGGTTGTTCGTGTCCGGGTTCATGCTCGGGCTGGCCTGCCTCGTCCGCTATTCGAACGCGGTGCTCGTCCCCGTATTCCTGCTGCTGGTATTGCGTCCGGCCGGATTGCGGCTACGGTCGGCCGTTCTCTTTCTGGCCGGGGTTGCGCCCCTGGCCGGCGCCATAGTCGCCTACAACGCCCACGCCTACGGCTCGCCGCTCTCGTTCCCGATGTACCTGACCGGCCAGTTCTCCCCCGTCTTCTTCCCGCACAATGCCTGGTACTACGGCCCCGCGTTGCTGCTCGTCTACCCTCTCATGCTGGTTGCACCATTGGCGGCAGGCCGGGGACGGCGCCTGCTGCTGGGGTTGCCGGCTTACGCAGTGCTCGGTCTCTACTGCTTCTTCTCCTACACCTACGACGTGCCGAGCCTGCCGGCCCGCTTGACCGTTGGCCTCCGCTATCTTCTGCCGGGGCTGCCGTTCTTCGTGCTTGCCTTCGTCCTCGCGGTGGACCGCCTGCTCAGACGACTCAGCGCCGGCTGGGTCAGGTATTCATCGGTCGCAGTAATGGCGCTGCTAAGCGTCGCCATCCAGATCCGGCACGACGGCTACCTTGGAGTTCAGGCCCACTACCAGCGTCTCCTGCTGGCCAGCGTTCCCGAGAACGCCCTGCTCCTTTGCGACGCGGGTGTGTCCGAACTGGTGAGCTACGCCTGGGGCTGGCGCGACTACCGTCACATTGCCGAGTTCAACGTGCCAGTACCTCTAGACTCGGTTCTGGAGGACAATCGCCCCCTCTACGCGGGTCTGGCCGAGCGACCGGGAGCCGCCAACCCGGTGGTTCTCACGATTTTTGAGAGTCTGCTGGCGCGCTTCCCGCAACGCGTCCTGGTGGCGGAGACGCGAAGCCCCTGGAAGTTCCGGCTCTACCGGCTCAGGTAGGAGCCCGGCCCGCGCAACGAACCCGAGGGTCAGGCCTGTGCCGCCGAATCCTGATCCCTGCGGATGGGCTTGAGCCGGGCGAGCCTTCGCACCGTATTGAACCAGACGAGGCCGGTGATGATGAGCGAGGCAAACAGACCGTATGAGCCCAGCACGATGCCGGCAACCTGGCAGCTGACCATGTTCGCCGGCGTGGTCTCGGCCAGTATCACGACCCAGAACGAATACGCAAGCAGGACCGCGCTGAAGATGACGCCGTCGACGGCTACATGGCTCGACAACACAAACGGGCTCGGGCTGGGGCGGAGCAGCCTTAGGTAGCTCTCGCGTTTGTCTTGCGCGTCATGGGGCGACGTGTCCTCGCAGAACTCGGCCTCAAAAAGACCCATGGACCGGCGACACAGGGCGGCAAGCACCGCCACCAGGGCCACGAGTACCAGGGCGTATATCACGGGCCGGAAAGCGTAGAACTGTGCCACGGGCTCTATTGAGCTGCTACCGGTCAGCGGAAAGCGGAGCAGGAGACCGGGCCCGAAACCGGCATGGACAAGCAGCGCGAGCGAGAAGAACACCCGCAGGTAGAAGGTGGCCCGGGCAGCACGTCCGAGGTGTTCGCGAAATGCGCTGCCGGGACTCGCAGACTGCACCGACATAGAGATTCAGGATAGAGGCGGTGGGACGATTGTCAACCGGAAGTGCGCCGCAAACGCCCTGTGGGTGACAGCGGCTGCCCGGTTCGACCTCGCGGACGAAAGCGAGCAGGTGCCCGAGCGAACGGTAGGTGCTGATTGTCGCGTGCAGCGGGATCGTGGTCCCGTCGCGCCTGAGACCGTGGTAGGAGCAGCTGGTCGGGGCATCCTTCCCCTGCTCACGCATCCGGGCGTAGCTCTTGATGAGCTCCCGGTCCTCGGGCGCGTCGTAGCCGAGCAGCTGGGCGTACCTCTGGTTGGCGTAGACCACCCGGCCCCGGCTGTTGATGAATACCCTGTTGGGCGCTTGCTCGGCGACGCTCACTCGGTTACGTCGCGCGTAACGGACATTATCCGACGCTCGCCGCCGGCCGCGACAACTGACGCCACGTCCTTCCTGCGCCTCCGGATGGTCTTGGTCACGAGCCGGCCCGCTGCCGGGCTCGCCATCGCGTCGGCTGCAGCGTTACGGTCTTCCGGCGCTACCACATCGGCGAGCTTCATCTTGCGGCCATGCGCGTCGGAGCGCTGCGAGCCCCGCCGGCTAGACGCCGCTTCCTGCGGCGGCCGGGGCCGAATCGTGCTGCAGCAGCGACATCACTCTCCGTCCCGCGCAACGACAACCGGCGCGATGTCCGTTGCGTGCGCGACGAGATAGTCGGGGCGGAAAGACCGGAGCAACCAGGCCGGTCTGAACCCGTAGGTAACCGCGCAGCTGTCAACCCCGGCCGCCTTGGCCGACTGGACGTCGAACTCGGTGTCCCCGACCATTACGGCGGCACCGGGCGGCACTGCCAGCTGTACAAGGGTAGTCAAGACCGGCTCAGGGTGCGGTTTGTGTTCGCGGCCCTCCCGCCAGCCGTGGATGTAGTGGAAGTGGCGCGTCAGCCCGAAGGCAGCGAGCGTGAAGACCGCCTGCGTCTGGTGCTTGGTTGTAATCAGGGCCAGCTTGACCCCGCACGCCTTCAGGTACGCGAGCAGTTCTTCTACGCCCGGGTAGAGCTTGGTGTGCTCGTTGAAGTGTTCCGCGTAGTGGGCCCGGTATGCGTCTGCGAACCGGCGTGCCTCGTCTTCTCCCGCCGTGCCCTGCAGTTCTCGTGCTATGGCCTCGAGCGGCTTGCCGACCTGCGCCAGGACGTCTTCGGGGTCTGGGAGTTCGCGACCTGGGAAGACGCTCGCGAACGCGTGCCGCAGCGATGAAACGATGTCCTGCGCAGAGTCGATCAGTGTCCCATCCAGGTCGAAGAGCGCGGCGGCGTACCTGAGAATGCCGAGTTCCCTAGGGTGTGACCTTGGCTGCGTCGGAACCGCCGACGGCGGGGTGCGGCTGCACCCGGGGTTTTCCTACTTTGCTGTGGGCCGCCAATACTTGTCCAGGTAGGCGTCGCGCACGCGCTTCAGCTCGCCCCGCGGGAAGCCGGCCAGCAGCTTCCAGCCTAGGTCGAGAGTCTGCTCCACCGTCCGGTTCTCGAACTCGCCCTGGGAGATGTACTGCTCCTCGAACTCGCGGGCAAAGCGCAGGTACTGCTTGTCCGCCTCGGTCAGTGCCGCTTCACCGAGAATGATCTCGAGCTCCTCTGCTTCCTTGCCGCGTGCGTAGCAGGCGTAGAGCTGGTTGAACAGGTCGGCGTGGTCCTCCCGGGTCTTTCCGGCGCCGATGCCCTTGTCCTTGAGCCGCGAGAGCGAAGGCAGTACGTCTACGGGCGGGGCGATCTTGCGCCGGTGCATCGCACGGGAGAGGATGATTTGCCCCTCGGTGATGTAACCAGTCAGGTCGGGAATGGGGTGGGTCTTGTCGTCCTCGGGCATGGTCAGAACCGGCATCATGGTGATCGAACCTTTGCGGCCCTTTATGCGGCCACATCGCTCGTAGATCGAAGAAAGGTCGGTATAGAGATAGCCCGGGAAGCCGCGGCGGCCGGGTATCTCCTTGCGCGCCGCCGACACCTCGCGCAGCGCCTCGCAGTAGTTGGTCATGTCGGTCAGCACCACGAGGACGTGCATGCCGAGTTCGAATGCCAGGTACTCTGCCGCCGTGAGGGCGGCACGGGGCGTGGCGATCCGCTCGATGGCCGGCTCGTCCGCCAGGTTGAGGAACAACACGGTACGCTCGATCGCCCCCGACTGGGTGAAGTCGCGGATGAAGAACTCCGCCTCCTCGAACGTGATACCCATCGCCCCGAACACGACAGCGAACGGCTCACCTGTCCCCAGCACACGTGCCTGCCGGACGATCTGCGCGGCCAGACGGTTGTGAGGTAGACCGGAGCCGGAGAAGATGGGCAGCTTCTGACCGCGGACCAGGGTGTTCAGTCCGTCGATGGGCGAAACACCGGTCTGGATGAACTCGTTCGGATACTCGCGCGCGTAGGGGTTGATCGGAGCGCCGTTAACATCCACACGCCGGTCCGGGATTATCGCCGGCCCGCCGTCGCGCGGCCGTCCCAGGCCCCCGAACACGCGGCCGAGAATCTCCGGCGACAGGTCGAGCGTTATGCCGCGGGCCATGAAGCGCACCTTGGCCGACGGCACGTCGATACCGGTCGTCCCCTCGAACACCTGCACCAGCGCCTTGTCGCCCTCGACCTCAAGCACCTGGCCGCGCCGTACATCCCCGGACGGGAGAGTGATCTGCACCAGTTCCTGATACTTGACACCGTCCACGCCGGCAACCAGCATCAGGGGGCCGGCAATCGACGTGACCGTTTGGTATTCGCGGATCATTTCGCCTCCAGTGCGGCCAGTTCCCTTTCAAGGTCGGCGCAGGTCTGCTGGATCGCCGCGGGCGCATCGGCCTCGGCCAGGTACTTCATCCGGGCAATGCGTTCGCGCCCCTTGGCGCGCTCGACCCGTTCGATCGCAACGCCGCGCGCCAACGCGGCGCGCCCGAGGTCGTGGAAATGCAGGATCGCGCTGAGCATTGCCGCCTGCTTGCGTAACGATGCGTAGGTGTCGACCTCGTGAAACGCGTTCTGGTGCAGGAAATCCTCGCGGATGGACCGCGCCACCTCGAGCACCAGCCGGTCCTGCGCGGAGAGAGTGTCCTTGCCGACCAGCCGGACTATCTCCTCCAGTTCGGCCTCCTTCTCGAGCAGTCGCATGGCAGCAGCAGCGTCCTTCGTAAACTCAGGAGTCGCCATCCGGTCAAACGCTTCCCGGAGAACGTCGGCGTACAGCGAGTACGAATTCAACCAGGAAATCGCCGGGAAGTGTCGCTGGAATGCCAGCCGATCTTCAAGCGACCAGAAGACCTTGACTACGCGCAGCGTCGCCTGAACTACCGGGTCATTCAGGTCTCCGCCCGGTGGCGACACTGCGCCCACCACCGAGACGGCGCCCTCCTGTTCCTTTTCGTCCGGGGTACGGCCCAGGCAGACGACTCGGCCCGCACGCTCGTAGAACTCGGCCACGCGGGTTGCGAGATAGGCGGGGTAGCCTTCCTCGCCCGGCATCTCCTCCAGACGGCCGGAGATCTCGCGCATCGCCTCAGCCCAGCGCGAGGTTGAGTCGGCCTGCAAAGCCACCGAGTAGCCCATGTCGCGGTAGTACTCGGCCAGCGTGATTCCGGTGTAGATCGACGCCTCGCGTGCGGCCACCGGCATGTTGGAAGTGTTGGCGATGAGTACGGTCCGCTTCATGAGGGGCTCGCCCGACTTGGGGTCGACAAGGTGCGGGAACTCCATCAGCACGTCGGTCATTTCATTACCGCGCTCCCCGCAGCCCACGAAGATGATTATCTCTGCGTCCGACCACTTGGCGAACTGGTGCTGGATGACCGTCTTGCCCGAACCAAACGGCCCGGGCACAGCCGCGGTTCCTCCTTTGGCGATCGGGAAGAAGGTGTCGACAACCCGCTGGCCGGTTACGAGCGGCTGATCGGGCTGGAGCTTGCGGCGAAAGGGACGAGCCTTGCGCACCGGCCACCGCTGTGACATCCGTAGCGGCTGCTCCCCGTTGGGCGTCCGGATGACAGCCACGGGCTCGTCAACCGTGAACTGGCCCGGCCCGATGTGGACGATCTCGCCGGCCATCCCCGGCGGCATCATCACCCGGTGGCGAACCAGCACCGTCTCCTGGACCTCTCCCACAATGTCGCCCGGCTCGACCCGGTCACCGGGCCGGCGCAGTGGCGTGAAGCCCCAGCGCCTCTGCCGGTCCAGCGGCGACACTTCAACGCCACGACTGATGAAGTCCCCGGCCTGCTTCTGTATGACGTTGAGAGGACGCTGGATGCCGTCGTAGATGGACTCGATCAGCCCGGGACCGAGTTCGACCGAGAGCGGCTCAAAAGTGGCAAAGACGGGCTCGCCCGGCCCCACGCCGCCCGTTTCCTCATACACCTGGATAGACGCACGGTCCCCGTCCAGTTCGATGATCTCGCCCACCAGACGCTTTTCGCTCACCTTCACTACGTCGTACATTCTCGCGCCGGCGAGGCCTTCGGCAACCACCAAGGGGCCCGAGACTTTTGTGATCGTGCCTTTGCTTTCTATCATCGCTGGTCTCCTTCAGGCGGAACCGCTGTTGCCTCTCCGCCAAGGGTGTGCGCGCGCCCGAAGATGTCCGCACCGACCGCGCGCCTTACTATCTCCCTGAGCCGCTCGGATCCGCGTTGCTCCGCGCCCATGGGCAGCATCACCAGGCAGGGAGTCGCGCTCCGACTGTAGCGACCCAGCAATCCGCTCAGGTGCGGAGCCAGGTCCTCGGTATAGAACAGCACCGACAGGCCCGCCGCTATGAGCGACTCGACCTCGACGCTGGCGCCGGGTCCGGGTTCTACCGGGTGGACGGCAAACCCGGCGGCGCGGAACGGCGCGATTACATCCGAACGGCCGACGACGCCAATCCGTCCCGCGGGTACCCCTCCCCTGCCGTCCGGAGCGCTATTCGGCATAGGCCACCAGATCCTGCGTTTCCTCGGGCGCCAGCCCGGCCAGCTTCGCTGCGTACAGCAGCCGGAGGTTTCGCTGCTCGTTCTCGTGCAGCAGGAAGAAGGTCACCAGGGGTTCGTGCCCCAGTGTTGCGTAGCGAGTCTGAAGCAGATAGCGGAGTTCTGCTTCGCGGCCGAGCTTCTCCATGCGTGCGAAGGAACGCTTTTCGCTGACGGCCATGCGCCCTTGGTCAAGGTACTCTCGGAACGCTTCGCTTCCCGCTCCGTAGGGAGGCGCCTTTGCCAGTAGCTCCAGCATGGCGGGCCAGGGCTGCATCATGCCCGCCAACAGGCTGTTGAGTGCGAGCGTGCCTCCCGCCAAGAATGCCATCTTCATTTCTTCGGCGCGCACCCTCTCTCCGTCCTCTTTTGCTCTCAACCTAACCGCGGTTCGCAGGTTTTCTATGTCCGCGTGCAGTCTGAGATAACCAAGCAGGAAATCGCTCTGCTCGGCCAGCGCCAATTCTGTCTCCTGCGCCAGACGGTCGACAGCCATATCGACTATTGCCGGGTTTTTGTGGGCGGTGAATCGCTCCACTTCCTCTACGACCCTCTTGACGTCCGCCGGACTCATCCCCGTTGCCTGAAGATCCTCTGCCAGTTGGTTTCCGACTTGCCCCTGCGCTAGTACTTGTTTTATCCGTGTCTTTAACCTGCGGAACGCCTTTGGTAGCGAAAAGAGACGTATGAGCCAAACGTCCATCGCATAGGCGGAAAGGAAAGCTGCGTTCTCTGTCGCCGCATTGTCTAGAGCCTGCGCTACTCCGGTAGCTCCACCATCCAGGAATCTTGCGTACGCCGTTTCGCCAAGAATCGCGACGAATTCCTCTTCGTCACGGGCACGGATGAATCTCTCGTAGCGGGCTCGATCTATCAGGGCAGGCTCTAGCGCCCTGACGCGCCCTATCGCGAATCCGTACTTCGGATCCTCGCTCAGCCTTACCATTTGCTGTTATCTCTTTCGTGTGGCTTTGTGACTGCCGGACAGCCGAAGGGTAATCATATTCAGCCTGATTGTAGTGTCAACCAGCGTCTGCTGAATAGTGAGACATCTGCTGTCCAGATTTCCTCTTTCTGGTTGGCCAACCTTGCGTTGCACAAAGAAGACCTAGGCAATCTCGAAGAAGAAAGAAGATGCTGGCAGATGTCTGTGGTCGCCTCTTGCTTTTCATCACATCACAGAACAATAGATACTATTATAAATAGTCACTATTTTTTAGTAACTATTGGTATTGACTCCTGTGTCGGCGTATCATCCAAATGTAACCTCAGCCAAAAGAAAATAGGGATACTGATGTTGTTGTTGGTTTGTGAGCTTTTGTTGACAAACTGTAAGTGACTAATAAACAAGCTGTTGTGCAGTAGTTCTGTATGGAAGTCAGCGTTCACATCTTGTGTGGTGGCCAGAGAAAACCACTATCCACAAGAGGCTCAACATGGTTCTCCACGGCTTATCTGCTTGGTCAGCTTCTCCAGCCGTGCGGCGAAAAGAGGGTCACTCGCTCTAAGATCTCCGACACGCTTGATGGCGTGCATCACTGTGGTGTGGTCTTTATTGCCAAAAAGGCTGCCTATCTCTTTTAGGGAGAGGCTGATAGTGGCCCGGAGAATGTACATCGCTACCTGCCGTGCAAGGGCCAGTTGTTTGGTTCGTCCACCATTCGTGATGTCCTTCAATGTAACGCCGAAGTGTTCGGCGCAGACCTTGATGACGCGATGGTGGTCAACCGGCTCATCCTCCTTGATCAGGTCCTTGAGCGCTTCCTCGGCCAGAGGAACCGAAACGGGCCGTCCGTCGAGAGAGGCGAGCGCCAGCAGGCGAATCCAGCTTCCCTCCAGGGCGCGAACGCTGGTGCGGACGCGGGCGGCGATGAAGTAGGCAACATCGTCCGGCAGCACTGCGTGGTCCATGGCCGCTTTCTGTTTGAGAATGGCAATGCGCGTTTCGAGCTCGGGCGTCTGGATGTCCACAACCAGACCGGAGCCTAGTCGTGAAGCAAGCCGTCCTTCAAGCGCCGGGATATCCTGCGGCGGCCTGTCGCTGGTGAACACGATCTGGCTACCGGCATCGTGAAGAGAATTGAAGATGTAGAAGACCTCTTCCTGTAGACGTTCTTTCCCGACCAGGTAGTGAACATCATCGAGCAGCAGGAGGTCAAGGCACCGGTACTTGTTCTTGAATTCAAGGCGCGCGTTCTTTTCGATCGCCTGAATCAGCTCGATGAACAGGTCGTCGGCGGCAGTGTAGTACACCTTCAGCCCCGGCTTTGCTGCCACCGCCAGGTTGCCTATTGCCTGTACCAGGTGAGTCTTACCCAGGCCGACGCCGCCGTAGATGAAAAGCGGGTTGTAGTTGGCGCCCGGCCGCTCGGCGACGCTGCGGGCGGCGGCCACGGCCAAGCGGTTCGACTCGCCCACGACGAAGTTGGCGAACGAGAGGTGGGGCTGGAGCCGATACCCGTTCTGTCTGGACACCGGTCGTCGCGCCGGGGCGCGACGGATCAGCACGCCGGTGTCGGCAGCATCCCGCGGGCGGAACGACACGGACAGTTCCTGCCGAGAGACATTCGTCAGCGCCGCCCGGACTTCCGCCGAGTAATGCTGGCTCAACCAGTCGGCAAAGAAGGAGTTCGGAACCTCGACTTCAAGAACACTGCCGGAGAGCGCAATGCCCTTGGTCGGTGCAAGCCAAGTATCAAATCCTTCGCGACTTACGCGTGGCTTCACGTAGTCGAGGACATCGGTCCAAAGTGCTTCGGCGTCGAGCAGGGCTTCACGCTCAACGCTTGTATGAACGTCGCTGTCAGCCACACCCATCTGCAGCCCCTTTCGGAGAATATCGCGCCTTATCTCAATAGCGACCTCGAGCGAGGAGCGTTTCCTCGGCCGGTTATCCACCAAACCGTCCACATTCCCGCGTCGCCTCTCTGTGCGGCAAAAACGCAACACGCCGACGGCGCGTCAGCTGTCGCAAGGAACGGATTGTAGGGTCGCTTGTCGGTCGGCGACGATTCTAGACTCGCGGGTCTGAGTGTCAAGTTCAGCCTGCTGGCGCGAGAAAAAAGCGGCCTGCGGCGGGCGTCAGTCGTGACGGAGCGGACGCTGGGCGCAGGCGCAGGCGGCGACCTGACCGTAGGCAATGCCGCCGTCATTGGGAGGGACCGTTCGGTTTGTGAACACGTTCCTGCCGCGGGAGCGGAGACCGTGGGCCAGGCTATCTCGGAGCAGAGAGTTCTGGAAGGACCCGCCGGACAGACAGACAGCTGAAACCCGGTATCGGGCGCAGAGGACGTTGGCAAGCTCGAGCGTCGCCAAGGAAAGAGTGTTGTGGAACCTGGCCGCAACCTTGGCCGGGGCTGTACCCCTCGCTGTTTCACCGGCAACACGCGCAAGCAGCGGCCTGGGACGCAACTGCGCGGGCGAGACAGAAAGGTCCAGCAACTCGTCCGTGTACCAATTCCCGCGCTCCGAACGGTCGGCTTGGGCCTCCAGCGCAATTGGGGCTTGCCCATCGAAGCTGGCGCTACGGCAGGCCCCGGTCATCGCCGCGACGGCATCGAAGAGACGCCCGGCCGAGGATGTCAGTAGATTGGCAGGACAGGCCCGACGGCCGCCTATTCGGCGCGGGCCCGGCCCCGGCAATCCTTGGGGCAGGAGAGCCACTGTGTCGCCCTGCTGGGCCAGATACTCGCGCCTCACTCGGTCGGGGTTCGCAACTTCCTCGCCAGCGCTCGTTAGGGTCAGGTATCCCAGGTGACCTACGCGCCACCAGTTAGCATTATCGTCCACCAACAGGAACTCTCCGCCCCAGATGGCTCCGTCGGTTCCGTACCCGGTTCCATCAAAGGCGATACCGAGCACAGGGCCGCGCAGGTCGTGCTCCGCCATCACCGACAGGATGTGCGCGCAGTGGTGCTGTACCCTGACCAGCGGTACGCGTAGTGCGCGGCTCAATCGCTCTGCCAGGCGAGTAGAGGCGTAGTCTGGGTGCAAGTCGGTCGCGATGACCTGCGGCCGGATCCCGGTCCACGCGGTGTATCTGTCGAGCGTTTCGAGCCAGAACTTCTCTCCGGCATCGGTAGCCACCGTTCCGATGTGGGGGCTTAGGTACGCCGAGTTATGCCTGGCCAGGGCAAACACGTTCTTGAGTTCGCCCCCAACCGCAAGCACCGGGTGTTTCACGTGAAACACCCGGCCCAGCCGAAGAGGTTGGGGCGCATAACCGCGGGCTCTCCGGACCAGCACAAGGGGCTCAGGACTTCCGACCATGGCCACGGAGTCGTCGCAGCGGTTGGCAATCGGCCGATTGTGGGTTAGCACCAAGTCGTAGACCCCCGCCAGTGAAGCAGACAGGTTCTTGTCGTCAGCGGCAATCGGGTCTTCTTTGCGGTTGGCGCTCGTCATCACCAGCACAGCGGGTGCGCCGGTCGCGTCACGCAGCCGGTCGAACAGGAGGGCATGCAAAGGTGTGTAGGGCAGCATGACGCCGAAGTAGGGATTGTCCGGGGCGACGGAGGCGGAGACTCGGAGCGTCGGCCGCAATGACTTCGGCAGCAGCACAATCGGTGCCGCGGCAGAGCGCAGTGCTGCTTCCGCTGCGGCCGAGACGCGGCAAAAGCGGCGGGCAGCAGCGACGCTCTCGCACATCAAGGCGAAGGGCTTGGCAGGACGGTGTTTGCGACGGCGCAATCTCCTTACGCTCCGGTCATTGGTCGCGTCACAGGCGAGCTGAAAACCACCCAGGCTCTTGATGGCAACCACGCGGCCGTCCAGCAGAGCCTGGGTGACGGCATCGAGAGGGGAGAGTTGCGAGTTTGCCGGCAACAGGGAGAGTTCGGGTCCGCAGTGCGGACAGGCGACCGGTTGGGCGTGGTGTCGACGGTCTTCGGGGTCAGCGTATTCGCGTCGACACAGAGGGCACATACGGAAGCCGGCCATCGTCGTGTTGGGTCGGTCATAGGGAAGTCTCTCGATGATAGTGTAGCGCGGGCCGCACTGCGTGCAGTTGGTGAAGGCATAGCCATAGCGATGGTCGCGCGGGTTGGCGATTTCCCGGCGACAATCCCGGCAGACAGCCAGATCAGGCAGGACGTCCACGCCGCCTCCTCGTTCTGCGCCACTGGGGCGGATCGAGAAACCCCGGTACTGCCGCGTTCGTACGCGGGTGATGTGAAAGGAAGTGATGGCGGCCAGAGGCGGGGGGGCCTGGCGGAGCTCTTTCAGGAAGCGACCGGCCAGCCTGCCTTGGACCAGGACCTCGACGCCACGGACGGAGTTGCGGACGAACCCTTTCAAGCCCAAGGCTCCAGCGAGGCGATACACGTAGGGCCGGAAGCCAAGCCCCTGGACTTGACCCTGGATCGCAGCCCGATAGCCGTTGACCAACGACGGCAAAGTGCTCAGTTTAAGCTATTGAAAAACCTGAACTTATATCCTACGATGCCTGCGAGGCTAGTCCCTCTTGGCTGGCTCTTCGGCCGCTGGTTCGGGTTCGAGGTCCTTCAGTTCAGGATTGGGGGCCGGCTCTATCAGTTCCTCTTCGTCCTCGGGCAATTCGAGGATGTTTTTCTCGTCCTTCTTGTAGGCGAGAACCGCGAAGTTCAAGGTCATGCCGGTGAACCAGACCGAGAGGCCATAAGCCACCACCATTACGGCAAGCAGGTAGAACAGGACGCCGAGCAGCAATGCGGAAACATCCTGGCTCCATCCCAGCGAGCTGTAAACCCCCGGCATGTAGATCTGCGGGAATCCGTAGAGATTCATCTCCGCTTCGAAAGACCGCTGCAGGATCGCAGGACAGCATTTCGGCGCCGACAGCTTGAAGTAGTAGGCGGCGTTGCCCATCACGGCCGCCAGTTTGTCGCCCATGAAGGCGCCGGTAATAGCGTAGCCGATTCTGCCGGCGGCGCTGGTTGCGAGCCCGAGCGCGAAGGAGCCGACCTTGGCGAGCAGGGCGATGGTCGCGGTGTACCAGACAACGCGGGCAGGCTGCTCGTTGACACACGAGAACACCTCAAACAGGGTGTCGAAAGTATCGGAGTGGGTGGCGCCGACCAGGCTCGGGCCCAGCAGCAGCGAGAAGAAGAAGACGACGAGCAGGTAGACGATGAACAGGGAGGCGACGAAACCCAGGACTGCCAGCAGGCCGACGAATATCTCCCCCGCAGCGGGTATCTTGCCGAGCAGGCTGAGGAGGAGGCCGCAGGCCACGATCAAAGCGACGAAGGCCAGAATCAGGAGCGGGCTGGCGAGTACGGCCGAGCGGTTCCTGAATGCAAAACGGAACGCCTCCTTCGACTCGAAGAACTCGTCGCCGCACAGCTGCTCGTAGGCGACCTTGGACACGGCAGTGCCGGCTATCAACAGGGCGCATAGGAACCAGAGCACGCCGGCCCCAAAAATGACCCAGGAATACCAGGGGAAAGGAAACTCATACGGAGAAGGAAGAGGCAGCAGACGATAAGTCTCCCAGACAGCCAGCGAGTCGTTGCCGGCCACAGCATACGCGACGTAGGTGAGAACCGTGTAACCGGCGAACCCGACCAGCAGGCCGAGCGACATCATCCAGACTTTCTTGGCCGAGAAACCGAGACGCAGCGCCCGGAACACGTCCTTGTAGCCCCAATGAAGTTTCGTCATCTAGCGACTCCTTTCCATGTCAGCACAGTCCGGCCTACCTGAACAGCTTCATAAACAGGACGAACACCAAGAACAGCAGCGCAAACGCTCCCCAAAGAACCCAGCGCAGCGGCTGGCGGGTCTTTCGTTCCGGGAAGAAACGGCGCTGCCGGAAATTGACCACGCCCGCGCCTCACTCCGGGAGCGACTCCGACCGTGACGCCCCGTTCAGACAGCAGCGCTGCACGCAGTTATAGTATCGGGCCCGGCGCATTTGTCAAGGCGCATTCGGCCTGACCTGCCCCCGCTGATTCTGGGTATGGTCTGGATGGGAGTGTTTTGGTAGACTGTGCGTCGTGCGGAGCACTGCCCGCACTGTCCGAGGGTTGC
>Ga0233422_10000536_pt1 | contig 18702 bp, 13 predicted proteins | sample Watercolumn_Mata_2_FD_182724 | JGI IMG/M metagenome (GOLD analysis project Ga0233422, IMG submission 182724) | Freshwater microbial communities from Lake Matano, South Sulawesi, Indonesia - Watercolumn_Matano_2014_110_MG | ecosystem: Environmental > Aquatic > Freshwater > Lake | place...
CGAGACCGCGAACATACTGAACAACGCGACCACACGCAGCCTCGTCATCCTCGATGAAATCGGCCGCGGCACCGCCACCAGTGATGGAATCGCGATTGCCTGGGCCACGGTGGAGTACCTCCACGGAGATTGCCTAGTGTCGAGTGCCGAGTGTCGAATACCGGCCGGACACTCGCCAATCGCCAACCGTCAATCGCCAACTGGGATGGCCCGCCCCAAGACTCTCTTCGCTACTCACTATCACGAACTGACCGACATCACCCAACTCCTCCCTCGCTGCGCCAACTACAGCTTCACAGTCAGAGAACAGAACGGACAGGTGCTCTTCATGCGCAAGCTGAAGCAGGGACCGGCTGACAAGAGCTACGGCATCGCAGTCGCCCGCCTCGCCGGACTTCCGTCCTCAGTCATCGAACGGGCCAAGCAGGTCCAGGCCGACTTCGAGAAGGGCGAGGCCATCTCCATCGGCCAACTCGCCCCCGGTAGTGACCTTGCCCTCGCCGCCGACAGGCCAGCCTCCCAGTCTCCGCTCCCTGATCCCCGACCCCCGACCCCCGAATCCCTCGTCTTGGTCGACCTCAAGTCGGCCAATCTCGACAGCCTCTCCCCCCTCCAGGCCTTCGACCTCCTGCTCCGCCTCAAACAGCGCCTCCCAGAAAACCAGCAGGACTAGCGGCAGAACCCGGACGGGATCCGCTAGCAGGCTCCCGTCGGTAGAATCGGCCGACCTACCCATGCGGGCGGGCGCAACCGTGTGTTGAGTTGTGTGCTACATTGTCTGCAAAATGGTCAGTCGAGGCGGCGCGGGCTGGCAAGCCGTCGACTGGCCATGGGGTCCCGTAGAATGTAGGAACGAATCAAGGGGAAAAGAGGGAGACTTCCCGTTTTCTTAATCCGAAGCGCGTCAAGGTGTGGAACCGGTGACAGGCCCTATTTCGGGAAGCTTCGGGACAGCCGACGCGGCTGCGCCGCGGGGCTGAGGCTGAGGTTGAGGCAGTCGACCGGAGAACCGCGGCGCAACCTCAAGTCGCCTGAACGCTAGCGGCTGACCGCTTACGGCCACTCGACAACTTCACCTCTCAGTTCCTTGGTCTCTTGGTCGCTCGTTCCCTCTTCTTGAGGGTCAGCCCGCGAATGTGAAGATCAAGGAGAAACCCGCCGTGTTAGATGCGGTGGCACAGGCGGTGGCCACAGGACCGGCCGACTTCGCGGACGTCCGCGACGGATGCGAGTCGATCAGACCGGGACGGTAGAACTGATGCGGCCGCAAGACAAAGCGTTCGGAAGGAATCTGAGGTGGTTCCTGCCGGGCGGCGGCCAGGCTATTGGAACTTGTTCTGCAGGGCCTGGATGCGGGCCAGCTCTACCTTGACGTCCTCACCCTTCTGACCTTCGGGCTTGTTCTTTAGCAGCTCCTGGTAGGCGGCTGCGGCCTTGGCGAGGTCGTTGGCGTTGCGGTAGGCACGGCCCGCGGCCATCATGGCGTCAAAGGCCAGCGGGGACTTGGGCCACCGCCGCGAAACTGCCTCATATGACCTGGCAGCGGCGGCGTAGTCACCCGCCTGCTCTTCGCAGTTCCCGATACCGAATTGCGCGGCCGGGCTGAGAAGCGGGTCGTTCTTCACGCGGCTGAGAAAGACCCCGAACTCCTTCTTGGCCTCCAGCGCCCGGTTGGTGTTGTAGCAGACGTTCGCAAGGTAGAAGTGCGCTTTGGCTCCAAGGAAACTCCCGCCGAACCGGGCGGCGACGTCCCGAAACGCGGTTTCGGCCTGGGCGAAGTTACCGGTAGAGTAGACGCCGATAGAACGAGTGAAGGCCATTTCGGCCTGCGGGTTCGCGCCCGAACTCCGGTTCTGCAGCAGCAGGATGGCGATAACGATGACGGCAATCGAAACCGCGGCACCGATCCAGACCTTCTGCCGATCGCGGTAGTAGAACTCCATCGACTGCTCGACGAGCTTCTGGAACCGGTCTTCCTTCAGATCCCGCTTGCTGACGTAGTGTTTACCTTTGAAGCGCATGATGTCCTTTTCATTCTACCCCTGAGGCGATTCGAACGCCTGACCTACGGTTTAGGAAACCGTCGCTCTATCCACCTGAGCTACAGGGGCAAGAGTGCCGATTATAGGAGATGCTCGACGCAAGTCAAGGAAGCTGGATGGCTGAGCCAGGACACCGAGGCGCGGAACCGCGCAGCGGCCCTACCGACCCACGCTTCACCCCGCCGGGCACGGCAGTTGCGGTTCTGCCCGGTTGACCGTGGGCGCGCTTTCGGCTATTGTAGTTCTCAACATCATACAAGGAGTCAATATGCGAATCCCGGTCCTTCTATTTGCGCTGTCGACCGCAGCTTCGGCAATGCCTCCCCGGCCCGGAGTGCTTGAGAACACCGGAGGTCCGCTGCCGGTGTTTCCGGTTGGCGTGGAAGTTGCCGGGTCCAACCGTCTGAAGGACGTGACCGACCTCGAGACCGTCACGATTCTGATGCAGTTCCCCGACAACTGCGCCGACACCATCGCACGCTCGCCGGCCCGGTTCGACTCCATGCTCTACTCAACCGGGGTCTACAAAGATCTCCCCTACCGTGCCGGCAGCCTGAACGACTACTTTCTCGAGTGCTCCTACGGCAGCTACAATGTCCGCGGCGGAATCGGCGGCGGTCGCTGGTTCACGTCCGGGTACAACTACTCAAGGTACTACGACGGCAACTACCTGCTCTACACCGGCGGCCAGCTGGCCGATGAGAACATGGCTCAGGTCGATGCCTACGTCGACTTCAGCCAGTTCGACCTGGACCACGACGGGCACATCCCGGCCTGTTTCATGGTCCACGCCGGGGCGGACGGCTCGGACAACGGAAACGTGAACTGTCTCTGGTCGCACGCGCTCCCCGGGTTTGGCTACGTCACCAACGACGGAGTGACAATAGATGGCGTAACCAACGTGCCCGAGTTCGCCATGGTCACCGAAGCCAGGGACACGACCATGTGCTGCATTGCTGTGATGTGCCACGAACTGGGACACCTGGTCGGTCTTCCTGACCTCTACACAGGCAGTCGCACCGACTGGGGCCCGGGATACTGGAGCCTCATGTCCTACGGCGCGTGGGGCGCAGGGGGGAACACGCCCTGGAGCCCATCCCACCCGGACGCCTGGTGTTTGAACGAAGCCGGGTTTGTCACACCGACTGTCGTGACGACCAACATGTACAACGTCCGGCTCCCACCGGTCGTCGACGAACCGGTCGTGTACAAGGCCTGGCGAGGCGGCACGAACCGCGACACCTGCTTCTACCTCGAGAACCGCCAGAAAAAGGGCTTTGATACTCCCCTGCCGGGCGCCGGCCTTGCCATCTGGCACATCGACCCGTCTCGGGCAGGCATGTGGAATGTCGTCGATCTCGAAGAAGACTCGACTTTCCATCTCGACAGCGGGTTCGGGTACCGGCCCGACCCGCACGTGTACCATGAAGAAATGGGCGACACTTCCGATGTGCTGCCTGGCAACTGGAATCGGGTGGTATTTGATTCGGCGAGCAAGCCGTCCAGCCGGGACAGGAACAACCGTTCGACCGGGGTCTGCATCAAGAACATCCATGAGTCCGGCGATACCATCATCTGCGACATCATCGTGAAGCCGGAATCGGCCGGCGTCTCCGACTTCGCTACCGCCTGTTCCCCGGGACCGACTCCCCTGGCCATCCCCAACCCCTTCTCGCGCCAAGTGGACCTTGTCGGCCTGCCGGCTGGAAAGGTTGCGGGTGTGTATTCGGCCGCCGGAACGCTCGTCTGGAGGTCTGAAGTTTCGCCTGCAGGCAATCTGGTTTGGTCGGGCCGCGACCGATCTGGCAGACACCTCCCGGAAGGCGTCTACGTTGTCCGGCTGGAAGGAAGGCCGAGACAAGCGCTCAAGATCGTGCTCAGACGCTAGTTTCGCCAACCTCCTGGAGCAGCGGCCGCGCACTCCTGCCTCCGTTCCTTGACGGCGGGGACGCCGCCTGCCTTGACTTTGCCTGAGACCGGCCTATCCTTAGCACTTCACGATTGGGGGATCGTCTAACTGGCAGGACAGCTGGCTCTGGACCAGCCGGTTGGGGTTCAAATCCCTATCCCCCAGTTCTCCTTTTGTGCCGACGCCATCTGCTTGCAGATGGCGTCGCCGTTTCCGGAACGAGGGAAGCGACTAGCTGTATCCGCCCGGGCTGGGAAAGAGGGAGAGAACCGGTTTCAGGGCAGGACCGGAACCGCGCTGTCCGGGAGTTTGAGCTGGAGTCTGCCGGTCGCGACAAACCACTCAATCGTGTTCCGAACCGTCTCGCTCAAAGGTCGCGGCTTGTATCCCAGCTCGCGGGTGGCCTTGGCGCTGCTCATGAGACAGTTCGACGTCAGCACCCGGAGCGAATAGCTGGTGAACCTCGGCTTGGCGCGCCGCAACCGGTAATAGATGGGCGTGAACTGGGCCGCGAATCGGGCCAGCCAGGTCGGCAGCCGGCGGGCCTTCGAACGCACGCCGGTGACTCGCTCCAGCAGCGCGAGCAGGTCCGCGACCGAGATCCTCTCGCCGGACAGGATGTAGCCCTCGCCGGGCCGCCCCTTCTCGGCCGCGAGCATGAGTCCGACGGCCACATCCCGGACATCCACAAAGTCATACGCTCCGTCCACGTACGCCCGTAGCCTGCCGCGAGCGCAGTCCACAAGAAGGGCTCCCATTTCCGAGAGCCGGAAGTCGTACGGCCCGATTATGCCCGACGGAAAGACCATGACGGCATCCAGTCCCTTGGCCACCCCCTGCAGGACTTCGATGCTCGCGCGCGCCTTGGAACGCGCGTAGTCGCCATCCAGCAACTCGGGCCTGAACTCCGTCGTTTCACAGAGGGCGACGCCCGGCGGTGACACCTCGAGGGCGTGCACAGAACTCGTGTAGACCATGCGCCGCGCCCCGACCGCAAGGCACGCCCGCGCCACGTTGCGCGCTCCGCCCACGTTCACTTCCTCAAGCAGCCGCGCCTGGCCATCGTCAATCGTGATGATCCCGGCCAGATGGTACACCAGGTCGGCGCCCGCGAACGCCCGCTCGAGCGAGCCGGGCTCCCGCACGTCGGCGCGGACGACTTCGGCATCTAGACCAGCGATAGCTTCTGTCGTCTCGGACGGGAGAACAACGGCGCGGACAGCCTGTCCGCGCCGCACCAGCTCACGGACAAGCACATTCCCGACATGACCCGTCGCTCCGGTCACCACACACAACGGGCGCAGGGACGAAGAGCACGCGCTGTTAGCAGCTATGTTAACAGTCTACTAGCTTAACCATAGGCTGTCAACTGCAACGCGGAGAAGGATGGATGCGGTCGATGGTCGGCCGCTAGCGCCCGGGAGCGATATCGCTGCCCACCTCAGAAAGGCCCATGGCCATCTGCTCAAGCGTCTCGATGAAGACCTTTATGTCCTGTTGCCGGACGCGGTGCATCATCTTGGTCAGCCCGCGGCGCTGCACTTTGGCCAGGCCACGTGCCACTCTCTGGCCCCTGGCCGTGAGGCGGACAAACACGACCCGGCGGTCCTCCTCACCGTGCCTGCGGGTGATCAGGCCCTTCTTAACCAATCGGTCAACCAGGCCCGAGGCGTTGGCCTTGGTCAGACCCAGGAAACGGGCAAGGTCGTTCATCTTCGACTCGTGATGCATCAGCAGCGCCTGCAGTATCATCGCCTGCGAGAACGAGTAATCCTGCCCCAGCGCCTCGACCGATGCCAGCAGTCTCAGCCCCCTTACGAGGATAGGGCTGAGCCACTCGATTTTGGAAAGATAGAACTTCTCATTGGCCATGATTGCGTATGATTATCTGGACTAATGGGGGGTTGTCAATTCCCTGCGGTCCTGACCGCACCTGCCGCCTCCTTCCTTGTCGCACTCATGAATGGAGGCCAACGGCGTTAATCCGTGCCGGGCTTGTTGACTCTACCTCCCTCGCCGCTAGTATTGCGGGCTATGAAAGAAGACGGCGTCGTCAAAGAGATTCCCCACAAGTCCGAGAACTTCTCCGAGTGGTACACCGCGGTCGTGCTCAAGGGCGAACTGGCCGACTACGCGCCGGTGCGCGGCTGCATGGTCATCCGGCCCTACGGCTACGCGCTCTGGGAGAATATGCAGGCAAGGCTCGACCGGCGCATCAAGGACACCGGCCACGCGAACGCCTGCTTCCCGACGCTCATCCCGGAGAGCTTCCTGGTCAAAGAAGCCGAGCACGTGAAGGGATTCTCGCCCCAGGTCGCCTGGGTCACGCACGGCGGCGACGAGAAGCTGACCGAACGGCTGGCGCTCCGGCCCACCAGCGAGGCGATAATCAACACGATGTACGCCAAGTGGGTGAAGAGCTACCGCGACCTGCCCGTGCTCATCAACCAATGGTGCAACATCTTCCGTTGGGAGAAGTCTACCCGGTTGTTCCTCCGCACCCTTGAGTTCCTCTGGCAGGAGGGACACACCCTGCATCGCACCCGCGACGAAGCACAGGCCGAGACGCTTAGGATCCTCGACATGTACGTCGATTTCGTGGAGAACGACCTGGCGGTGCCGGTGCTGGCCGGTGCCAAACCCGAGTCCGAGAAGTTCCCCGGTGCGGTAGACACCTACTCGATCGAAGCCCTGATGCCCGACGGACAGGCCCTGCAGGCGGGGACGTCACACCTGCTGGGACAACACTTCTCGGAGGCATTCGACATCAAGTACCTCGACGAGGACAACACCGAGAAGCGGCCCTGGGGCACGTCATGGGGAGTATCCACCCGACTCATCGGCGGCCTCATCATGACCCACGGCGACGACAAGGGTCTGTTCATGCCTCCCCGGGTCGCACCCCACCAGGCGGTCATCGTGCCCATTCTCTTCGGCAAGAACGACGACGCAGTGCTGGCAAAGTGCCGAGAAACGAAGGCGCAACTGGTCGACTACCGGATCCAACTCGACGATCGGACCACCCAGACTGCAGGCTGGAAGTACAACGAACACGAGATGCGGGGCGTGCCGGTGCGAATCGAAATCGGCCCCAAGGACGTCGCCAAGGATCAGTGTGTGCTCGTGCCCCGCGACGGTTCCGGCAAACGGTTCACACCGCTGGCCGGACTGCCCGAGGCGCTCGGCAAGCTGCTGGACGAGATCCAGACCGGGATGTTGCAGCGTGCCCGGGAGTTCACAGCCACCCGCACATCAGACGCTGCAACGATGGACGATTTCAGAAGCGCACTGGAAGCCAGGCCCGGCTATGTCAGGGTCCACTGGTGCAAGGCACAGGACTGCGAGAACACGCTGATCGACGCCACCAAGACGACGCCTCGCAACATGCCTGCTGGCGACCAGGGCAAGCCGGGCAAGTGCATCGTCTGCGGCAGGGATACCGAAACGGTCATCTACTACGCCCGGACCTACTGAGGCGCCGGGCGCAAGCCGGCGACTGCCCGGCTCTGTTCTCTCGACCGGACCGGCGACGGAAGATGGGAACTCCAGACCTAGCGAACGGTGATGAAGTCCTTGATCGCCTCGTACTTCTTCGGACCGATACCCTTGACTTCCTGAATGTCGACGGGCGATGCGAATCGCCTCACCGTCTCGCGGAACTCAATGATCCGCTCCGCAGTCCTCGGCCCGATACCGGGCAGGGTCTGCAGCAACTCGGAACCGGCCGTGTTGATGTTCACAAGGCCGCCCGTCTCTTGACGGACCAGTCCGGGCGTAGCCGGGTACAGCCTGACTGGCGGCGCCGGCTGCAGTGTCTCCTGAGCGGCGGCGTTGGCAATCCAGAGATCGGTAAGGCTCTGAGGTAGCAGTCTCCCCATGACCTGAATCCCTGCCCGTTCCAGCCATTGCTCGGTCGTGACGACGCGGTAGATTCCCGGCTCCCGGTTTCTCACGCGGACCCGGCCCACTTGTGACATCTGCGGCCAGCCGGTGGTGTCACCGGCCACGAAATAGTCGGCGCCGGCCAGCAGCGGCGCGGGCTCGCGCGGGCTGCTGTTCTCCGGCACGACCAGCCTCGTGAGGGCGGTGTCGTCCATGGTGAGCAGACGCACGGCTCGGCGGTAGGGCACCGCGCAGAAGAGTGACGCCCGGTCGAGCGGACCCGCATCGAGCCCGGCCTCGACCTCGTAGGCAGGCAAGACCGCGATATCCGCCTTTGCCTGGCGCCGCACGGCCTCTGCCATCAGCGTCCCGAGGCGGAGTATGCCGGCGCTGTCCGGCGCGTACTCCACCCTGTTCAGGCAGAGAGCGGAGTCGCCGTCTGCCGCGTCAAGTCCCCGCAGCCAGACGGCTGCGGCCGAGCTGTCCGTGCCGACGCCGGGCTCGACATTCATCTGGCGCACCTCTGCCTGATAGACCGAGCGCTCGGTCTTGTTGAAAAGGAGGTCTACTATCCCCAGCCGCTGACCAAAGGCAGCCGCCGCGACCACCGGGGTCGTCCCCGAGCCAGCCATCCGGTTCTCGATCACCCCGTTGCCGCCGCGGCAGATGACCAAGTCTACATCTCTGAAGCTGTCGGCGATGGCACAACCATCGTCTGGACTCAGATGCCCGATGGCTATCACGACGTCGACGCTCTCGGCAAGCACCAGCGGCAGATAGCGATGCATCTGGTCCAGCGGGTCGTCGACAACCCACCCGCCAACGTCCTTGCGCAGGTTGAGTAACGGGATGGAAGGGTCGCTGATACCCACCAGTCCTATTCTCACTCCCCGGATGTCCCTTACCAGGTACGGTCGGAATAGCGGAGTCCGCCTTCTGAGCGCGACGTCGAGCGTTGGGTCGGTAAGAATCGGGAATCTGGCTGTCCCGGCCAGGAACTCGAAATTCGCAGCGCCACCCGTGAAGTCCCGGGGTCCCGGAACTGCGGCGTCATACCCTGCGGCATTCATGAACTCGACCACGGCGCGGCCCTGGGAGCTGTCGCCGGCCGGTGAACCGAACCCGAAGTCACCGCAGTCGACCAGGAGAGTAGCTCCCGTCCTCTGGTTGCCGATAAGGGACAGCAGGCTTCTCCAGCCGCCGAGCATACGGCGAGGCAGGCCCGCCGACGCGTAGTCGGTGCTCGGGGTGCTCCGGCCGTGGAGGTCACCCGTGTAGAGAACCCGCAGGGCCTGGAAGTCTGAACGGGACGGGGACGCGGCACAGACCACGGCGAGCAAGAGACCCAGCACGATCGTAATATAGCCACCGCCCGCCTTGAATCAAGCCCGCACCAAGCTTGACACCAAGAAGGCGGGCTCTAGAATCCCGGCGTGGATATCTTCGACAAATGCAGAGAGTTCGCAAAGATCGTACAGCAAGCCAAAGACAACGACTATTACCCATACTTCACACCCATAAGCTCGGAGCCGGATCGGCGCGTCACCATCCACGGGCGGGAACTGCTGATGATGGGCTCCAACAACTACCTGGGACTTACCACCCACCCGCAGGTGAAGGAAGCTGCGATGGCCGCCATCAAGAAGTACGGCAGCGGCTGCACCGGCTCGCGGTTCGGGAACGGCACCCTGGACATCCACGTCGAACTCGAAGAGAAGCTGGCCGCGTTCTACAAGAAGGCCGAGTGCGTGGTCTTCTCCACCGGCTACTCGGCAAACCTGGGAGCGATCTCGGCCCTGGTACGGCGCGGCGACCTGGCGATTACCGACCGGCTCGACCACGCCTCGATCACCGACGGGTGTCAGATGTCGTATGGCACGGTCAAACGATTCATCCACAACGACATGCACTCGCTCGAACACGTCCTGGCCACTGCCCCGCCCGACGCGGGCAAGATAATCATCGTCGATGGAGTGTTTTCGGTCGAAGGAGACCTTGCCCCGCTCGACCAGATGGTCCCGCTCGCGAAGAAGCATGGGGCGCGGTTGATGGTAGATGAGGCCCACGCGGTGGGAGTCATGGGCAAGAACGGTCGCGGCACGGCCGAGCACTTCGGGGTCGAAGACCAGGTCGACCTGCTAATGGGCACCTTCTCGAAGACCTTCGCCTCAATCGGCGGCTATGTGGTCGGCGACTCCGAGGTAATGAGCTTCATCCGCCACCAGGCGCGTACGGTGCTCTTCTCGGCCGCCATCCCGGCCGCGGCGACCGCCACGGTAATCGAAACGTTGCGGATTCTCCAGGCCGAACCCGAGCGCCGCGAGCATCTCTGGAAGAACGCGCGCCGGATGAGTTCCGGCCTGCGCGCGATGGGATACAACCTCGGGACCTCGGTGACGCCGATCATGCCCATGCATATCGGTAACGACGTCCGGACCATGACCTTCTGGCGGGGGCTGTACGACGCCGGCATCTTCACCAACGCTTTTGTACCACCGGGCGTGCCGGCCGGGCGTTCACTCATCCGGACTGCGGTCATGGCGACCCATACCGACGCGGACATGGATGAGGCGCTGGAGAAGTTCGAGAAGGTCGGGCGCAAGTGCGGCATCATCTCCTAGGCCGTGGTTAGCGTCCAGCCTGTCCGGTCCGGTGCGGACCTGGGCAGGTTTCTGAAACTCCCCTTTCGGCTGTATCGCAACGACCCAAACTGGGTGCCTCCTCTCCTGTCGGACCTGAAGAACACCCTCACCCCCGGCCGCAATCCCTTCTGGAACCACGCTGAACGCGAGCTGTTCCTGGCCCGGCGCGACGGCACGGTCGTCGGCCGGATCGCCGCTGTGGTCGACCGGAACTACAACGCTTACCATCAATCCAAACTCGCGTTCTTCGGCTACTTCGAAACCGAGGACGACTTGGAAGTCGCGCGCGCTCTCTTCGCCGCTGTAGACCGGTTCGCACGTGATCGCGGACTGACAGCCGTATACGGACCCGCGAACCCGTCACTCAACGATGAAGTGGCCATGCTGATTGACCCGTTCGACTCACCGCCGATGGTAAAATCGTCCTACAACCCGGCGTACTATCCCCGGCTCGCCGAGGCGGCCGGGTTCGTGAAGGTCAAGGACTTCTACGCCTTCTCCATGGACACGGACCAGCCCATCCCCGAGAAGTACGAACGCGTCGTCAAAGCGCTACTCTCGCGCCCGGAGATAGAAATCCGGCATCCTGACCTCAGGAACCTGAAGCCCGCACTTGACCTGGTCAAGCAGGTCTACAATGATGCCTGGTCGAAGAACTGGGACTTCGCGCCGATGACGGGCGAAGAAATGGAAGAGCTGGCCCGGCAGCTAAAGCCGCTCATCATAACCGACTTCATCTCGATGGTCATGTACAAGGGAGAGATCGCGGCGATGAGTATCGGCCTGCCCGACTACAACCAGGTGCTGAAGAAGATGAACGGCCGCCTGTTTCCCCTGGGCTGGCTGACATTCCTGACTGAACGTCGGCGCATCAGCCAGGGACGGCTCTGGACCCTGGGTGTGATGCACAAGTTCCGGCACCAGGGCTTCGATGCCTTGCTGTACTACGACGCTCTGCGGGCGGCCCGCAGGCACGGGTACACGCATGGTGAGCTCTCGATGATACTCGAAGACAATCTGCCCATCATCCGCCCTATCACCAACCTCGGCGCCCGGATCTGCAAGACCTACCGCGTATTCCAGCGGCCGGTCTAGCTATTTCGGCGTCAGCGTCCGGATCACTGCTTCCACCTGGTTCAGCGCATCCAGTTTCGGCTTCCCCGGATAGAAAACCAGCCCGTCCGCCATGTAAAAGCGGCCGTGGAAGTTGAAGGAGTAGTTGACGAACGGCCCGCCGATCACGTCTCGGTCGTTCTTCCAGACGCCGGAGAGGCGCACACAGGGCCCGGCCAGGAAGGCGATCGTCTCGGCCTGCAGGAACCGGCGGTCGATCGAATCCCCGTCGTAGAAACGGCCGGTGAGCCGGTCACGCAGCATCGACAGCGACTCCGGCACCAGCGGCTGCGTCGCATCCTGCCAGTAGACGAACACATTACGGTCCGGGTTATGCCCGTACAGGTAGATATAGCGGTCAGCCGCGTTGTCCTGATTGAGGAACCAGCGGCGGGGAACATCAATAGTGAACGCGTGCTTCGCGTTCAATTCCTCCGTCGGTTTCTTCTCAACCCCCTCGATGTACACCGCCTTCGCCATCTGCGAAAGCACTATCTCGCGCAGGGTCTGGCGGATGCGCGCGGCATAGACCTCGAGTCCGGGCACCAGCTTCGCGGTGTCGCGCGCGACGAAGATGAGTGCAAACTGACCCTTCTGCCAGGGGTTGGGGACCTTGAGCAGGCCGAAGTCGCCTTCCGACAACGAATCGGCCCGCGGACCGAGAATCTGCCGAATGAGCGTGTCCTGGCTGACTCCGATGATGAACAGGATGCGGAACCTGGAGTAGGTCTCGAACTTGCCTTCTGTTCCGACCCGCAGCTTGAACTCCGGCTCGGGCTGCGGGGTCAACACCGGCTCCTGCAGGATCGACCGGACCGTCGGCTCGACCTCATCCCACTCGTTTGATATGACCGTCACCTCGCGCAGCGGGCCGATGAGCTTGGACACCGGTATTCCTCCGCCACACGCGAGCAGCAGCACGCTGACGCCGGGCGCCACGCAGACTGCCCACCGTTGCCATTGAGATCGGACAGCGCAGGTCATAGCCTAGCCTACCCGCAGCAGTTCGCTGCGGCCCCGATAGCGGGACAGTAGTGTCCGGCGGATACAGGCATTCTGCGGCTGTTTCAGCTCAGGATCAAGCTTCACCAACCGGAACGCATCCTTGCGCGCCTGCCGCAGGATTTTGCGGTCGCGGCCAAGGTCGGCAATCCGCAGATCCGGCAGGCCGTGCTGCCTCGTCCCCAGCAGTTCGCCCGGTCCGCGGATCTCCATGTCCTTCTCGGCCAGTTCGAACCCGTCGCTGGTACGGACGAAGAACTCCAGCCGCTCGCGCGCGTCCCCGAGCCCGAGCCGGGATGCCAGGAGGATGCAGAACGACTGCTTTGCGCCGCGCCCGATGCGCCCCCGCAACTGGTGGAGCTGGGCCAAGCCGAACCGCTCCGGGTGCTCGACAATCATCACCGTGGCGTCCGGTATGTCCACGCCGACCTCGATGACCGAGGTGGCAACCAGGATGTCCAGTTCCCTCTTCCGGAACCGCTCCATCAGCTCGCTGCGCTCCTCCATCTTCATCCGGCCGTGTACCAGCCCGACCCGGTGTTTGGACAGCGCCGCCTTGGTCTGCTCAAACGTCTTCACGGCCGAGGCCAGGTCGAGTTTCTCCGACTCCTCGATCAGCGGGCAGACCACGAACGCCTGCTCTCCGGCATCGAGGTGGCGGGCGGTGGCCTGGTAAACGGCATCCCGTTCCATCCCGCTCATCAGCTTGGTGGCGACCGGGCGCCGTCCCGGCGGCTTCTCGTCGAGAACGGAGGAATCGAGGTCGCCGTACAGGGTCATGGCCAGGGTGCGGGGAATCGGGGTCGCGGTCATCACCAGGAAATCCGGGTTCAGCCCCTTGTTCAGCAGCGCCGCCCGCTGCCGCACGCCGAAGCGATGCTGCTCGTCCACCACGACCAGCCCCAGCCGGTTGAACTTCACCTCTTCCTCGATCAGCGCATGGGTGCCGAAGACGAGCTGCACCGCTCCCGATTCCAGGCCGGCAACTATCTCCCGCCGTTCGGCCGTCTTGGTCGAACCGGTCAGCAGTGCCGACTTCACCCCGATGCCTGACAGCCTTTCCCGCCAGCCCTGGAAGTGCTGCTCGGCCAGGATCTCCGTCGGCGCCATCATCGCGGCCTGGGCCGAGTTCTCGCACGCCACGAGCATCGCCAGCAGAGCGACTACGGTCTTACCCGAACCGACATCGCCCTGCAGCAGGCGGTTCATGCACCGCTCGCTCGCCAGGTCCTGCTTGATCTCTCCGAGCACCCGCTCCTGGGCCTTGGTCAGCCGGAAGTGCAGCTTGTCCAGCAGTGGCCCGGTCAACTGGCCGGTCACGACCAGGCTCGCGCCCTTGCGCGACGCCGCGTACTACCGGTGCCGCAGCGCGAGCAGCAACTGGAAGTAGAGCAGCTCGTCATAGACCAGCCGTTCCCGCGCACGCTGAGCCGATTCCATGTCCTTGGGGAAGTGAATCGCGCGCAGCGCGTCCCGAATCCCGAGGAAGTCGTAGTGCTGGAGGATCTCCGGCGTCAGCGATTCCCGCACCTGCTCCAGCGCCTTGTCCATGGCCGCGGCCACCGCCCGCCGTATCGTCCAGAGAGAAAGCCCCTCGGTCAGTGGATAGACCGGGATGATGGCATTGGCGAACGAAAACTCACCCTCCTCGTCGGCCAGCTCGAACATCGGGTTGACGAACTGCAGCCCCCGGTACTTGGTGACCCGGCCGGAGAGCAGTATCTCCTGGTTGGGCTTGAACCGCTCGGCCAGGTCCGGCCGGTTGAACCAAAGCGCCTCCAGCATCCCGCTGTCGTCGCGCACCATGCAGGAAACAACCTGCCGCCGCGTCTTCAGCCGGCGGGTGCCGGCGGTTACGACCCGGGCGAGCACGGTTGCCTCGTCGCCCGGCTGCAGGTTACGGATGGAGACCATCTGGGACCGGTCCAGGTAGCGCCGGGGAACAAAGAACAGCAGCTGGCCCACGGTCTCGACGCCCACCCGGGCCAGCATCTCCGCCCGCTTCGGCCCGATGCCCTTCAGGTACTGGACCGGCGCATCCAGGTCCGCGCCCTCAGCCCAGACGTCACCTAGTGTTACCGACATCTCTCATGGCTCCTGCGTTCCGCCTGCAACCAGGCGCTTGAATCCGTTCTCATCGAGAATCCTCACTCCGAGCTCTCGGGCCCGGTCATACTTGGAGCCGGGCGACGCCCCGGCCACGACGAAGTCGGTCTTCTTCGACACCGACGCCGACACGCTGCCACCCCGGGAGACTATCATCTCCGTGGCCTCCTCGCGCGAAAGCCCCGCGAGCGTGCCGGTAAGCACGAACTTCTTTCCCGCCAGCGGCCTCGCCCCACCGGCCGCCTGCTCCTCGAACCGCAGCCCGGCGGCCTGCAGCCGCCGGACCAGCGCCAGGTTTTCCCCGTCGGCCAGGAAGTTGCAGAGCGACTCCGCCGCCACCGGGCCGACAATGGACGTGACCGATTCCGCCGAGGAATCGGATCTTGTCCCGCGGGAGGCAGAACCGGATTCACGACTTGCCTCGCTCAGCCGCTCCCAGGAACCGAAAGCCCGCACGAGCAGCCGCGCTGCGTGCATGCCGATGTGCCGGATCCCCAGGCCGAAGAGCAGCCGCGTGAACGGCCTTGCCTTGCTCGATTCGAGGGCCGCCAGCAGGGCGGCGGCCGACTTCTCCCCCATCCGCTCCAGGCCAAGCAGCGTCTCCGTGTTCAGTTCGTACAGGCCGGCGATGCTTTTCACCAGGCCGGTCTCCACCAGCTGGGCGACCAGCTTCTCTCCCATCCCCTCGATGTCCATCGCCCCGCGCGCGCCGAAATGGAGCAGCCGCGCCTTGAGCTGGGCCGGGCACGAGGCGTTCACGCACCGCCACGCGACCTCCTCCGCCTCCTTGAACAGCTTCGTCCCGCACGCCGGGCAATTCTCTGGAATCGCTACCTTCGACCGCCTGCCGTGTCCCTTGTCCGGGACGACCTTCAGTATCTGCGGGATGATCTCCCCCGCCTTGTGGATGACCACCTTGTCGCCGACGCGGATGTCCAGCCGCTCGACCTCGTCCATGTTGTGAAGCGTGGAATGGGTGACGTTGGTGCCGGAGATGAACACCTGCTCAACTTCCGCCACCGGCGTAACGGTACCGAGCCGGCCGACGTTGAAGTAGACCTTCAGCACCTTGGTCTCGGCCTCCTCGGGCGGGTACTTATAGGCCACGGCCCAGCGCGGTCCCTTCTCGGTCGTGCCCAGCTCCTCGCGGTCGCTGAACCTGTCCACCTTGATGACCATGCCGTCCACGTCGTAGGGCAGGTCGTGGCGGTGCGCCTGCCAGCCGTCGCAGTAGGCGATGACCTCCTCCATGCTCGCGAACAGGCGGCTTTCCGGCGCGGTCTTGAACCCCAGCTCTTTCAGCTCGGCGAGCACCTCGTGGTCCGTCGCCAGGCCCGGGATGCGCCGCGGCAGCGTGTGGACGAAGCAGTCCAGCCGCCGTTTCCGCACCAGCTTCGAATCGAGCAGCTTGAGCGTGCCTGCGGTCGCGTTGCGCGGGTTGGCGAAAACGGCCAGCCCCTCCTCCTCGCGCTCGGCGTTTATCCGCTCGAACTCGCGCCGCGGCAGGTACGCCTCGCCCCTGACCTCAAACTGCTCAAAACCCCTCCGCTCATGACGCAGGCGCAGCGGCAGTGAGCTGACCGTGCGCAGGTTGGCGGTGACGTCGTCTCCCCGGGCGCCGTCGCCCCGCGTCGCCCCGCGCGCGAAAGCGAGATCATCGTAGCGCAGCGACACCGCCACGCCGTCTATCTTCTGCTGTACCAGGTAGACCGGCGCCGCCACGGCCTTCTTCACCCGCACGTCGAATTCGCGCAGCTCGTCGCAGGAATAGGTGTTGTCGAGCGAGAGCATGGGCGGGTCATGGGCGACCGTTGCGAACTCCTTGAGCGGCTCGCCCCCCACGCGGCGGGTCGGTGAGTCGGGCCGGGCTAGGTCGGGAAACTCCTGCTCCAGCCTCTCCAGCTGCTTGTACAGCTGGTCGTACTCATAGTCGCTGATGGTCGGCTGGGCCAGCACGTAATAGCGGTAGTTGTGCTCGGCGAGTTCCCGGCTCAGTCTGCCGATTTCGGCTCGCGCCTTGGCTGTCGTCAAGTGTACCAATCTTGCCCGATTCCGCCTGAAAGTCAATCGCCTGCATCAGTCGCATTCTTGACCCACGGCGTGCCCGGGCTAGACTGAATCCCATAGTCTGAATCTGCCGAACGCCGAACCAAGGAAGCAGATGCAACTCATACTCTCGCTCGTCCTGCTCGCCTCCGCCGGCACCGCCGACGTCAAGCCTCTCCGCTGGCTGAGCCCGGACAATTCGAGACCGCTCAGCTACGCCGAGTGGCATTCGAAACTGACCCCGCAGCCGTTCCGCGCCAAGCAGCTGCTGTCGCCGGTCCGGCTCGAAACTCGCGTCGACTTCTTCGTGGAAGAAACGCTGGCCGGCGCCCTCCGCCCCGCGCTGGAGACGCTGGCCATGGACCTGGAGTACGAGAGCGTTGCCGTGGCGGTATTCTCGGTCAGCGGCAACTCGCCCGAATCCCTGAAGTTGCTGCTCGTCCGGGAACACTCGACCGGGATGTCGTCCGCGGTCTTCGTCGGCGACCTGCCCATTGCCTGGTTCCAGATGATCGACGACTTCAACAACCAGGGCACGAATGACGGCTACGAAGAGTTCCCCTGCGACCTCTACTTCATGGACTTGGACGGCACCTGGCAGGACAGCTTCGTCAAGCACGACTCACTCGACAGCCTCATCCCCGGCTCGGACTCCATCTACGACATGCACCTTGACTCGATCACGCCGGAGATAGCCGTCTCACGCCTGCCCGCGTCGCGCATCGGCAACGCCGAGACCCTGCTCGCTGACTACTTCGACAAAAGCCACCGCTACCGCAATCAGCAACTCCCGGTGGCTGACCGCGCCCTCGTCTACATCGATGACGACTGGGAGCCGTGGGCGGCCGAGTGGGACTCGAACGTCGGCCTGCTCTACAACAACCGCGTGCTTGTGAGCGACTCGGAAGCGACCCGCATCGCCGACTACGAACCGCGCATCGACTCCGCCCCCTACCAGTGGGTCTCCCTGATGTCCCACTCCTGGCCCGGCGGCCACTGCATGTACTTTCACCAGAAAGACAGCACGGACTGGTTCTACGCCACCTCGATACTTTCGCTCGACCCGCAGGCGAACTTCTACAACCTGTTCGCCTGCTCCAACGCCCGCTTTGTCGAAGACGGCTATTGCGGCGGCTGCTACGTGTTCCAGACGGCGACCGGGCTCGGCGCCATCGGTTCCACCAAGACCGGGTCCATGCTTCGGTTCGGTGACTTCTACGCGCCGATGGGACAGGGCGCGACCATCGGTGAGGCCTTCCGCCAGTGGTTCGCGACAATACTCAGTGATGGCTGCGACCCGAGCGAGCGCTCCTGGTTCTACGGCATGTGCCTCATAGGCGACGGCTCGCTCAAACCGAGAAAACCCCAGGCCGCCATCGCCGACCCATCACCCAATACTCATCGCTCATCACTCCGCTCTGTCCCGAACCTCCGTCTCCTGGCCAACCCGGTCCGTGACCATCTCAACCTTGACCTCGACCTCAGGCAGCAGGCTTCCTGCCGTTTCTCCCTGTTCGACCGCACCGGCCGCGCCGTCAGGACGCTCGCGCCGATGACTCTGTCCGCGGGGCCGCACCAGCTGGCCATGGACGCCTCCGGCCTTCCCGCCGGCGTCTACTTCCTCTCGCTCAGCGCCGGCGCCGAACGCGCCCGCATCCCGGTCACCGTGCTGCACTAAACTGCTCGCAAAAGGAGAACCGGCAGGAGCCAGCGACCCCTGCCGGTTTTCCTGTCCTGACCCTACGGCCCGACCGGCGCCGCCACGTTGAAGACGTCGGTGCGGAGAACCCGGAGAGCAGCGAACAGAGGAGTGTGCACGGCTGTCCCACCGATAACCCGGCAGGCAGCTTGGCCCGCAATGCTACCGGCAACCCGGTAGACTACTGCCCGGACTCCCGGCCAGACAATGGAGAGCATTCTCTACCGGACGCCGGTCCATGTTCCCCGGCAGGTTGCGCAC
>Ga0233422_10000541_pt1 | contig 18592 bp, 15 predicted proteins | sample Watercolumn_Mata_2_FD_182724 | JGI IMG/M metagenome (GOLD analysis project Ga0233422, IMG submission 182724) | Freshwater microbial communities from Lake Matano, South Sulawesi, Indonesia - Watercolumn_Matano_2014_110_MG | ecosystem: Environmental > Aquatic > Freshwater > Lake | place...
TGGCTATTTCTTTATCCAAAATCGGTTTAAGCCAACGATACTTTTCTTCTTTAGTTGATTTAGGCATAGTTTTCATATGCCCTTAGATTATCTGAAAAAGTGCAATATGTCTGTATAGATTACCTTTTAGCTTGACAAAAATTTTTAGAAATGCTACAATATGGTATTACCAAAGATAAGAAGCCGTATTGTAGCTTTTTAAGTTGGTAAACCTGACATTTTTTGGCTTGTTTTAGCCAATTTTTGTTCATTTCAAGCCAGGGAAAGTTATACACAACCAATGGCTTTTCGTCCGAACAAAGCGAATAAATCCGTTTATTCCTTTTGTTCAGAAGAGAAATTCTGAAAGCGCCATTCACCCGCTGGAAGGTGAAAAATTCAATGAACAAAAAAGTGGAGGAATTCGAGATGAAAATCCGTTTTTCCAGAACGCTGGTGTCGGCGCTTCTCGCGCTGACGCTCGTTCCCGGCTTCGTTGTTTGCGGCGAGAAGAATGTGACATCCACGGTCGCCGAGATGCAGCAGTGGTACGAGACCGAGTTCGGCCTCAAGCTGGATTTCGGCAACCCCGTGTCCCCGGATAGCGCCTACACCTGGGCCATCTGCGTGCCCAAGCGAAGTGTCATCTCTGATCTGGACATTCTCACCGGTGGTAAGAAGAATTCTTTGCCGCTCGCCTGGGAAGATTATGGAGACGAGCTGGATGGCAACATTTACCGCGAAGGTCGCGACGCCCGCGACAGTGCCTACACTGTCTTCGTCCGCCCCAACCTGGAAGCTGACCTAGACATGAAGATTATTTCCAACAAAAGAGAAAAAGCAGAGATAATTTTGACTACGCGAGAAGCAATTATCCTTTTTCGTTTTTTGTGGAATAAACACAAAATCCGTCTGGATAGCGGCCATACCTGGACAATTACAAATTCACGCCGTTCTTGCGTCTGTGTGCGTGGCTTGAGCTGGGGCGACAACGGCGTCCATGTGGAATGGTGCTATTTGACTGGCGCCGAGAATCACCTGCGCGCTCGCCGTGCAGTCTCCGCGGTTTTTACGGAGTAAAAACCGTTACCCTTTTCACTTCGGTGGTTCACCCCTGGCGAACCACCGACTCTTTTCCAAGTTTTCTAATAATATCTTAGAAGATTTAGAAAAGGGAAATCCTTTAGCGTAATCCACCCGCTTAATAGGTGGAAAAAATAACAAGGAGGGCATCTTGAACGCAACCACTCAAAAGAATTTTGTGGCGATTCTTGGCGTGTTGACGGGGTGGGCCGGCAACATGGCTATCAAAGTCGCCAAGACCACCACCGAAAGCATTCCGTATTATGTGGTGGTTATTGCGCTCGTCGCAGTCACCATTCTGTTCATCCACATCAAGCCCCGCGGATAAGTCATCAAGCTGGCGCGCTCCATTTTCAGGAGCCCGCCAGCCTTTTTCCAAGTTTTCTAAGAAAATATTTTAGAAGATTTAGAAAAGGGGAGATAACCACCCCGGTCCGATGTTCATCGGACCACCCCTCCTTCAAAAGGAGGGGATAACAACGAGATCCCTCGGCTCTTAACAACCATAGAGGCCGCTCGGGATAAACTATAGAAAACTATGAATATTAACTACTTAAAAATTTTAAAACAAAACTGGCAAGCGATGATTCTTTTCACCGCGGCTTTGGTTATTTTAGTAACCATTATTTCCTTATTGCAACCTTTTGAATATCGCGCTAAGGTTAATTTGCTGATTATTCAGAAGCAGACGCAAACCCTGGACGCTTATGCAGCGGCCAGAGCGGCGGAAAGAATGGCGGCTAATTTAGCCACGGTCATTAAAACTGATTCCTTTTTCAAAAAGGTGATTGGCGCCAATGGCGCGATTGACATCAGTTGGCCGGTAAAAGAAAGCCAGCGTCGGGAAATGTGGCAGGAAATGATTACGGCCAAAGCTTTGCCGGAAAGCGGCATGTTAACCGTAAATGTTTTTTACCGTGATGCTGACCAGGCTAAAATTGTGGCGCAAACCGTGGCTAATGTTTTAAGCGCGCAGGGCGCGGACTATCACGGCGGCGGCGATTCGGTTTTAATTAAAATCGTGGATCCGGCCATTGTTTCCAATTATCCGGTGCGTCCGAATATTATTTTAAATTTAGCTGGCGCGGTAATTTTAGGTTTAGTTTTAGCCGGCGCGTTTTTTGCTTATCAAACCCAAAAGAGATTTGATATTTTAAAAATTAAACAGGATGAGGAAACGGAAGAACTACCAGGGCACAACAAAAGAATTGCGACCCGGGAAATGGAACGAGAAGTGTCAGGCAGAATTAAGACCATGCTGGAAGATCCGTTTGTAAATAAATATTATTTTGAACAAAAATAAACTGATAATCTAATAATTTAATAAACTGAATAACTGCGGACGGTGGCGGAAAGCCGCTGTTGGCATAAATAAAAAATATGAAAAACAATATGGGAAAAATTAAATTAATGGCTTTAGCGATTTTAATTACCTTGGTGGGCAGTTTTTTGCCGGGTTTAACCAGCAACATGACGGCCAAGGAGTTTAAAATTGAAAATGCCAATGTGATGGAAAGGTCTACAGAAGTGACGGTGACCTGGCAGACGAGTGAAGCGGCTACCACGGAAATCTGGTATGGGGAAACCCAAAGTTACGGCACGATTATTACGGGCGCGGGTTTAACGCGCGACCATGTGATCGTGATTCGCGCTTTAGACGCTGGCACCAGATATTTTTATCAAATCGTGGCGCAAAAAGGCGGAGTGAGCGGTGAAAAATTAACTTATGCCGATTCTTTTGAAACGATCGGCACTAAGCAAAATTTAACCGTTTATCAGTCTTACTTTGCAACTTTGTTTGATAATGCCTGGAAAAATATCAATGGCGTGAATCCTTACAAAATCAATAATGTTGATGGTTTGGATTTTTTTGCCAAGGGTTTTGTCGGCCAGGCTTTAAAAATCAATCGGGCTGACAGTTATTTGGAATATTCCTGCCAAAATGTTTTTGACAGCGCTAATGGCGCGGTGACGGCCTGGGTGGCTTTTGACCGTTTTGATAAAAATTCGGTCATCTGGCAGACTGATGATTCCCGCTACGCTTTATATTATGAAGTGGGCGGAATTGGAGCTGACTTTGACAAAAGAATTGTTGCTCGCGCTGGCGGTAAAATCAATAAAACCGATTTTGCCGAAGTGGATTATGTTTTAGATCCGCGCGGCGCCTTGACTAATATTTGGGGCACTAATGAATGGCATTTTCTTGCTCTGACCTGGACTGGCAAATTTAACGGTACTTTAAATTTATTTATTGATGGCCGTCGGGTGGGTGAAGCCAATTATAGCGACGGCACCAATTGTTCTACTTTTCGCGTGGGCAATAATTACCGCGAAGATATGAGCTTTTCTATTGGCCGGATTGATGAATTAAAAATTCATCAGTGGGGCATGCCGCAGTATTATGTTTACCAAAATTATTTGGCTTATGCCTCTAATGCTAATTTCAACAAGAAAGGCACGCCGGATAAAACTATTGTTGGCCAAATTGCCGGCGCGGCTATTCGCAAATTTAAAGTTGGTAAAATGTTGAAAGCGGGCGACGGTAAAATTTATTTAATCGGACGCGATAATGAATTAATTCATGTTTCGGACATAGAAGCTTTAGGGCGTTTAGGTGGCAGACGCGTGGCCATTGAAGTGACTGAGGAAGAGCTGGCGCAATACACCAATAACGGCAAAAAGTTTTACAGTTGGTCCAGATATCCGGACGGCACTATGCTCAAAGGTTCGGATAAAACTGTTTACTGGATTTGGGACGGTGAAAAAAGACCGCTTTTTTCAGAAGAAACTTTTAAGCGCTACGATAATGACTGGAATGATTTAGTGGTGGTGACTGATAGCGAATTGGGTTCTTATCCGACGGGATTCATGTATTATTAATAAAACGCGGAATGACGCAGAAGTCAACGCGGAATGACGCGAAAAAAATTGTATTATCTATTCTCAAATTCCCCCGATGTTCATCGGGGGAGCAGAGAGGAGATAAGGATTGCTCAATCACAATTTATTTGAAAGAAGGAGGAATAAATTTTTTTCAAATTTAGGCTTTATTATATAAAAAAGAAAACTAAACCTTAAAAGGAGGGAAAAGCCATGAGTAAGCAAAAGAGTTTGCGTTTCTTCATGACCATCAGTGTAATGGTCGTTCTGGTCGGTGGATTTTTTCTGGCTTCTGAACTTTTTGGCCAGGCCACAGACAGCAAAACCGTTTGGGTGGATTTTCCACTCGGCGGGTCGAAAATTGTCGGCGAGGATCTTGCCAAACTGAAAAGTTTGGGAGATACGCTGAAAGCCGATTCCACGCTGGATTACTTAATCGTAACAGGAGTGGACAGTACTGGATTTGTTAGATTCCAGCAAGTCTTTCAAGCTCTCAAGGACATACTAAAAGGGAGAAGACCTCGCCTTACGGATGAGGAATTCTTCAAGCTAGATCCAGAAGCAAGAACCTATTACTTGCAGAATCTGACTTTTATTTCTCAGGACACTTTTTTGGTGAGCCATGAGAAGTATGTTCCTAAGGGAGAACGGAAAGTTGCGGAGTCCGAAAACAAATCCAATATTGAAAATGCAGCCTTGATGGATGCCAGAGCTATTGCTGCTGCTCGAGCAATGGATATCCAGCTCAACGGTGGAAAGGTTGAATTTAGACAAAAGCTGGATAGACGTTTTGTTCGAGTGAGCGTCTTCCGGAAAAAAGACGAACTGGCCAGTATCAAGGCCACGCAGGCAGATTTGAGTCAGCAGGTCAGTGAATTGAAAAAAAGAATTCTTCCTGCCGATTCAGGAACTGCTGTGGTTGAAGCTGTTGGCCTGTCGGAATCTTCAATCAATCTTTTTCTCGGCTGGTCCGGCTTGTCGTTTTTTGACGGGCTGCGCGACCTGGCCGGCGCTGCTATCGGTTTGCGTTGGAACACTCCGCGGAATTATTTCGTGGAATTGTACGGCGCTTGGGATCCGGCGCAGCGCGCGGGGTATCTGGGCAAAGACGCCCGTGATGCCCTGGTAGGTGGCAGCTTCGGCTACTACCTCAAGAGAACCAAAAGTTGCACTCTGGCTTATAAAGCCGGCCTGGTTTACGGTCAGGAATTTACGACCGTGAACAACAAGACCGTGATGGAAGTTATGGGCGCGACGATTGGTTTGGAAGCAAGTGTGTCCGTTTTTTCTCCCGTTTCCTTGGCGGCTGGCGTGAATGCGCTGGTAGCTGAAGTCTGGGATATCTACGGAACCAAAACCCGCTGGGGAGCGTCAGTGTTCCTCGGCATCATCCTGAAACTTTGAAAGGAGTGGAAGTGAAAAGGATACTGATTCTTTTCGTCCTGGCCATGGGATTCATGGCCATCATGGGCGGATGTACGAAGTACAAAAGTCCGGTCGCACCGGATTTGAATCCGCCCGACACCACCGCCACCAGCGGTCAGCTGTCAATCAAGACGGTTGATGAAGCTGACCTGCCACTTGACGGGGTGGCTGTGTACAAGAAAAACTGGAACGATTCGCTCGAGGCATGGCCGGCCAAGGGACGAAACATCACGGCTGACGGCGGCACAATTGGCTTTAATGCCATCGTGACTGGCAGCCAGGTGTTCGTCGGAAAAAAGGACGGCTATCTCGATGGAACCTCAACGGTGGAAATCGAGCCGGACGGTTCGGAAACGGTTTTTCTGGTGCTGCACAAAAAGGCAGTGTCGCCTGACACCACGACCCCGCCGCCTGACAACCGCGGACCGCAAGGATGCTTCGGAATGCGATCGGATGGCGTCAATCTTTTTCTGAACGGTAGCGTCTGGGGCAAGGCGATTGAAGGGAAATACGGTACGTTGATTTTTAACGGCACCACGTTTCCCATGGACACCGTCTACCTGGCGGATCTGAGCTACATCAGCGGCGAATATGTTTTGCCGCTGGTTACTCTGGCTCATCACTATACCCGCTATACCATGGTTTTCGGTGCGATCGTCAACAACCAGTGGTATTACGCAGGCCGGACTGGTTGTGAGCCGACACTTGATGGTGTCTGGAAAGACGCCGAGGATCCAAACTGGTTCGGGTTCCGCTGGGATGAAATCCAGCCGCCTCCGCCGATTACGAAGTACTGGCTGGAGGTGCGGACTAACGTTGCCAATCCGACGGTGAAATATGATGGCCAGTTGTGGAATCTGGGAATCTCCCAGATTACTGCCGGCCACCACACCGTGGAGGTCTCCAAAACGGATTATGTAACAAAATCCGTAGAATTTGAGGCCGTGGGCAACGACACTGTCGTGGTGGTTGCGAACCTGTCGCCAGTTCAGCCGAATCTGGATTCCTGGGTGGATCTTACCGTGACGAGCCCGACCGATGTCATCGTTACGCTGGACGGCGTTCTGTGGGGTACAGGCAAGAAATGGGTGGAGGCCGGAAAGCAGCACGTTCTCCGGGTCACGAGGAGCGGTTACACCTCCTGGGAAGCGACCTTCACGAATGCGCCGGGCGAAACCAAGTCCTACACGGTCACGCTGAATCCCGTCACACCGCCGCCGGTGACCAATCCGCTACGCGTGGAGTTCTCGGGAAACACCATGAGGCTCTACGGCAACGGACGCGAAAACTGGCTCGGACTGGAGTGTTATGATCCGGACCAGAACGAAACGACCGGCTGGCTGGTGAACCGGTGGGTCAAAGGTGTTGTTCGCTCTGACCACATTGAGTTCACTATCAGCGACGCCAGATATGACCACGTAGTTATCTGGCACGACGCCACTTCAGGTTTGCAGGGAAGCGGCGGTAGTGGTATTTCACCGCGCTTTATTAATTATCAAAACCTGCAAAAGGGAACGGGAATCAAGAGTATCAATATCACTCCTGGTTACCTCGTTCTGGAAAGGTAAAATCCTTCTCTCCCTGGCCCTTCAATCAACACGGAAGGGCCTTTTTTTATTCCCTTTTTTGTCCGCCTGCACTTCCCAACGATCCTTTAGACGCTCTGGCGGACAAGTTCCAATTTTTGTAATTATCTGGTAAAATGAAATTAAGTAGTAACCCTTAATTCTTAATTCATAATTCTTAATATTTCCGTATGGACACTCTCAAGCACCATCTTTTATCTTTTGGTAAAACCGAATTAAATACAGTGACGGTGACTGTCTTTTTGAGTTTGCTTTCTTTAGTGGCTTTAACCATCAATAATAATCCTTTGATTTTTGCCGGCGCTTTGATTTTGTCGGCTTTTTTTATTTGGCAGACACCGGTGGCCGGATTGCTGGCGGCGTTACTAACGACCATGATTTTTGGCGAACATTTTTCCTTGCTGCCACTGCAAATCGGAGAGGATATTTATAAAATTTACGCCCTGGATTTTGTCCTTGCCATCACTTTTGTTTGTTGGCTTTTACAGCAAAAACCTGGTACCATCAAATTGAAAGTTTTTTTGAAAGAAAGAAAAGATTTTTGGCTTTTAGTCTTTTTTGGTTTTTTAGTTTTTAATTTAGGGCGCAGCATTATCTGGGGCAGTGACCGGACTTTGGCCATAGCTACTTTTAAAAATTACAGCTACTTGCTACTTTATTTCCTGACAGTTTTTCTTATTGAGAGCCGAGAACAACTAGTGCGCCTACTGAAAATTTTTATCTGGGGAGGAATTTTACTTATCGGTTTTGTGGTTTATGGTTTAGTTTCCGGCTACGGACTTTGGTCAGAAGCCACGGCCGGGCTGCGCTATCTGTCGGGTTTGCATGCTTATTATTTAACTTTTTCTATTATTATTCTTTTGGTTTTAATGGCTTACCGCCAATATTTGTTTGGTTTTTTGAAAACTTTGTTTATCTTTTTAGTGCAGGTGGCCGGAGTGGTGGGCGGCATGTTCCGGCATTTATGGCTGGGAGTTTTAACTGCTGGCACTAACCTTTTAATTTGGCTGGATTTTAAACGACAAAATGATTTATTAAAAATTGTGCTCATTGCTTTTGGCGTGCTGGCCATTGTTGTTTTGGCGGCGCTGTGGGGCGCGGGCGTCTGGGGCAGTGATTATAATTTTTTGCAGGAAAAATGGTTTCAGGCGGTTTTAGGCCGTGGTGTAACTTTGTCGCAGACAGGAGCGTTGGCAGAAAGTGCCGCTGGTTGGCGATTGGCCACCTGGCAAATTGCTTTGGAAAAATTTTTGGACAATCCTTTAATTGGCATTGGCTTTGGCCAGAAATTCTTTTTTGAATATCGCGGGTTTGTGGATTTGGTGGACATCAGAAATATTCATAATGATTTTGCCTCGCTTTTGGTCCAGCTTGGACTTATGGGCTTTTTGCCGTTCTTATTATTTAACTGGTATCAAGTTAGAGATTTGATAAAACTCTTGAAATCAAAAGACAACGACGAGATCCCTCGGCTCAAAGCGGCCACAGATGTCGCTCGGGATAAACTATTGGTGAAGCCGCTCGCTCTAATGTTCTCCGGCTTTTACCTCGTCGCTCTTTTTGGTGTTTTTTTTGCTATCTATTTGATGTTTAATGGAACCAGCATCTTTTTTTGGACAGTCATGGGCGCAATCACCGCTTTAGTGAAAAATGAAAAGTGAAAATAAAACAGAGATTATTTTTTATGGAGATAAGTGAAGAAAAATTAAAAGAGGTCAAAGCACGAGCTAAAATATTTTATAATCAGCTTGATAAAATTTATTGTCCATACTTAGCAAGGCAGATAAATTTTAACGAAGAAGGTTTTGGGCACCTTCTTTCAAAGTCGTGGAACAAAGGCAGATCGTCGGTTGAACAGTATACGCGTTTGCGGATTTTGCCAAGAGTGGTGGAAATAATAAAACTCTCGCATACCTTGCAAGAGTTTGATGAAAGAGAACTTGTTGTCAGACAAAAAATAAATTCTCGCTGGGAAAAAAGAATGAAAAAAGTGAGATATTATGTTTTTATTGCGCTTTTGAAAGAACACAATTTTCGAATAAAAATTGTGATTAAAGAAATAGAAGGCGGACAACCGTTCTTTTGGAGCGTTTATCCTTCTTGGCGAGTGCAGAAAGACACGAACGGAAACAAGAAAAAAGTATTTTATTTTGGTAATTTGGAAGAAGATTAGACAAAACAAAAAGCACCCGTCTGCGGTTTATGAATTGACCGCTGGGGGGCCAAAGCCCCCACAAGTGCTTAATATCAGTATAGCACATAATTATTAACCGTGTCAAACCCCAAAATTAAGCCCAAAAACCGGTCTGTCCGGTAGGTTATCCACAGGATATGCGTCTACTTTTTTAATAAAAATTTATGAAGAAAATTAAACTAAACAAAAAAATAAAATATTTCTCAATAATTATTATATCGTTGTTAATAACAATTTTTTTATATTGGCCAATTTATCAAAAAATTAAAATCCAAGATTCAGAAACAAAAGAAACAACAAATATAAAAATTTTAGATTTATCAAAAATTGAAAAATACCTACCTTTTTTGAATATAAACTTGCCCCCAATTAGACACAAATTCTGTTTTAAAAATAATAATAAAGTATATTTGATTCATACCGATAGTAAGAAGCCGTATATTTTTCGTACCGATAATGTGGCCCAGGAGAAAGAGATAAAAGAAAATAATGTTGGGGCAATGGAAATTGCTTTTAGATATAATGATTTTAGTAGTGATGAATTTTATCGTAAGATAGGGGATAATGAATGTAAGGATTTTGATGTTAAAAAATTAAGAAATTTGGCCAGTTCAACAATCGAATATAATCACATGCATGTAAGTAATATCTCAGAGTTAGATTTAAAGAATGGCGAAAAGCTGGTATTAGGACGTATTCTAGGAAACTCATTTATAGATACAAAATCGTCGTATGCAATTATAATAGTTAAAATAGATTTTTTTCTTTTGAGCTGGGCTGTCTTTATAATAGGTATATTATCTGGAGTATTTGCTTCTTTTGAAAAAATAATTAAAAAAATAAAGGCCAAAAAAAATATGCAAGATAAGTAGTTTTATGAATGTTCTGATGATCAATAAATTTTATTTCCTTAAGGGCGGTACCGAACGTTACTATTTTAATTTGTCAAAATTACTGGAAGAAAAAGGGCATAAAGTAATTCCTTTTGCCATGAAAAGCCAAAGAAATTTTTCCAGCGAATTTGAAAAATATTTTGTTTCTGAAGTTGCCACTAGACCCAGTTGGAACCTGTGGCAGGACTTAAAAACCGTTGGCCGGTTTTTTTGGTCTTGGGAAGCACAACGGAAAATAAAAAAATTAATAAAAGAAGTTGGCCCAATTGACGTGGCGCATATTCATAACATCTACCACCAAATTTCTCCTTCCATTTTGTCGGTTTTGAAAAAACAAGGGATCCCGATTGTCATGACGGTTCATGACTACAAACTGATTTCTCCGAACTATAATTTATATCTGCGCGGAAAAATTTATGACAAAATTTGTGGAAACAATTTTGCGCGTTGTGTTCCTGATCGCTGCGTGGGCAATTCTTTTTTTAAAAGTATAATTTGCTCTTTGGAAATGTGGTTTCATCACCGCGTGCTAAATATCTACAAAAAAAACATTGACCTCTTTTTGGCGCCGAGCAAATTTGTGACCGAAAAACTAATCGCCGCTGGTTATGATAAAAATAAGATTCGGGTGATTCCGCATTTCGTAGAATCATCTTATTTATGTCATCCCCGCGAAAGCGAGGATCCAGGTTATCCCCTCCTTAACAAGGAGGGGCGAGGGGAGGTCAATTCGCCGATAGGCGCATCTGGATTCCGGCTCACGGGCCGGAATGACAAACACGGAAATCACGAAAAATACTTTCTCTATTTCGGTCGCGTTTCCGCAGAAAAGGGAATTGACATTCTGATTGAAACAGCCAAAGAAATACCAGATGCCAAATTCAAAATCGCTGGCGAAGGCCCGGAATTTAAGAATTATGTATTAAGAATTATGAATTATGGATTGAAAAATATACAGATGTTGGGACATAAAAATTCCGACGAACTTCAAAATCTAATCCAAAGTGCCTATTTAATAATCGTTCCGTCTTTGGCTCCCGAAACTTTTGGACTTTCCGCTCTTGAAGCCATGGCGCTGGGTAAGTGCGTGGTGGCGAGTGAGGTGGGAGCCCTGCCGGAGTTAGTTGACCATAATTTTCTTTTTACCGCTGGCAATGTTTTTGAGCTGGTGGAACTGATAAAAAAATTGATCAATGATATTAATGCCGTGATCGAAAACGGAGAAGAAAACAGGAAAAAAGTTGAACAGCTTTATGACAGAGAAAGCCATTATACGAAAATCTTAGGAATGTATGGCGGATTAAAATAAAAAAACTGTCATTCTGAGGCCAAAAGCCGAAGAATCCCCGCCCGACTTCGCTACGATGAAGTCGTTGCGGGCGGACCTTCGCCGTCAAAAACCACGAAGGGATCCTTCGCCCCGCATTTTGCGGGGCTCAGGATGACAGACAAAAAAGATTCCTCGGAATGATGTAAACGAGATTCCTCCCCACCACTTCGGCGGGTCGGAATGACAACCCCCTAATGTAATGAATTCAAATCCTAAAAACTACACCGGTTTGCGTCACGGCTTTTTGAATGCCGGGCTTTTGCTTTTGATAATATTTTGTCTGAGTGTTGAAGCTGATGTTTTTGGCGCCGGCGGCAAACCAAAACTGGCCAACTATTTTTTGAAAACCCCAATTTCCGCGAGCGAAATGCAAGAGCTGGCCAAATGGGATTTGGTGATATTGGGCATGCAGATTCAGGATACTAACCCCGAAATTTTTTCCACCCTGCGCGCGCTCAATCCTAAAATTAAAATCATTGCTTATCTTTCTACCATGGAATTTCCGGAACAAAATTATGTCAATTTGGAAAGCGCTAATGGACCTTGGCATAAAATGCGGGCGCAAGTCAATCAAAATTGGTATTTGAAAGATGGCTCAGGTAACATCCATTCCATCTGGCCGGGCAATAATTCTTTTAATTTAACCAAATTTTGTCCGGAAGTTAATGGCCAAAAATTTAATACCTGGTTGCCGCAGTTTGTCAAAAATACATTGATTGATACCGGCAATTGGGATGGTGTGTTTTTTGATAATGCTTTGGAAAGCATCAAAGATACCAACAATGGCAAGGTGGATATCAATAACGATGGCGTGATTGATGATAAGAATTTTGCTGACAGTAATTGGCGTGAAGGAGTTTTAACTATGCTGGCGGAAACGCGAAGGATTTTGGGCAATGACAAAATTATTATGGTGAACAGTTCCAGTTATGCCCAAGATTATATCAACGGCCGGCTTTATGAAACCTGGCCACATAGCTGGCTGGGCGGCTGGGCTGGCTCCATGCGCGATTATCAGAATTTGGAAAATCAAATAAAATACAGCCCTACAGTGGTGGTGTTAAACCCAAATACAAATAATACCGGCAAGCAAAATGATTTTCAAAAAGTTCGTTTTGGTCTTGGTTCGGCATTGATGGGTGGCGGTTATTTCGCTTTTGATTTTGGCACTAATGACCATTCACAACTTTGGTGGTATGACGAATATGATGTTAATTTAGGCGCGCCTTGGGGAGCGGCAAAAAACGTCTTAAACAATGGCGCGATACGATATGAGAACGGCGTGTGGCGGCGTGATTTTGAAAAAGGAGTGGTAATCGTGAATGCGACCACACAAACGCAAAAGATAGATTTAACGGACGCGGTTTATGAAAAGATTCGCGGCCAGCAGGATCCCAGCACTAATAGCGGACAAATAGTGAAACAGGTAACGCTGGCGCCGAATGACGGAATTTTTCTTTTGCGTAAATTAGAAATTTTGACGGGCGCGGTTTTTACCAACGGCTCTTTTGTGCGTATTTTTAATTCGATAGGACAAACAAAGCGCACTGGTTTTTATTCTTATAATCCTAAATTTGCCGGCGGGGAAGAAATTTTGATTTTGGATTTAGATGGCGACGGCCAAGCAGAAACAATTTCAGCTGGCGATTCTTTGGTACAAATTTGGAGCGCGGAGGGCAATAAGATCGCTTCTTTTTATCCTTATACTGCGAATTACAAACGCGGTGTGCGTTTGGCAGTGGGCGATCTGAATGGTGATAAAAAAATGGAAATTGTGACGGGCACAAAAAAAGGCGGCGGCCCGCACGTCAGAATTTTTGATAGCACCGGCCAATTGTTGGATAAGGGTTTTTTTGCTTTTGATAAAAGTTTGCGCGGGGGCGTGAGCGTGGCTTTAGGCGATGTTAACGGTGACGGCCAAGCAGAAATAATTGCTGGCGCGGGTGCGGGGCAAAAACCGGAAGTGCGTGTTTTTGACGCCAAAGGCCAACAATTAGGCGGGACTTTTTTTGCCTATGCTTTGAGTTTTCATGGAGGTGTGAATGTGGCCGTGGCTGATTTGAATAAAGACAAAAAAGATGAGATAATTACCGGGGCTGGCAGTGGCGGTGGTCCGCATGTTAGAATTTTTGATGCCAGCGGCAAAATAATTGACAAAGGATTTTTTGCTTTTGATAAAAATAAAAGAAATGGCGTCAGGGTGGGCGTGGCGGATGTTGATGGCGATGGGGAAAAGGAGGTGGTGGCAAGGGAATAAAAAAATAAAAAATAAGATATAAAAAATAAAAAATTGGAAAGTATTAGGAAAATCATTTATGGTTTTTAATTTATTATTTATGTTTTTTATCTTTTATTTTTAATCTTTTGTTTTATGCTTCAAGATAGGAAAATTCAAGACCTTTCTAATAGCGAGATTGTTATTAATAAAGAAGAAAAAGGATTAATTGAAAAGCGACCGCTTTATGTGCGCACGCTGAATGTTTTTGTGGCGCCTTTTAAAAGACGCTATGAAAGGCTTTACCGCGAACGCAAACGGCATCTAGTGGTGGATATACTTTTTATCACAGTGATTGTGCTTTTAATAATTTTAAATATTGTTTTAGCGCTTAAGGAATATAAGGTGGATTTGAGTTGGTGGCCGATTAGAAGAGAAGAGAAGGTGGCGGGTGGCGAACTTTTTTTAACGGTTGATAAGCAAACTGTGGCTATGGGCGAACAGATTAATTATATTTTGACGGTTAAAAATAACACCAATCAAAATTTAGAAAAACTGGAAGTGAGGGCGGGGTTGGCGGGAGCGGCGATAGAGGAAAGTTCTATAAAGACCAAGGGTAGCTATGCTCAAAATGAAATTATCTGGCAGAGCGAACAAAATGAAGGTTTAAAAAGTTTAAAGCCGGGTGAAGAAGTCCAGTTAGATTTTTCTTTAAAAATTAAAAATAAATTGATGGTGACTAATCCGGTGGTGACGGTGACAGCGCAGATGTCTGGTTGGGTGGGCAATAAAATTTTTAGCGGACAGGCTAATGAAATCGCAATTAAAATTAAAAGCGATTTAGGGTTGGAAACGGCGTATCAATATTATACGACTGAAGGCGAACAGCTGGGCATTGGCCCATGGCCGCCACAAACGGGCGAGCAAACTTCTTTGCGCATTTTTTGGCGAGTGAAAAATAATTTGAATAGAGTAGAAGAAGTGAAAATAACAGGTGTTTTGCCGCCGGGAGTGGAATGGACAGGGCGAACAGCAGTGAACGTGGGTGAAAATATTGAATTTGATCCAGAGAAAAGGGAAGTGAGCTGGAAAATTAAAATACTAACCACAACAACGGAAGCAGAAGGAAATTTTGAAGTTAATTTGACGCCTCAGACAGAAGCAAAAGGATTAATTTTGATTGAGAAAAACGGTATTAAAGGCTATGATACTTTTGCGAAAGAGGAGTTAATAAGGACGGTACCTGATTTGAAAATAGCGTGGTAATTTTTATTTAATTTTTAAGAAAAATCTCCTTTCTGGCAATCCGGAAGGAGGGTTATTTTTTTATTTTTAGAAAGTGATATAATGAAATTGGGGTTCCTTAAGTATTTGCCAATTTCGTCAATAATTGTTAATGGAGGCCCGGGTGCTCAAAAGTAAAATTTTGAGCTAGGGCATATCCAGCGGCCGTGAAACTGGATTTTAGCTAAAAATAAGTTGAACTTGTTTTTCAGCCAGAAGCCAGCCCATCGCAAGATAACGGCACAGTTAATTTTCAGGAAATTAGGCAAAATTAATAAGGAACCCCTTTCTTTAAATCCGAAAAGTTGAGTTTATGTTTTCCTTTTTAAAAACAAAAAAAGAAATTTTACTGCTGATAATTTTAGCGGGTGTTTTTTGCTGGGTTTATTCTTTTTTACCGCTGGCTCAACTGAAAGATAAAAATGTTCCGCTGCCAGAACTTACTTGGCGGTTTAATACGCCGGATGAAGTGATAAATTTTTATTTTACTGATTTATATGCCAGCCAGCAGCAATTATTTTATGAAGAACCGCTTAATCTTTTGACGGGCGGGACAATTTTTCCACGTTGGGCCAAGCCGGCGGGTGAGAGAATTACGCCAGGAACTTTTCAGGGGATAATTTTAATTTACGGTAATTTGGCGCGAGTGGTAGGACGAGCGGCGATTCCTTTTTTGACACCGTTTTTGGCTGTTTTAGGAGTGATAGTTTTTTATTTTTTAATCAAAGAATTTTTTATCCAGCGCGTGGCTTTAGTGGCCGCGCTTTTAATGTTTATTTTTCCGGGTTTTTGGTATTATGCGTCGCGGACCTTGTTTCATAATGTGTTGTTTTTAGTGTGTTTATTGAGCGGATTACTTTTTTTTATAAAAGTAATAAAAACAGATCTACGCGGATTAGAAAATAGATCTATACAGATACGCAGATTTATTTTGGCAATTTTGACGGGACTATTTTTTGGCTTGGCACTAATTACTCGCACCTCGGAAGTTGTTTGGGTAGCTTTGGTAGTTTTGATAATTTTATTAATTTTGAAACCGCGAATGAATAATTTTTGGTTGCCTGCTTTAGTAGGATTGGTGGTGGGCGCGCTGTGTTTTTTGCCAGTATTTCATAATAATAAAATTTTGTATGGTTCGTATTTTTCTTTTGGTTATACGACCAGTGTGGCAACGGATTTAGAGGACATTTCTTCGGCGCGGCCGCTTGGTTTAGTGCAGGCGCTGCTTTTACCTTTTGGTTTTCATCCCCTAAACATAGCCAGAGTTTTTTATCATTATTTTTTGAAATTATTTTGGCCTTGGCTGATTTTGTGGGCGTGGGGTTTGATTTGGTTTTTGAAAACAAAACCCAATAAAGAGCAGAAATTATTTATGGTGATATCATTAATGGTTAGTTGTTGGTTATTAATTTATTATGGCTCTTGGAAGTTTTCTGATAATTTAAGTGGATTAGTGAGCATTGGTTCTTCTTATGTCAGATATTTTTTGCCGTCATTTATTTTTGGTTTGCCTTTGGCGGCTTGGGTATTGGTGAAATTAGAGAGGTCGGGGTGGTTGGGGAAGACTGCGTTGTTAGTTGTTTGTTGTTGGTTGTTAGTTGCGAGTTGGCACCAGGTTTTTAGGGGAGGACCAGAAGGATTAATTGGAGTAAAGAATAATTTGTTAATCTATCGCCAACAGGCGGCGGAAGTTTTAAAATTGACTAAAGAAAATGATATTATTTTAGTTGATATTTCGCAGGATAAAATTATTTTTCCTGAACGGCGGCATATAATTGTGCCGCAAGGCGGTGAAGAATTGAAAGCGGTGCCATTACTTTTGAAAATGACGGAAATTTATTTTTTCTATCGTGCGGCTGATGTCAATGTTGATTTTTTAAATGAAAAAAAATTTAAACCGTATGGCTTGGAAATTTATGAGGGACAGAAACTTAATGGCGGGGGAATTTTGTTTAGGGTAAGAGAATTTGAAAGAAAACTTAGTGTGTCATCCTGATCCGCCAGCTGGCGGAGAAGGATTTCTACGCGAAGGGATTCTTCGCTTCGCTCAGAACGACATCCTTATTTGTTTTTATGAAATTTGAAAAATGGATTTTGATTATTATAATTCTGCTCGCTTTTGGCTGGCTGTTTTATCTTGATTTTGTGCCGGGAGATTCTTTTATGGCTAGCTATGATTTTTGTTCAGCGACGAGCAGAGTCACCGAGCTCTCACCAGGAAATCGGCTTTGGCCGCTAGAAAAAAATAATAATGAATGTTGGCAAAGAATTGGTGACAGCCCAGTTTATTTTGATGCGCGCACGCCGCAAAAATTTGAGCGCGCGGTGGTGACGATAAAATTTAAAAATCCGTTTGGACAAAAATTTCAGGTCGGGCCGCAAGTCGTTAAAGATGAATGGCAATGGAGGTTGCAGGATATTGCGGAAATAAAAAAAGAGGGGGAATGGAGTGTGGCTATTTTGAATTTTGATTTAGAAAATATTTATCAGAACGCCAATCATATGCGCTGGTTAATTTCCGCGCCGGAAGTACTGGAGAAAAAAGAGTTGCTGGCCGTGAGTGAAATCAGTATTCGTTGGGAAAAAGAAAAGTTAAATTTTAGTAATTTAGGCGAGCAGATTAAAAGTTATTTAAGGAAGATAATTAGATAATTGTTAAAATTGTTACAATTGTTAAATTGTTATCGCTCGTCGGTTGGCAAGGCCAACAATTTAGCAATTTAACCATTTAATTATTTTATGATAAGCAAAGTTATTAATAGAATATTTATTTTTAGTTTGATATTTTTCTTTGTCTTTTTTGCTTTGGAATTAGTGAAAGAAGGCTTTGTGTCCAATTATTTTGATTTGAACATTGTTTTGGCGGGGGTAATTATTTTGGGTTTATTAAATTTAATAATAAAATGTTGTCATACCGAGAGGTAGGATAACGACCAATCTCGTAATTTTTTGTCATCCCGTGCCGAGACACGGGATCCAGGAACCGTTTTTCTGGATTCCTGCCTTGCCGGCAGGCAGGCCGGATCAAGTTCGGGATGACAGACAACGAGATCCTTCGGCCGATTGTGATCGGCCTCAGGATGACAACATCATAATTATCTATGAACGATTGTCTTTTTTGCAAAATTATTGCTGGCGAAATTCCGGCGCAAAAGGTCTACGAAGATGAAAAAGTGCTGGCAATTTTGGACATTAAGCCGGTCAATCCAGGGCATGTTTTGATTTTACCAAAAGAGCATTTTGCTGATTTTTTGGACACACCACCGGAAGTAATTGAAAAAATGTCAGAAGTTGCTAAAAAGATTGCGGCAGCATTAAAAACATCTTTGCGGGCTGAGGGTTTTAATATTACTTTTAATTCCGGACAAGCGGCGGGCCAGGTGATTTTTCATACCCATATGCATGTGATGCCGCGTTTTTTGGGCGACGGCCATGAACTTTGGCAAGGGCAAGATTATAGATTGGGGGAGATGGAAGAAATAGGAGAGAAAATACGAAAAGAATTATGATTTAAGATTTATGATTTAAGGTTTATGAATAAAAGCCGCCCCGATAGCGCTTCGCTTATCGGGACGGCTTTATTATTTATTTATTGGATTTGACTGACAAAGAAATTATTTTCTTTATCTAACCAATAAATTTTATCACCTTTGTCATTAAGCCAAAGTGAAGATGTGTTTTTGAGAGCGGAAAAATTAACAGTGTCACGCACGACATTATTGC
>Ga0233422_10000543_pt1 | contig 18581 bp, 23 predicted proteins | sample Watercolumn_Mata_2_FD_182724 | JGI IMG/M metagenome (GOLD analysis project Ga0233422, IMG submission 182724) | Freshwater microbial communities from Lake Matano, South Sulawesi, Indonesia - Watercolumn_Matano_2014_110_MG | ecosystem: Environmental > Aquatic > Freshwater > Lake | place...
TAATGCAGGCTTGGCTTATATGTTGACAGAAGATGTTTCAAAAGATAATCTTGCTCTTGTTTCTGAATATCCTTTTAGGGATGTTGGAGTTAATGGGTTATATGGGGTTTACTTGAACTTGGATTGCAGCCTGTTTGCTGGGGGTGTCAATCTGGTTGATTCTAGCGGCGATGGTCGGGTGGTTCGTTATGATGCTGAAGGTGTTGCGCCGAAAAAATTAGCATGTCCAGAATCTAATTTAATTAAATCTTTAACAAATAATTTTTTAAAGAAGTTTTAGATTTATTTTAAGTTATGAAATACAGAAGCGACTTGCGAGAAGCTTCAGTGAAGGGCATTGCTCTTTGAATTGATTAATGAGCTATAATGTCGTGGGGCTTGACGCCAACGAGAACAGGGCTAATTGCAATCTTCATATGAGTCTAGCGAATTGCAACCCTCATTTCAGAATAGTTCTTCCAGGGCAATCTTTAAAATGGAATCTGAAAAGGAAATTTATTGTAAGATAATCTCTTTAGAAAATTTAATTTTTGCTCACAAAAAAGCAAGAAAAGGAAAAACGAAAAAAGAGTATGTATTGGAATTTGAAAAAAATCTTGCATATAATTTAAAAATTCTTTACGATGAGTTAAGAAATCAAACTTATAATCCTCAACCATCAAAAACTTTTATTTTGCGAGACCCAAAAACCCGCAAAATTTTTGTTTCAGATTTTAGAGATAGAATTGTTCATCATGCTTTGTGCAATATAATTGAGCCAATCTTTGATAAAACTTTTATTTATGATTCTTGCGCAAACAGAAAAAGAAAGGGAACTCTGTTTGCAATTAAAAGATTTGATTTATTTAAAAGAAAAATTACAAAAAATTTACATTCAAAAGCATTTTGTCTTAAAGCAGATATTAAGCATTCAAAAATTTTTAACCCAATTACAAATTAGAAAACTGCACCTAAAAAAATTAATTTCTTAATATTCTTCAAGTTCGTCTTTCTTCTCTTCTTTCTTCTTGATTACTTCTTTAGGTATTGCAGCGAAAGATGGTGTTGCAATGATTACATCTCCGAATCCGGCAATGCTACCATTCATAGCTTCAACTGTTTTCTTTACCTTAGTTACAGCCCTTCTAAGTTCTACAGGGTCTTTTTTCTTCAAGTTTCTGATATCAATTACAGCAATTGTGTATCCTTCTCTCAAAGAATTTAAGATAAAGTTAGTATCTTCATAATCTTTCATTACGAATAACCTAACAAGAACCTTAGTATCTTTTTTTGTCTGCCCTACATCAATCTCAAGATAGTCTTCACCTGAAGAGTCTCCTTTGAAAGACAAAGCATCTCTTATTTTTTTGAATACCATGATTATTTTAAATATGTGTTATTTATAAAGATTTCGGGACTAATTTTAAGCATTTGTTTTTGCGTTTTTTAAAAATTCTTTTCGCAATTTTTCTGCTTTTTCAGAAAAAATTTCTTCTTGCTTGTCAAGTGCGTTAATTCTCGACGAGATAATCTTTTCTTTTTCTTTTAATTAATTTTTTATTTCACTTTTTTCTTTGCTAATCATTAACTGCCCGACGATTTTATAAACTTCGCCCTTTGATTTTTCTAATTCTTTCGACGCTGAATCTATTTCGTTAAGTTCCATTTGAAAAGCCTGCTTTTGAATAATTATATTTTGTAAATTTTGTTCTACTATCTGCATTTCTTGCAATTTTTTGTCTTTGTCTTCCATTTTATTTTTTAAGATGGAGAGTTAGAAATTTTAGTTTCTTTGTCTTCCATTTAATTTGATTTTACTTTTTTTAATTTTGTTCGTGGCTTGAAAAAGATTTTACTCCCGCAAACAGAGCAGAGAAATCTCTTTTTAAGTTCACTGCTTTCCATTTCTTTTCCGCACTTGAAACATTTATATTTTACCATCTTAATTTAATCTGAATTTAAATAATAAGTATTTGAAGCAAATTTTTTTCCGCACTTCTTGCAATTCCAAATTCCTTTTGAAATTCTTTTAACTCCAAGTTTTTTGCAAAAAGGGCATTTTTGTTTTACTCGCTGTTTTGTTTCTATTTGAACAAGTCTATCTCTGACTCGCTTTCCGTATCTTGCTCCAAATCTTCCTGCTGATTTTACTTTCTTTAATTTTGTTGGCATTTTATTTTAAATGGGGATACGCGGATTTGAACCGCGGTCGTCAGGTCCCAAACCTGAAAGGCTAACCAAGCTACCCCATATCCCCTTAACAATTTAGAGGAATTGAGATTTATAAAGCATTCTAATTATTTCTTTTTTTCGTCTTTTTTTCCTGGTTTTTCAATTTCTTTTGCAGATGTTGTCTCAGTTGTGCTTGTTGTTTGAGATTCTTTTTCTGCAACAGCAGCAGCTGCAGCAAGTTCAGCAGCCTTTATTTTTTGATCTTGCTTCTGCTTTATATCTAAATAAAATTCCTTTAATTTTTTCTTTTTCTCGTCGCTGGTTTCTATTTTTTCTGCTTTAATTTCTTTATCATATTTTCCTTCATTAATTTCTTTTTCAATTTCTTGAGGTAATTTATTTTCAATTAATATTCCTAAACTCACGCAACTTCCAGCAACTGTTTTAACAGCAGATTTTAAATCATTGCACAAAAGATTTTGCATCTTTGTTTTTGCTATTTTGATAATTTGTTCAATTGAAGCATTTTGAACTTTGATTTCTTTTTGTTTTCCAGAACCTTTATCAATACCTAATTCTTTTTTTAATAATTCTGAAACAGGTGGTGAAAAAATCTGGACTTCAAATTGTTTTGTAGAAGTATTTACATTTAATTCAACAGGAACTTTCATGCCTGAAAATTCTTTTGTAGCTTCGTTAACTTTTTGAATAACTTGATTAACATTAATTCCAGCTGGCCCAAGTTTCTGACTAAGTGCAGGTCCAGGTTTCATGCTTCCGCCTTCAACTAATAATTTAACTTGCATCTTCTTCTCTCCTTATAACTTTAACATTGTCAATTTTAAGTGTGACTGGCAATGGAATAACAGAGCCGAGCAAACTCACAACTATTTCTTCTTTCTGTTTGTCTATTCTTAAAACTTTCGCTTTTTCACCTTTCAAAGTTGAACCAATAATTTCTACAATATCCCCTTCTTTAATTGTAATTGAAACCGCGCTTGATTCAACCATATTTTTTATCTCGTCGTAACCCAAAGTTTTTCCAATAATTCCTTTTACATACGGCAAATTATAAACAGATTCTTCTGCTGATTCTCTGTCCTCTGCTTCTAATAAAATATATCCTCGAAGTCCGTGCGGTCTTAAAACAGAATAAACATTAAGATTTTTTTTATTTACTCTTTCTGCAATATTCTCGACGCATTTGTCTTCTTTATTCGTCGTTACTTTTATTATAAATATCATTTTAGTCCTGCCTACGTCTTAACTTCTTAAGAAGTAGATGTTAATTTATAAATTTAGGGATTTATAAATTTATCTCCAATATCTTTTTCCAAGTTCATTCAAATATTCATCTAAATATTTTCGTTCTAATTCGTTTAATCTTTTTCGAGAAGGTCTTTAAGTTTTCCCGATATCTTAAAATATATATTATCGAATATATATTATTAATCACATAAATATTTAAAAACCATTTAGATTTAGAAACTAAATGAAAAGAAATTTGTTATTGATAAGCAATTCAACATTGTTTGGAAGTGAGTATCTTGACCATTGTGAAAATAACATAAAAGAATTTCTTGGTGATCTGAAAGGTTATGTTGCTTTTGTTCCTTATGCTAGACCTAATTTATTAACTCATGAAGCATATACTGATTTAGCGAAACAAAGATTTGCTAAAATGGGTTATAAATTGATTAGTGTGACAGAATCATCAGCCCCCCAACCAGTACTTTATGATTGTGATGCTATTTTTATAGGTGGTGGAAATACTTTTGTTTTATTAGATCAAATATACCAAAATAGCTTATTAATTCCTATTAGAGAACAAGTTCAAGAATTGGGAAAGAAATATATTGGAGCAAGCGCAGGTGCAAATGTTGCTTGTAAAACAATAAAAACAACAAATGATATGCCTATTGTTTATCCGCCTAGTTTTTTCGGTCTTGGGTTAGTCCCATTTAATATTAATCCCCATTATTTAGACGCTGATCCCAATTCAAAACATAAAGGTGAAACAAGAGAAACAAGATTAAATGAGTTTAGAGGTTATAACGATGAAATGGTTGTTGCATTAAGAGAGGGTGCAATGTTGAAAGTTATAGACGATATTGTTGAGTTAAACGGAATTTCTTTGAGCGGATCGAATATTGCCAGAATTTTCGTAAAAGGTAAAGAACCAACAGAACATATTGCTGGAGAGAGATTAGATTTTTTGTTGAAATAAATTATTCATCTTTAAAACACCTTACAGAAAAATAATTTCCTTCTAAAATATAATCATCTCTTTCAACTCCAGTTAAATCTTTCCATAAAATTCTGTTGAATGGATTATCTCCTGTTTTTGTTGAAGTCCAAAAATATCCATTATATCCAAAATTCAAATAATTTCCTGTTGAAGTTCTGTGTCCTGCAAGTATTCCATCAAATCCAGAGATTCCTCCCTCTTTTAATTTTGTTCCAACATTTTCATTTGCTCCGCGATTAGTTCCTTTTTGGTTTGCTTCTTCTAAACTCATACCTAAAAATATTTCCAATTCTTTGAATTCGTCGTCGCTGGGCAAGTGCCAACCAATCGGGCAGACTGAATTTGCACTGCTCCAATTATACAATCTTCCGTTTTCAGAATAACTTGGGTCATTATTGTAATAATAGGAATTAGAAGAATTATAATTTAAATTTTCTGCAAACATTTCTTGATCACCTATTTTAACAATTTTATATTCTTGTCCGTCTCGAGGATCTGTAAAAATATTTCCAGAATTAAATAATTCAAGCAATTTCTCCTCGTAATTAATAATCTCTTTTTCATAATCTGAAATTCCCATGCCAATAACAGAGCTATTTATTGAAATTTTCCCGTCAATACCCCCAAATAAATTTAGCCAAGGGTTCTCGTTTGTATTTACATGCAATTTTAAATAAGGAGAAATTTCCACACTTGGTCCGATAAAACCATAAAGAAGAACATCTAATTTTGGTCCAAGCGAAGTTGTAATATCTGCATTAAGATAGGTGTTTGGTGTTTCAAATATGAAATTTTTTGTAAAATCTTTTGAATAATTCCACCCTTCGTTGTAATTTATAGACGCTGTTAAAGTATTTGTTTGTTCAACAACTGCATGTGCTTCTGCATTTATTTCTCCATTCGCTTTAGCGTATAAATCAAAAACAGGTGTTAAAATAATAGGAAAAGTTGTTGAAGGAATAAAGAAAATGATTGGTTTAAATTTATGTTCTGCAATTAATTTTTCTTCTTCAATATTATAATTTGTAAGTTCAGCGTCTAATTCAATTCTTGTTAAAGTTTCCAAACCACTTTTAAACGACGCTGTTTGTTTTCCAAAATCAAAATTTAATTCAAAGTTCGCGTTTAAATAAATTTTTCCATTTGTTCTAATTTGATCATTTGTTGTAGTTTCGTTTCCATCTAAATCATAGATAATCACATTAAACAAATCATATTCAAAATCATAATTCCATAAGGATTCTTTTAATCTAACTCCTTTTTCCAATTTTGAAAGTTTTAAATCACTTGGTTTTAAATTCTTTGTAAATCTAATTTCTCCTGATTCTATTGCGTCACCGAGATTTGCATTAGTCAAATATGCAGAATGCCCATCGTCAAAAACACCTGTAACTTTTTTTAGAATTCCTTCAGGTGTTTTTTCTGAAACACTTCCTACAATAAATGTATTTTCGCTCAATATTGGAGAATTGTAAGAAGAATTAAATTTAATTTCATTTCCATCAAAGTAATTTATTTCTTGAAGATTTTGTTCTGTAAGAATTCGTGTATTTGGAGACAAAACAATTTCATTTGAATTGTTATCTGGTTTCTCTGAATTTTCTTTTTTACAACCAAATAATAAAGAAGATACTACTGCCCAAGTTAAAACAGCTTTTTTTCCAAAACACAAAATTTTTTCTAAATTCATTTTAAAATAAATTTACGATTATAGAAATTATAAACCCAACAACACCTAAAACTAAAATTCCGATTGCAGTAACTTTTGAAATAAGATTAAATTCTTTTTTCGTCGGCCTTTTCATAACAAGCCAAACTCTCTTGCATTTTTGCACAAATCCTTTAAAACTATTCCACGCATCCATTAAATAAAATAGTTTGTGAGATTTTTAAATATTGTTAAAATGAACTTATAAATAAATTATTTTTCTATCTTTTTTTTCAAAACAAATCATTGTTTATTCTTATCTATAATTAAATTCAAAATTTCTAATATATCGTGCTGATGAGGTGGGCTTAACATCCCAAAAATTTTGATTATTTCGAGTATTATGAAAGAATTATTTTTATTTATTTTGAAATATGCAAATTCTTTTGCATTTGTGCATCTTCCAATTAAAGGACTATCTGATTTTAACTCAGTTACAGGAAAACAAAAATAAAGCATAGGTTGAATTCCAACAGCTTTTTGTTTTTCTCTGATAGTAATTTCAGTGATTATTTCATAATTTTTGAATTTGTGCACCTATTATTTCCATATTAATCCCAATCTATAAAATAACAATCTCTTATTAATAAATATATTTAATCTTCAGCATTGCTGTAAAAATCAATTCCTAATTCTTCTTCAATTTCTTTCCTTTTTCTTTCTTCACCTGATTCTGTTCTCCCAGTAATCTGTGAACTTTTAACTCCAGTCACGACGAGCAAAACTCGAATTGATTTAGCCATATCTTCAGAAATCTTCGCACCCCAAATCATTTTAGCGTCAGGACTTAATTTATCTCCAACAGATTTAATTATTTCTTTGCATTCATCTAAACTCATGTCAGCTCCACCGATAACATTTATTAAAGCACCAGTTGCATTTGAAATATCAACATCAAGTAAAGGATTTTGCACTGCTTTTTGAACAGCGTCGAGAGCCCGATGTTCTGTGTCAGATTCTCCCATGCCAATTAATGAAACTCCGCCGTTAATCATAACTGTTCTCACATCTGCAAAATCAAGATTTACTAAACCAGTTGTTGTAACAAGTTCTGTAATTCCTTTGACTGCGTTTGTCAAAATTTCGTCAGCGATTTTAAAAGCAGTTTGCAATGGCAGTTCAGGAGCAAGTTCTAAAAGTTTGTCGTTGGGAATCACGATTAAAGTATCAACAACAGATTCCATTCTGTCTAAACCTTCAATTGCATTTTCAATTCTTTTTTGTCCCTCGACTGTAAAAGGCATAGTAACTACTCCGATTGTTAAAGCACCTTGTTTTTTTGCAAGAGCAGCAACAACAGGGGCCGCGCCTGTCCCAGTTCCTCCTCCAAGTCCGCAAGTAATGAATATCATATCGCTGTCAGATAATTTTTTCTTTATTTCTGCTTCAGATTCTTTTGCAGCCTCTTGCCCAATCCGAGGATTGCTGCCAGCACCGAGCCCGTGAGTTAATTCTTTTCCGAGCAAAACTTTGTGGTCAGCGTTAGCATAAAGCAAGTCCTGTGCATCTGTGTTCATTGCAATAAGTTCTCCTCCACGAACTCCAATCTCTTTCATTCTACTCAAAGAATTATTCCCACCCCCGCCAATTCCAATAACTTTAATTTTTGCAGATTGCTTTTTTAAAATTTCAACTAATTCTAAATCAATTTCTTTTGTTTTTGAACTTGAAAGATCCAATTCTCCTTTTCCATAAACTTCAGCCATACACAATAGAACTAATTACCATTTATAAAAATTATTGTGTTACTTGGGGGTAGATTTTTAAAGAAATTTTCCTTAACAATTGAATGAAATCAAGTAAAAAAATTGCTTTTTTGTTTTTATTTATATCTTTAATTTTAATTTTAATCGGAGTGGATTTTAATATTACTGGAAATTTTATTAATAATTATTTTGTTGGAAGATTTTCAATTTTGCATTTTATTGGGTTATTTTTATTTGTCTCTTCTTTGATTGTTTTAGTTAGCAAAAAACTTGAAGCAATAGTTGTTCCAACAGGCCCATCCTACGAAGCAGATAGACAAAGAGCAGAAGGAGGATTAAGAAAATATCATGAAGATAATTCAAGATTAGTAATTATCAGTGGAGAAGTTAATGAAAAAAATGGTGAAAGAAAATTTATTGGTTCTCAGCCAATGAAAATTTACAAACAAATGAGAAAACAAGGTGTTCCGAGAGACCATTTTATTTTTGAAAGCCATTCACACAATACGCAAGAAAATGTGAGATATATTTGTGAGGAGATGGATAAAATAAAAGATAAAAAGGACATAACAAATATAATTATTGTTACAGATGAACATCACGCAAAAAGATTTAAAATGCTTTTTAATAAATCTAAAAAATATGGGCTTGCTCCGAAGAGCCTTAAAATTGAAACTTATTCAAGAAATATAGAAAGAACTTATAATCCTTTCAAAGCAACTTTAGCATATATAAAAGATTATTTTACTTTTGGAAAATCTTTGAGATGAGAATTTATCATCAATTAAAATAAATCTTACCCATTCTGATGTTTTTGTTTTTTGATTGAATATTTCTTAATAAGTTTTCAACATCTTTTCTTTCACTTAGTGGGATTTCTTCAATTTTTGGTTCGGGCTGAAAAAATTGATACCATCTCTTTTTCATTTCTACTTTATATCCATGAATTTCAAAATCTGTCTCACAAATTCTTCTCAATCCTAAAGAAGTATCTATTATTTCGTTTCCTTCTCTTAGATAAGTTTTGTAAACAATAATTTTTCCATTTAATATCTTCTTTTCTTCAATGCTAAAAGAGGCAATACCTCTTCCAATCGCTCCTCTTGTAAATTCAAAATCCATAAAGGAATCTATTGGCAATTTGGGGTATTCTTTTAATGTAAGACCTTCTTTTGGCATAATCTTTTTGAAATATTAAACTATTTAAATCTATCTCTTCTTCTCCAATTTCTTTATTCTTTTCTCAATTTCTTCAAATTTTTTCTCGTTGTTTAAATCAAAAATTCTTTCTAAAATTAATAAAGTTGGAAAAATTACAATTAACGTGAAAATAAATCCTTTTAAGGTCAATCTTTCAATCTCAGTCCATTTTAAATCAAAGAAAATTCCATGAATAATTGAAGCAATAGAAACTAAAACAGCGAATATTAAAGTTATTAAAACCTGTTTCTTTAATAATGGCAACCCCTTCATAAAATTATAAGTTTTTTAGTTATTTAAACTTTTTTCTCTTTTATTTTTCTTCAGCTTCTAAATCTAAATCAAATAATTCTTTATATTTTTCTTTAAAGAGTTCAGCAAATTTTTTAAAACCCTTATCAACTTTTAATATTAATTTCTTGTCTTTAATTTCAAACTCAAAATTTTTTCTAAATAAAAATTCATTCATTGCATTAATTTTTTCTTTAATATCTTTGATTCTTCTTAAAATTCTGATTTCGTAAATAATATCTTTTCCAGAAAGTGGATTGTTAAAATCAATTAAAACTCTTCCTCCCGAGACACTTAATACTTTTCCAATTCTGTTGTCAAAATTAAAAATATAGCCGGGAAGAGGATTTATTTTCTGTTCGTGAAAGATTTTTATCGGAGCCATTTGAATTAATTTCGGATTTCTTATTCCAAAAGCATTTTCAGGTGAAAGCTCAACATAATAGTTTCCAATTTCTTTTCCAATTAAAAAATTATCAACCCCTTCTAAAAACATGCCTTCACCGAGGGCAAACACGAAAGGTTTTGCTTCAATTTTAAAATCAGTTTTTTTCAAATCTTCTTTTATATTTGTGTCAAAAATTTCTCCGTTCTTCACTTTTCCAGTGTATTCAATTTCTATAAAATCTTTTTTTTGCAAAGGCATAATAAATTGATGAGTGAAAATGTTTATAAATCTATTTTTTTTCTTTAATCTATGGTTGCTAAAATAATTGATGCTACTGAAGCAAAAGTTGGCACGAATATTATGTTGGAAAAAGAATGTTTTGCTGTCAAGAAAATGGATGTTTCTAAAACAGGAAAGCACGGGCACACCAAGTGTCGAATCGAGGCTGAAAATATGATTTCAGGAAATAAAAAAGTTTTCGTTGTTCCAGGACACGAGAGGTTTGAAGTTCCGTTAGTTTTGAAACACAGAGCGCAAGTTTTGTCTATTGGTGATAAAGTAAGTGTTATGAATTTAGAAACTTTTGAAACAATTGAAATTGATTGTTCAGAAGAATTGCGTTCGCAAATTCACGAAAATTCTAATGTTGAATATTGGGATATTGAAGGTTTTTTAGTAATTAAAAGAATGTTGTAAATATCTTTTGAAGAATATAAATCTCTATAATAAAAACCCTTAAAAACCCCTGTTCTCTAAATTAATTATAAAATAAATTTCCTCAACTTCTGTCAAGGTGCGAAAGGAAGTTGTTTTCAGCGCCGAGAGGGAAGATTAAGCGAAAGAAACCATAGGTGTCGTCGCATGGCCCAAAAAATACCCGAAGCGCAAGCTCGTATGTTCAAGAATGTTTTTGTTTGCACTAAATGCAAATCTAAAATACGAGCAGATCCTCAGAGAATTTTAAAAGGAAAAGTTAGATGCAGAAAATGCAAAAAATCTGCGTTCAGACCAATTAAGAAAAAATAATTCCTAAACATTAATAAACTAAATTTTCTTAAACAAATAATAGGTGAAATAAATTAGCAAACAAAAATGAATTTTACATTTCTGGATATAGGATTATTAGTATTATTTGCAATTGCAATCGGGATTTTTCTCTTCAAAAATCGCAAAAATCTCAAGAAAGAAGGATTTTTGCTCCTCTATAAAACAAAATGGGGAATTAATTTAATAAATAAAACAGCAAAAAAATATCCCAAAACATTAAGATTTCTGAGTTATGTTTCAATAATTTTAGGTTATTTATTAATGCTCGGCATGATTTATCTTTTTATAAGAGTTGTTTGGATTTATATCTTTCATACAGAGGTTGTAAAAATCGTAAAAATACCGCCGATTGCTCCATTAATTCCATATCTTCCGCAAATTTTTAAATTAAATTTTCTCCCCCCATTTTATTTTATTTATTGGATAATAATTTTAGCAGTTATTGCAATCAGTCACGAATTTTTTCACGGAATTTTCGCATCATTGTATCAAGTCAAAATAAAGAAAACTGGTTTTGGATTTTTTCCATTTTTCCTTCCAATATTTTTAGCAGCATTTGTAGAATTAGATGAAAAACAAATGCAAAAAAAATCAAATTTCTCTCAAAGAGCAGTTTTATCTGCAGGAACCTTTGCAAATATTCTCGTCGCTGGTCTGATTTTAATTTTAATATTTATTTTCTATCCGCTTTCATTTCATGCAGGAGGAATTGTATTTGACGACTACGTTTATAATATTGTAAATGTTTCTTCTGTGACTTTGCTAAATGGAATTTCTTTAAATAATCCTTCTTATAATCAGATTTCTGAAATTATGAATAAATCAGGAGAGAATATTTTTGTAGCAGATAATCTTTCTTATTATGGGTATAAGGGTGCAACAAAAGATAAAACCCAAATCGCATTGTATTATGACACACCTGCAATAAAAGAAAATATTTACGGCCCAATAATTGCAATAAACGAATTTAAAGTAAATTCAATTAAATCATTTGAAAAGGAACTTTCTAAATATAAAATTGGAGATGAAATTATTGTTGCCACAAAAATTAATGGAGAGCAAAAAAATTATAAAATAGTTTTAAAAGAAAATCCGTTAAAACCGAATTCTGCATGGATGGGAGTGACTTTTTTCAATCAGCAAAAAAGTTTTGTGTCAAAATTCTTTTCATTTTTTTCTTCTTACAAAGAGCCGCATATTTATTATGAGCCAAAATATTCTTTTGCAGTTTTCATTTATGATTTGTTATGGTGGCTTGTTTTAATAAGTTTCAGTGTTGCTCTTGTAAATATGCTTCCCATGGGAATTTTTGACGGAGGCAGATTTTTTTATCTGACTGTTTTATTATTTACAAAATCTGAAAAAATTGCAAAGAAATCTTTTAAAATAATTACTGCAGTTTTTTTAGCATTATTATTTTTAATTATGATTTTTTGGTTTAAAGGATTGTTTTAATTTTTATTTTTGCATTGAAAAAAATCCTCTTGAAGATTTGTTTGGGTGCTTTTTGTATTCTCTTGCAAACGAAATATCTTCTATTGAATAAAATGCTTTTGGATTGAACCTGTCAATCATATTAATAACTTTTTTAAGGTTTTTTTTGTGGATTATTAAAAATACTAATTTAACATTTCCATAATTCCCTTTCCCGTCGAATACTGTTACAGGATATTCAAGTTTCCTAAACTCTTCAATCAATGTTTTTGGGTCTTTTTGACTTATTAATCTTATAATTACTTTTCCTATTGAAAGTTTTTTTTCAATTAACATGCCGATTAATGTTCCAGTGGCAAATCCTCCTGCGTATGCAACATAAAATATAAAATTTGAAGCATTTCCCATTAATTTGTTGATTGCGATTATCCAAATAAGAATTTCAACAAACCCTAAAATAGGAGCAACAAATCTAAATCCTTTTGAAACAAAAATGATTCTAATCGTTCCTATACTAACATCTAAAATTCTCGCATAAAATATTAGCAAGGGCAGTAAAACATATCCTATAATGTCAAATGTCATTAGCATATTCAAAATTTTTAATATATAAACCTTGTTTTATTATCTTGTGATAGTTAAATTAATATCATCTATTGAGGTCATTTATTTTTGATGTAAAAAATTGGCAGATTGTCATGAATTATGTTGTAGATTAAGAGAGAATTTATTCAAAATTTAAGATTTTTAAATTCAATTCTCTTTCTCTTTTTATGCTTTCAAAAAAAACAAAAGAATCTTTGGAAAAAATGCATTATGGAATTGCAGGAAATCATTCTGCTGTGCAAGTTTGTAGATGGACAAAAAATTCTCTTAATGGAAAAGGCGCATGTTGGAAAGAAAAATTTTATGGGATTAAAAGCCATCGCTGTTGTCAAATGTCTCCTGCTGTAATGTGGTGTGAAAATTCGTGTTTGCATTGTTGGAGGCCCATAACAAAAGTTTGTGATTCTAATATGAAAAATGCAAAAATTGATGAACCCAAATTTATAATTGAAGAAATTTTAAAACAAAGAAAAAAACTTATGACTGGATTTAAAGGCGATAAAAAAATTTCAAGAAAAAAGTATTTTGAATCAATTGAACCAACGCTGTTTACATTTTCTCTTTCAGGTGAGCCAACACTTTATCCAAAATTAGGAGAATTAATTAAAGAAATTAGAAAAAGAAAAGCAGTTTCATTTATTGTTACAAATGGTTTAAATCCAAGAGTTTTAAAAAAATTAGAGAAAGAAAAATCTCTTCCAACACAATTAACAATTTCAATGAATGCTCCTAATGAAAAATTATACAAAATTTGGCACAATTCAAAAAATAAAAATGCTTGGAAAGAGTTTAATAAAAGTTTAGAAGTTATGAAAACACTTAAAGGAAAAACTCGTCGAGCAATTCGACTGACACTTGTAAAACCGTCGATAAATAAAAAAGAAATAAACGCAATAAATAATATGTCAGATGAATTAACTTCTCAATACGCGAGTTTAATTAAAAAAGCAGAACCAGATTTTGTGCATGTTAAAGGATTTAAATCAATTGGTTACTCAAGAAAAAGATTTGATTATGACAGACAACCTTTTTATGAAGAAGTTTTAGATTATGCAAAAAAATTAATGTTTGAATTAAACAAAAATACAAATTCAAAAATTCCTTGGAAAATTCTTGGAAAAGAAAATCGAAGCTGTGTTGTTGTACTGGGAAAAAATAAAAAAGATATGAAAATTAAGAAAGAGGAGATTTAAACAAAATATTTTTTTCTTATTTTCTCGCCTTTTTCCGTTATTACTAAATGCCCTGAATCATCATTTCCGTCAATATTAAAAATACCTAATTTAATCGGCAAGTATTCTTTTAATGTTTTAAACTTTGATTTATTTGTTAATTCAACAAAAGTTCTGCCGACCCCATAATCTTTAATCAATAAATAAATTTCATCTGCAATATTATAAACCTCTTCATTAGATGCATTTATATCTGTATTTAAATAATTTATAATTTCATTATAATTTTCTTCAATGAACTCTCTGATAAATTTAAATCTTTTATTCTCTTTTTTTAGTTCTTTCTTGAGAATTCTTATTTTTTCTTCTCGTTTTTTATTGATAAATTCATCTAAATTTTTCATCTTACAAATAAACAACTCCATTTTTAGTTAAAGCGCAAAAGCGAATTCCTGCAGGTACACTCAGCAACGCTGAAATCAAAGCCATGTGTTCTTTTCCGTCGCCAGAAGCAATACTCAACGCAACTTCTGTTCCTTTAATTTTATCTTTTATTTTTTTCAAAATATCTTCTTTTAATTCAACAATTTTTTGATTTAAATCAACTTTAACAAATTCAAATTTTTTTTCATGTTTGAAATTTTTTGCAAAATCATCTCCAATTAAAATTATTTTGTCCCATTCATTATATTTCATAAGTCCAGAAACCTGGGTCCATGTTCCTTCTCCTCGTGATAATATTGCTACAAGTTCCATTTTACTGATATTTCTGTTTTCTCCTTTGTGCTTCTTTTTCATTTATCTTAATATAAAAATATTCTGAATTTAAAATAAGTTTGTTTGTGTCCTCTTCAACTTTTGCACCAGACAAGTTTAAACTTTCTTTGTTTCCAACAATTAATTCTAATTTCCCATCTTTTATTGCAATAATCAATTCTTCTTGTCCATTTTTCCTTTTTCTTATTTCATAGTATTTATCCATTCTTTTTTTAGAAAATTGTAGTTTATAAGCATTATTGTGATTTTATTCAACAAATATTTTAGTTTTTCTCTCTTTTTAATTCATTATAAACACTATAACATGCAACAGCCCCTTCTGAACAGGCAGTTACAACTTGTTTGAGAGAATTATTTGTGCAGTCTCCTGCTGCAAAAACTCCTTGCACATTTGTTTTTTGAGATTTATCTGCTATAATTTCTCCATCTTCTAAATTTACTTTTAATTTTTCTGCAAGTTTTATGTTTGGGACGCCCCCAATTTCAATAAATAAACCCCCAATTTTTAAAGTACTCCTTTTGCCTTTAGTTTCAATTTCTATTTCACTTAACTTTTCTTCTCCGAGAATTTTTTTAACTTTTGTATTAAATAAAACTTCAATTTTCTTTTCTTTATTTATTTGTTCAATCCAAATTGGCTCTGGTTTTGTAAATTTTTCTTTTCTGTAAATAATATAAATCTTTTTTGCAAATTTTGTTAAGAGCAGGGCAGACATTAAAGCAGAATCACTTCCACCAACAACTCCAACAATTTTATTTTTGTAAAAACCAGAATCGCAAGTCGCACAGTAACTCACGCCTTTTCCAGTGAATTTTTGCTCATTTTCAATCCCAAGTTTTTTTCTTTCACTTCCTGCTGCTAAAATTATTTTTTTTGCATAATAAATATCTTTGTTTGTTTTAATCTCAAAGTTTTTATTTTTATTTATATACTCAACAATTTCTTGTTTTATTCTAACTCCCAAATTTTGCACTTGTTTAATCATTTTCAAAGTCAGTTCCATGCCAGTTATTTTTTCATACGAGGGAAAATTGCAGACTTCATGAATTGTTCCAGCAGTTCCTCCGGGGATTTTTCCAATTATTAAGGTTTCTAATTTATAGCGTCCAGCGTAAATTCCAGCGCATAATCCAGCAGGTCCTGCACCAATTATAATTAAGTCGTAAATTTTCATAAATAAATCACGAAAATCTTTTTTATAAATATTCGGATTAAAAATTATAAATAATTTCCCCACTTAAACTTTCAATTGATTTTTTTTCAGAATTTTCTTCATCTTCAATATCTCCAACATCATTGTTCTTTTCTTCTCCACTAATCATCATCTTAAACATTGTTCTGAATAATTTATTAACATCTTTTTTAGAATCTTCAGGGCTTATTTCAGCAGAGTTTAAAATTCCAATCACACGAAATATTTTTTTTACTTCTTTTGTTATTTTTTTTACTGATTGCTGTCGTGATTTTTTGTCCCACGGAGGAGATTCTAATTCTTCTCCCCGCATTTCTTTCTCTTCTAACTGAATTAAATTATAAATTTTTTCAAAGTCAATAACTATTTTTGCATCTTGTTCAGGAATCTCTTCAGGAAGCATCGGTGTAATTTCTATGATCTCCTGTTCACTTATTTTTGCATATAAATTAAAAACTATTTCATCTTTTTCATAATCTTTAAATTGAACAACAACATCAAAACTCCCGCCATATTTGTTTGAAAGTTCTTTTATTTTTTCCATAAAATTTTCATCCTGCATTATTTGTTCTTTTTCTTGCTCTGTTAATCCAGTCTCTTTATTATTTTCTTCAGGTCCAGGAAATCTTCTTTCTTTCATGGCTTTTTTTGTTTCATAAATTATAAATTCTTTTGAAGGAAAAATCCAAACTTTCATATAAGGGGTTATTATCTCAATTTCTTGTCCAGAAGAACCAAAGGAATCATTATTTTTTTTATTCATATCATCAAAATTAATTGTTTTTATTTCTTCCCAATATTCTATTTTCCCGTATTCTGTTTCATAAGTAAAGTTTATTAAATTATAATCAAAAGGTATTTTTTTCATGCCGAGGCAGTTCATTCTTTCAGATATTTGTCTTGATAAATCAACTCCTCCGTTCCAGTATAATTCATAAATCCCTGAATTTGATTTTTCCCAATCTTCTGCAGAATTAGCTAAGTATTTTTCAAAGAACCAAACAGCGAAGTTATAATTAAAACTTTTTTCAAATTCTGCTCTTTGTTTTTGCAAATCTTCTAACTCCCATTTGCACCATTCTGCTTGCCCCCCATTATAATATTTTTGTTTTAGATTCTGGATTTGTTCAAATGATTCTCCCCACCCGCTAAACCATATGAATGCATTTGTCTTCGCGTTTTCATTTCTGCATCCACCACCGACGACAAAAGCGCCTTTTTCTTCTTTTCTTTCTTGTTTTTCTGGTTCAATCCAAGTATTTTCATTTTTCATGCACTTTTCAAAACATTCCTTTTCACATTCTCCTGTATTTTTTTCAGAATTGCATGTCTCTTCGCAGTTCTTTGTTATTTCATCGATATTGCATTTTAATTCATCTCCGCATTTTTCCCATGCGCAATTTTCAACACATGGTTTAATCAACCTTTCATAACATTCTCTTGAACACCTATTTTTGCAATCATTTTCTTTTCTATCTTTTTCTTCTTTTTGTTGCCTATTTTTTTCATCTTCTTTTTTGTTTTTATTTTCTTGTTCATAATTTTCTGGATTTTGAATTGCACTATTTTCTAAATTTTGATTTTGCTCTGGATTTGTTTGAGAAGGATTTTCAGGTTCAGGATTTGAATTTGTTTGAGGAGAGTTTTCTGGCTCTGGATTAGATGTTGTTTCAGGTCCTGGCGAACTTCCCCCCTCAACATTCCAACCAGTTAAAATAGTTTTAATAGAACCGAGAATTGCTTGCCCTGTTATAGTCAGTGATTCACTTTCTGTTTGTTCTTCTTGCTCAGGCTCTTCTTCAATTTTTTCTGTATTTGATTCTTCTTTTACTTCATCTTCACCAACTTCTTCAATTTTTTCTTCATCTTTTGTTGTTTGTTCGGATTTTTCATAATTTATCTCTTCAACTTCAGATTCTTCTTCAATTACAGACGGCAAAGTAACGCACTTTCCGTTACTGCAAACATCATTTTCTCTTCCGCAATCTTCTTTTATTTGGCATTCTTGTCCAATAATTTCTTTTTCAGAAATTTCTTCTTCAAAAGTTTCATCATCACATTCAATTCCTGTTTTTTGCCATAAATTATTCTTGCAAATTTCACTAACTAATTCTTTAGAACCGCATTTTTGCATTTTTTGTTGCCCTTCTTCACATTCTTTTTCTTTGCATTCTTCTAAATTTGTTATTTGACAAATTCCTTCAATACAATCTGATTTTCCACATAAACTAATTGGGCAATCTTCTTTAACATTGCAAGTTGTTTTCTCCTCTAAACATATTGGTTCTAGCATGCACCCTTTTTCATCTTTCCCCTTAAATAATACTTTTCCATCACTGCATTCTATTGCAGGATAAACAGGACAAGAAGCACAATCTTCACTGCAATTTAATTCTTCTCCATATTCACAAATATTATTTCCGCAAATTGAGAAATTTTCTTTAATAATTAATTCATCTTTTTGCTGACAAATTTTTGCAATGCAATATAAATTTATTTTAGACTCAACAGATTTATTATCGACTATATCTACTGAGCTGTAAAGTAAGCGGGTGTTGTTTTACTCAAAAAAATTAACTTTTCTTAATTGTTAGTTTTTTGTCCTTAATTTCTGTTTCTAGATCTTGTCCTTCTTTCCACTCTAATTCTTTAATCGTTTC
>Ga0233422_10000544_pt1 | contig 18574 bp, 15 predicted proteins | sample Watercolumn_Mata_2_FD_182724 | JGI IMG/M metagenome (GOLD analysis project Ga0233422, IMG submission 182724) | Freshwater microbial communities from Lake Matano, South Sulawesi, Indonesia - Watercolumn_Matano_2014_110_MG | ecosystem: Environmental > Aquatic > Freshwater > Lake | place...
CTTGAAATACTTGCCTTCTGTCTTTATGGACGGTGCGATAACCATTTTAGCTTTGTGCATATCCTTAATATTAAGTGCACCGCAGACGCCCATCGCTGTACGCAAAGCACCGACGAAGTTTTCAGTGCCGTCGGTAACTGAGGTGGGTCCGAAGAGGATGCGTTCCAGCGGAGCCCGGACACCTGCCTTGATTCGGGTGCCTCTGGGTAGTGAAGGGTGGGGGTGGGACATACCCCAGTGGTAGCCCTTTCCCGGCGCTTCCGCAGCCTGTGCCATGATTGAACCCAGCATCACGGCATCGGCTCCCGAGGCGAAGGCTTTGCACAGGTCACTGCCGATGCGTATGCCGCCGTCGGTTATCAGTGCCACGTATTTACCAGTCTCTTTGAAATAGGCTTCGCGGGCAGCGGCGCAGTCCATGGTGGCTGTTACCTGAGGAACGCCGACGCCGAGTACTTCTCTGGTGGTACAGGCAGCGCCGGGACCAACGCCAACCAGAATACCATCGATGCCTGTTCTCATGAGTTCTAGGGAGGCGCTGTAGGTAACACAGTTGCCCACTATGATTGGTATGCCCAGGGTCTGGCATAGCTCAGAAAAGATGAGACCACGGTAGCTTTTAGAGATGTGGCGGGCGGTGGTGACTGTGGACTGAATGACGAGTATATCGGCACCTGCCTCTTTGACAACTGGTGCCAATCGCTTGGTATTGGCTGGAATAAGGGATATGGCGCAGGTGGCTCCAGCCTGCTTTATTGTCTGAATACGCTCCCCGATAAGCTCCTCTTTGATAGGCTCCGAGTAAACTTTCTGGAGCAGCGCGGTAACCTCGTTATCAGGGGCTTGAACGATTTTAGCCAGTATCTCTTCGGGCTTTTTGTACCTCGCCTGAACGCCGTCCAGATTTAGAACTGCCAAGCCCCCCAGCTTATGCATCAGAATGGCGAAGTTCGGGTCTACGGCAGCGTCCATGGCTGCAGCTACAATGGGTATGGAGAAGGTGAGGTTTCCGATTTTGAAATCTGTGTTCGTTTGGTCAGGATTGACGGTTATGTCCCCCGGGACAATGGCAACCTCTTCGAAGCCGTAAGCGCGTTGCATATCTTTAAATTTTGTTGTAGCCATGTTTCTGTCCGCAGGTTATTTTGCAGACTATAACAAAGATGAGGAGTTGAAGTCAAGAGAAAGGAAACAAAATCAAAAACCAAAAGTTAAAAATCAAGATGACAGATAAAAATGCGAAGGTCGTTACTGAGATTTTTGGGTCATTGAAGTTTGTTGCTTTGGATTTGTTTTAGATTTGATGCTTGGGGTTTAGGACTTAAAATTCACCCTCACCATAGCCCTCTCGCGTCGAGGGAGAAGGAATCGGTGTTAATGGGCTAAACCCGTTCACAAATGTGCTATAATTAGAGCGATTGAGTTGTGCCGACACTCTACGTTGTAGCTACACCGATTGGAAATTTGGAAGACATCTCTCTGCGAGCTTTGCGTTTGTTGAAACAGGTTGAGTTGGTCGCTGCCGAAGATACGCGCACCGCACGCCAGTTGCTTAATGCTTATGATATAAAGACGCCACTGACCAGCTATCATGAGCATAATAAGCGGTCTAAGCTTGGTTATATTATCAATTGCCTTAAAGATAAAGATATGGCTTTGGTCTCGGAGGCAGGCATGCCTGGGTTGAGCGACCCCGGTTATGAGCTTATCGCTGCAGCTATTGAGCATGGTATCCCTGTCGTGCCAGTTCCCGGCGCCTCGGCAGTGATTACGGCTCTGGTAGTATCCGGTCTGCCGACTAATAATTTTCTTTATCTGGGCTTTTTGCCTCGTCGTCAGGGTGCCAGACGGCGCCTTTTTAAGTCCCTGGCTGATGAGCCGTGGACTATGGTTGCTTTTGAAGCTCCACATCGGCTTCTGGAAACGCTGAATGATGCACTGCATGGCTTTGGGGATAGGAGGGTAGCAGTCTGCCGCGAGCTGACCAAGGTTTATGAGGAAGTGTTCAGAGGCAAATTGAGCCAGGCGATTGAGTATTTTGCCCAGCCCAGGGGGGAGTTCACGCTGGTCATTGAGGGTAAAACGGGACAGGAACCTGAGATTAGCCAACAGGTGGAAAAGGAATTACGTAAACTTTATCGACAGGGAACTGGTGCTAAGGAATCAGTAGCTCAACTGTCTAAAGCCAGTGGTATATCGAAAAAGAAACTTTATCAAGCTTGGTTAAAGGTAACTAAAGGAGATTGAGATGAATCGAGGATGTGTCTCTGTAGGCGAAACCAAATGTGATTCTTGCCAGCGCCTGGTTGAGCAAGGGCAGAGGTATTTGCTAATGGAGGAGGAAGAGGGCGAGAAATCTCGTTTCTGCGTTGAATGTTGTTTAGCCAAGGGATATGCCGCTTACGTAAAAGAAAAGGGTGAAGAGGTGCTGACTTTTTTCCCGACAAGGGCAGATTCAGAATAGAGTCCGGTATTGGAATTTTGAACAAGAAGGGTATTAGTGGCTGAGACTATTTTTGTTGGTGTTGCCTGGCCTTATGCCAATGGTCCGCTTCATCTGGGACATATTGCCGGAGCTTATCTGCCGGCGGATATCTTTGCCCGGTATCACCGCCTTAAGGGCAATAAGGTGTTGATGGTTTCGGGTAGCGACCAGCATGGTACGCCCATAACACTGCGTGCCGAGGAGGAAAAGAAGTCACCTCAGGATATAGTAAGCAAGTATCACAAGGAGTTTCTCGATTGCTGGCAGAGGTTTGGTATTTCTTGGGACTTATTCACCAATACCGGCACGCCGAATCATGCTCAGACCGCTCATGATATTTTTCTCAGACTTTTGAAAGAAGGCTATATCTATAAGGATTCTGCGCCTCAGGCTTATTGTCCTGAATGTCAGCGTTTTCTACCGGACCGCTATGTTGAAGGTACCTGTCCTTATTGCCACTTTCCGCAGGCGCGTGGTGACCAGTGTGACGAATGTGGCAGAACCATGAATCCTAACGACCTTCTTGACCTGCGCTGTCGTCTTTGTTCTGCCAGCCCACGCTTTGAGGTTTCCGAGCATTTCTTTCTCCGCCTCAGCGCCTTTGAGGACAGACTGAAATCCTGGGTTAAAGAACAGACTCACTGGCGCCAGAACGTGCTGAATTTCACCCTGGGCTTTCTGGAGGGCGGACTTAAAGACAGAGCAATAACTCGTGATATAGATTGGGGTGTTACTGTGCCTCAGCCCGGTTTTGAGAACAAGCGAATCTATGTCTGGTTTGAGGCGGTTATCGGTTATCTTTCAGCCAGCAAGGAATGGGCAATATCGCACGGCGATGCTGACGCCTGGAAACCTTTCTGGAGCGGCGATGCCAGAAGTTACTACTTTATCGGCAAAGACAACATACCGTTTCATACGCTTATATGGCCAGCGATGCTTATGGGCTATGGGGGACTCAACCTGCCCTACGATGTCCCAGCCAATGAGTTTCTGACTATAGAGGGGAAGCGGCTTTCTACTAGTCGCAATTGGGCGGTTTGGCTTCCTGATTACTTGCAGCGTTATGACCCTGACCCGCTGCGTTATTTGCTTTCGGTGAATATGCCGGAGACTGGGGACACCGATTTTTCTTGGCGTGAATTTCTACGGCGCAATAATGATGAGTTGGTAGCCACCTATGGCAATCTGGCTCATCGCGTCCTCACTTTTGCCTACCGCAATTTCGATGGAGCTGTACCGGCACACGGTGAGCTTGATAGTCAGGACCAGGGTCTTCTGGCTAAGGCGCAGGCGACGCTGGAAGACGTTGACAAGCTTCTTTATTGGTGCCACTTCAAGGAGGGAATAAAGGCGGCTATGGCATTAGCTCAGGAGGCTAACCGCTATCTCGATGATAAAGCTCCCTGGAAAGCGGTTAAGGAGAATAAGCAGGCTTCGGCTACAGCTATTTATATAGCCTTGTCGGTGCTTGCAGCCTTGAAGACCGTCCTTTATCCCTTCCTGCCTTTCAGTTCTGAAAGGCTTCATAAATTTCTTGGCTTCGATGGCAGCATTGAGACAACTGGCTGGCAGGCTCAGTCACCGGTGCCGGGGCAGAAGCTATTAGCTCCGGAGCCATTGTTCCATAAGCTGGATGACAGCATTGTTGCTGAGGAAACCAGCCGGCTGGGGTCTGGTGGGTCAAGTGAATCTAAGTGATATTTATAAGCCTGTCCAAGAAGACCTGAAGAAGGTCGAGAGAAGCTTAGAAGAGATAGCTGACTCTGAGTTTCCCTTGCTGGCGCAACTGCTGGCGTATACATTGAAGAATGGCGGGAAACGCATTCGTCCAGCCCTTACTCTGCTTTCTGCCAAATTTTTTAGCTATGAACTCAACACTCTGATTCCCATGGCAGCAGCGATAGAGCTTCTCCATACCGCTACGCTGGTTCACGATGATATTGTGGATAATTCCCCGGTTCGCCGTGGCAAGCCGACGGTTAGAAATGCTTGGGGTGAGAACAGAGCCTTGCTACTTGGTGATTACCTTTTTGCTAAGGCTGGCAGTCTGGCGGCGGGCACAGGAAATTTGAGGGCGGTAAAGCTTTTTTCTCAAACGCTTATGACGATTTCTGGTGGCGAATTAAAGCAGACTGGTGTTACTTTTGCATTGGCACGTGCTCGTGACTATTACTTTGCCTGGGTCAGTGCCAAGACAGCCTGCCTCTTTTCGGCGGCAACTGAATCAGGAGCTATTTTAAGTCAGGCACCTGAGAATACCATTGAGGCGATTAGGGGCTATGGACATAATCTTGGTATGGCTTTTCAGATTGTGGATGATGTTCTGGACTTTGTCGGTGATGAAGACGAGCTGGGTAAACCGGTTGGCTCTGATTTACGTGAAGGCACAATGACCTTGCCGTCAATATTGCTTACCGAATCTTATCCTGAGGATAATCTAATAAAGAACGTTGTTGAAAAGAGGGACGCGGAAAGCGTGGCGCTGGCTGTGGAAAAGATTCGTAATTCCTCAGTTATTGATGATTGTCTGGTATTGGCTACGGAATTTTGTTCGCGAGCCAGCCGAGCTGTGGAATTGCTTCCAGATAATAGTGCTCGTCGGTCCCTGCTGGGATTGGCAGCCTACATAGTAGAGAGACGAAAGTGAATCAAAATTTAAAAGCCAAAAGTCAGAAATTATCGTTTTAAATTTTGACTTGTCACCCTGCCCCCTATCTCCTCTCTCCTGTCACTTCTGCCCTCTGCTGTCATTCTGAGCCAAGCGAAGAATCTGTACTTTTGCCTTTAGCGGACTTTAGACATTTTAGATTCTTCAGTCGTTCCGATGCAATCGGGACTCCTTCAGAATGACAGAGGGTGTCGGAATGAGCAGAGACGTAGAAAGTTGTTTAGAGCTTTAGGTTTTTGTTATTTGGATTTGTTCAGGATTTAGAGATTAGTATTTGAGGTTTGTATATCAGGAAGCTGGTGTGGCTTGTAATTCGGGTGAGGAAAGAGGTTCTTTAAGCAATGCCTCAAATTCTGTTTCTTCTATGGTTTCTTTGGCTATGAGTCGTTCGGCGACCAGCTTCAGTCGTTCCTTATTCTTGCTCAGTATCTTCTTGGCAGTATCGTGGGCGTTCTGAATGAGGGTCTTGACTTCGTCATCAATCTCTTCAGCCACCTTTTCGCTGTAATTTCGTTGCTCATGGATTTCGCGCCCGAGGAAGACCAGTTCCTCCCGTTTACCGAAGGTACGTGGTCCCAGCTTGGTGCTCATTCCGTATTCGGTCACCATCTTTCGGGCTAGTCCAGTTGACTGTTCCAGGTCATTTTGAGCTCCGGTGGTTACTTCGCCGAATATGAGCTCTTCGGCGGCTCGACCGGCGAGGCTTACTGCCAGCCTGTCCTCAAATTGGGAATGTGTCCATAGGTGACGGTCTTCGGTAGGCAGAAAGCGAGTCCAGCCTCCCATCATACCTCGAGCTACGATTGATATTTTGTGTACCGGGTCAGCATTGGGCAGCATTTTGGCAGCCAAGGCATGCCCAGTTTCGTGATAGGCAATAATTTCCTTTTCCTTTTGACTTATAATGCGTCCTTTTTTTTCAGGACCGGCGATAACGCGGTCGATGGAATCTTCCAGCTCTTTCATGCCGATTTGTTTCATGTCACGTCTGGCTGCCAGAATGGCTCCCTCATTGAGCAGGTTGGCTAAATCAGCACCGCTGAAGCCGGGAGTCTGTTTAGCTAGCACTTCAAGGTTAGCGTCTTTTGCTAAAGGCTTGCCTTTAGAGTGAACCTGAAGTATAGCTTTGCGACCATTTATGTCTGGCTGGTCGATGACAACGTGGCGGTCAAAGCGGCCGGGGCGTAGCAATGCAGGGTCAAGGATGTCGGGACGATTAGTAGCTGAGAGGACAATTACGTTGGTGCTGCTATCGAAGCCGTCCATCTCCACCAGTATCTGGTTCAAGGTTTGTTCTCGCTCGTCGTGACCTCCGCCCAAGCCAGCGCCACGATGCCTGCCAACAGCATATATCTCGTCAACGAAGACGATGCACGGTGCATTGCGTTTGGCTTGGTCAAAAAGGTCTCTGACACGAGAAGCGCCGACACCAACGAACATCTCTACAAATTCACTGCCGCTGATGGAGAAAAAGGGAACCCCAGCCTCACCAGCAACAGCTTTGGCTATTAGAGTCTTACCACACCCGGGTGGTCCGACTAGCAGGACGCCCCGCGGGATGCGGGCTCCCAAAGCCAGGAATTTTTGAGGTGATTTAAGAAACTCAACTATCTCCTGAAGCTCGCCCTTAGCTTCATCAACTCCAGCGACGTCGGCGAAGGTGATGGTAGGCTTATTGCCAGATGCCAGACGCGCCCGGCTCTTGGCGAAGTTGAAAGCTTGAGTATTGGCACCTCTGGCTGAGCGAAAAAGGAAAAAGAGTAGCGCACCGAATAGAAGCAGAGGAATGAAGCTGATTAATACTCCACCCCAGTCAAAGCCGCCGGCTTTGACAGTAAAATTAACTCCGCCTTCGCCAAGCGTTAGCCCGGCTTCATTCAGACTGTCCATGAGTTCCTTAGTGCTGCCCACAAAGGAAGCTTCGATTTTCTTTTCATCGTCCTTCAAGCCGATGAGAGTAGACCCATCCTGTTCAATAGTATCGATTTCTCCTTGCTTAGCCTGTTCGACGAATGTGTAGAAGTCCACTTCTTTCGGCTTCTTTGTCGTCGGCAGAAGGCTAAAAGCCAGGGCTAGTATAGCCAACAAGATTAGAAGGTAGAATAAACCGCCTTGCCACCATTTCGGCTTCATATTTTGCTCCACACCATATTATATCAAATGCCAGTGAATATAGAAAAAAGAGAATTCCGATTATAAAGATAAAGTGTCTGAAGTGCTACATTGGCATGGTAAGTTGAGGCGACAACAGTCTGTAAAGTTGCTGTGGTGTATGACTTCAAAGCTGTCTTTTGGACTTTGAGCCAGGTGTGGTAGCGACTTCAGGGAAGGGTATTTCTTTTCTATGCTTGAGCACTTCGGTGGCTCTGTTGCGCAGTTTCACCAGGATTGACGCCAGTTGCTGATGCTCTTCCTCAGATAGGCAGGACATTATTTTGTGTAGAGACTCTCTCTTCAGTGACTGTTTGTAGGCTTGCTTGCCCTTTTCTGTCAGTCTGATTCTGACCACGTTCTTTTTGGGCAGGTCCCTGGCTCTCTCTACCAGACCTGCCTTTTCCATTCTGTCTAGGAGACTGGAGATTGTGGCGGGCTTGCGTAAAAGCCACCTTGCTATCTCAGCCGGGATTGTCTCATCGCCGATGGCGTTTGTAATGAACAGCACTGCAGCCTGCATGGCTGTGGTGCCGTATTCCGCCAGTTCTATATCCCTGGCGTTTATCATCAGATTTTGTGCTTGGTTCAGTAATACCCACAGGTCGTAATCTCGGTCAACAGGCGAAGTATGTGGCATTTTCTCTCCTATATAAGCTTCTTGCCTCTAGGGCTGGTGGGAGTCAACATAACCTCCCTCAGCTTAGCTATTAAAGCCTAAATATTACCGAAACCAGCCGAGTTTTGCAAAAAGAACAACAAAAACTCCCGCAAAGCTATTGACAATCGCGCAAAATATGGTAAGATTCTTATAAGACCATTAGTATACTAACGATAGTATACGAAAACATGTAGCTTAAGGCTTGATGCCGTGACGAGCATTTTTGGTTCAGTCAAGGCTCAAGATGATTGTCAAGGGGGCAATTAACTCGGAATAGCTCAGTAAGTATAGAAATTGGGGGGGCGATGAAGTGCCAGCCGAAATGTGGTCACTTAGCTGGTACCGAGCCAATAGTGAAATCGACTCTAAAATGAGTCGGTTTTTAGTTTATGAAAGGCGTGATTGACTTTTGTCTAAAGCCGGTGAAATCAAGGAGGACAAAAATGGCTAAATTAAAGGTCTGGAAGTTCTTCTCGGTGTGGATGGTTCTGGTGTTGGTGGTGGGGTTGGGGGTAGGGCTGGCGCCAGCGAAACCTGTGGTGGCAATTGGTGGCCCGTCAACCATCGAGGTCAGCCAGCCGGTGCAGTTAACGGGTGAGGCACACTATGAAAGAGGCCAATCCATCGTCTATGACGGCGTAAATTACTGGCTTTTTTATGGCAGGTCTGCAAGTTGCACACAGCCGTATGCCACCGGAAACCCAGATATCAACGACTACGTAGTCTATTACAAGAAAGCTGCTACTGTTGCTGGTCTAACAGCTGCTACTCCTACCCTAGTTTCAGGGGTGCCCCATAACTCGAATGGCTATCTGGGGGAGACAGGGGCGTCTTACTTCGGTGGTGAGGTGTGGGCTTTCGCCACTATTGATGTTGGCGGCGCTAACGCGGATATATACGGCTGGTGGACGGCTGATGGAGGTACAACCTGGAACGAGGTGGAGCCAATTATTACAGGTCTAAGCGATGGTCAGGCTCACCACGATGAGATCGCTTTTAATTGCGAACTCTGGGTTGTCGAGGGCTCAGGCAACTTTACTACCATGCATTCGGCTACACCCAAGACTGGCGGGTGGAGCACCCCGCTTAGCGTCGGCGCTTTGACAGGTGGGCTGGTTCATTTCTTTGTTGACGGTACTGACCTGTATCTGGTTATCAATTCCGATAGCATGAACTACATTTATAAATATAATCCCACTGCTGTGGCATGGGACTTGGTGGATTCCAATGCGCCGCCTAATAAATACGACCCGACTCTATTTAAGGTGGACAGCACGTATGTGTTTGCCCAGGCACCTTGGGATGGCACCAAGCAGTATATACTGGCGTGGTCTGGAGCAACGCTAGACGCCAATTTCTTCGACACCGGCTACAATATGGTCACTGAAGGGGCATACGGCTCGAATCCGTGGGTGGACATGTGGCCCATAGGATTTACCGACCAGAATGGTGATAGTTACCTTTTCTTCACCTCCGAGCGGAATCCGAGCAATCCGAGCTCTGAAATTGTAGGTAATATCTGGTACCTCAAATACGATTGGGATGTCACCAGAGACCACTATACTTATATTCAGGAGGCTGTTAATGCTGTCTCTGTCGGGCGATACCATTAACGTGGCGGCGGGGACTTATGCCGGCGCTATAGTGGATAAGGGTGTGACCATCTCTGGAGCACCAGGCGGAGCCTCAGTTATCACCAGCGGAGTTCCATACAAGGTTGGTGGTCCCCCATACACCACCGCTTTCAGGCTTGATGGGGGTGCCGATGGGGCTGAAATAAGCAACTTTACCATCAATAATAATCAGGGGGCTAACTTCTACTTTGCCGTCTTTGCCAGAGGGGCAGACAATGTAACCATTGATAGCTTGGCGGTGAATGATACGGTACAGGGGATTACCAACTGGGGAGGCAGTGGTTGGACCATAACGAACAACACGGTAACTGATACGGTGGCGGCTGGGGGTGGAGGCATAGGCATTTTCCTCGGCGCTACACCGACAGATTATCGCACCTGCTCTAATAACATCGTCCAGTGCAATATAATCAACGCCACGGCAACCGCAGATGACTACTCCTGCCCCGGAATCTGCGCATGTCTTGATTTGCGTTATGGCAGATATGACTTGCTAGATGGCACCGAGGACGTATCAGGAAATCAAATACTCAACAATGATATAACTGCTTCAGGGGCTAACAACGGGGTAGGCGTAGAGGTAGGCACCATTATTGGCGATGACGAAGATGACCCCGATAGGACTGACCCCATAAAAATTGCCGCTGTAATGGCTGCCGCGCCGGTCCACGATAATACTGTGCAAGAAAATACCGTTGATGGAACAGACGCTGGTATCTACTTTTACAATGTCACTGACCTGACAGCCACTCTAAACACTATTGAAAACGTTGTTGGTGACGGCATCTTGGCTGAGCATGGTCAGAGTGGCACGGTCGTTCTCAACAATACCTTCACCAACAATAATTGCCAGGTCACAGATACTACAGTGGATACGGCAACCCTAGATCCCCTAGACATTGCGAGCATCTTGGGCGGCAATCTCTTTGACCGTGCCGTAACTGTTGACCATTCTGGCGCTTCTCTCCTCCACACCATCTGGAGCAAAATTCAGGATGGTATTGATGCCGCAGCTGGCGGCGACACCATCAATGTGGCGGCGGGGACGTATAACGAAACGCTTACTTTCGGCAGTGCCTTTGCCAAGAACAATTTGACCATACAAGGTGGTGCAGCGAACCGTCCCGTGGTTAACGGTGGTGTCCGCTTTGACAATAATGGTGCCGTTAGCGGTTTGACCTTCGCCAACCTCTATTTCCAGGGCACGGCTCGGGCTACTCCCAACGAGAGGATTTTTTGGAATAACAACAATGGTGCCATAAATGCCTTCACCATTAACAACTGCGTGCTCGATGGGCAGACGGTATCAGGTCGCCAGGGCGTTGCTGGAAATAAATTCGGTGGAAGCTTCACTATTACCAACACCGAGTTCAAGAATATCCTCGGCTTTGCCGTTATGGACATCGACTCCAGCACTGCTGCTGGACACCCGTGGGGTGATAATGAACTCCCCTTGACGACGGTCACCTTTGCCGATAACAACGTTCATGACTGCAACGGCAGTGTTGCTCTCCGCGGAAATTATCTCTCAAAAACTACTCAGGTCAGTGTATATGGCAACACCTTTAATAATATAGGCGACAACGCTGGAGAACAGGGTGAGCAGTGGGCCGCAATGGAGGTCAACCACGCTGTGGCAGCCAGTGTCTATAAAAATACTGTGAATGATGTTGCCCAGGGTATTTATGGTGAGGGACAAGCCTTCCAATTTTGGGATGTTGACACTCTTGACTTTTATGATAACAATTTGACTAACAATTACCAGGGCATCTTTATTTTCGGTGGCAGTGCCGGTGGTTCTTACGGTGGACCATACGCTGTCCCCGGCGGCTCAATCCATCATAACAATATAGTAGGCAACGACCAGTATGGTATAAGCGTCGAATCAACAGCCACCGGAGGTCCACTCAATGCCGAAAACAACTGGTGGGGGGCTAATGATGGACCGAGCGCCAGCCCGGGAAGCGGTGATAAGATTTCGGCGAACGTTGATGCTGACCCGTGGCTGGTTCTCAATATCAGTGCTGACCTGACAAGCATCATCGTTGGTGGTGCAGCCACTTCTACCATAACTGCAGATATGACCAGGAACTCGGATGATGTGAATACCTCAGCCCAAGGTCATATCCCCGATGGAACTCAAATAACCTTCACCACAGATAAGGGCTCGATTGGCAGTCTGACTGTGGACAAGACGACAACTAATGGCGTAGCTACGGCTGCATTGACTTCAAGCAACACTGTGGAAACAGCTACGGTAACAGCTTCAGCGCCGCCGCATACTGCTGCTGCCACGGCGAACACTACCGTTGAGTTTGTCCAGAGTGAACCTGAGCAGACAGGCACAGCCACAGGTACAGGAACGGTAACAGATGCCCCCAGTATCGGTACAGTAGAAGCCTTTACATCGATAGCAGAAGATACACTGCCTGCGGCTGGCAAGCCAGCAGGGGTTGTCTTCCCGCACGGTCTGTTCTCGTTTAATATCACCGGAATTGCCCCGGGCTCAACCGTTACTGTGACCATCGCCTATCCTTCGTCAATGCCCGTGGGCACCCAGTACTGGAAGTGCCAGGGAGGTGTCTGGGTAGATTGTACATCGCTTTTGGGCGATGATGATGGTGACGAGGTCTTAACTCTAACCTTGACTGATGGTGGACTGGGCGATGCTGATGGACTTGCCAATGGTACTATCGTGGACCCGGGTGGACCGGGCATGGGATTTGGTGGAGGAGGTTTTGGTGGTGGAGGTGGCGTCGGTGGTGGCGTTGGTGGTGGGGGCGAGGCACCAGGAACAGTTGCTGCTTACACGGCAGTGCTGACTGCAAACATTCAGGGCAATATAACTACAGCAATAATGACTAACAGGGGGGTTCTCGGTGAAACCATCATAGCTACAGACGCTGCAGGCAAACACAGGCTTGAGATCAGCAAGGGTAGTAGGGTGCTGCTTGCTGGTAACAAGGTGCCACTGCTGCTGATATTCCGCGAGACATCCACCACACCACCAGCACCCGGAAACGCTGTAATAGTTGGCTCAATCTACGAACTCAATGCCTATTCTTCTACATTCACGACGACACCATCACCTATCACCATCTCACCACCAGCCAGACTTATTTTGGACTACGACCCCGATAAACTACCCAAGAACGTCTCGGAGGTATTCATAGCCAACTACGATACCGAAAAAGGCTGGCTGGCGATGGCACCGGTGTCAGGTGTCGTTGCCGAGGTCGGCAGGGCGCAGTGTCAGGTAAGCCACTTCTCGATTTTTGCTGTCTTAGCCAAGACTACAGCGCCAGCACCGGCTAAATTTAATGTGGGTAAATTGATAATCAGCCCATCTCAGGCTAAGCTCAACCAAGAAGTTAAGGTTAGCGTTAATGTGGCTAACACCGGCGGCACAAGCGGGAGTTATATTCTAAATTTGAAAGTCAACGGTGTATCAAGGTCAACGAAGCAGGTGACAGTTGCTGCCGGTAAAAGTCAAACAGTTAACTTCACCGTAACCGAGGCTCAACCTGGGACTTATACGGTGGATATCGCTGGGCAGAGCGGCAGCTTCGTTGTTCTGGGAACTGGGGCAACTATGAACGCTGGTTTGATTGCTATTGTGATTGCAGCCGTCCTGATGCTGGCTACCGTGGTGGTGTTGTTGCTGACCTTCCGCCGTCGTGCTGTTTAAGCCGCCAGTATTAAGATAAGAATAGAGCAAAGGGGGTGGCTCTTAAAGAGCCCCCCTTTATTTTGCCAGCATGTGGGTGTGGGGGCTTTAACATAGCCGCAACCGAAACTCTGGGGCAGCCATTTGGAACGTATGGTATAATAGGACAGTTACTGATAAGACTGGTTTGGAGGAGCGAGTTCTGCAATCAATAGAAGTAGCGCGGTGGGCGGTGGAGGTTGCTTCGGATAAACAGGCTGATAATATTATCTTGCTGGATACCAGGCAGGTGTGCTCCTTCGCAGACTATTTTGTTATTTGCAGTGGGCAGAGCACCCGCCAGATTGAAGCTATCTGGCAAGAGATTCGTGAAAGGCTGAAGCGTGAAGGTGTTGTCCCTTCGCACATTGAAGGGACTGCTGATTCGGGATGGATTCTACTTGACCTGGGAGAAGTCATAGTCCACATTTTCTCCCCAGAACAGCGAGACTATTATCGGTTAGACGATTTGTGGCATAAAGCCACGCCTGTGATAAGGATACAGTAGCCCATCACACCTGCTTCTCCAAATACTAAATCCCAGGCTCCAAGTCCTAAACAATATCAAAATTCGAATAATTAGACTCAAAACCTCTAACTATTAACCTCATATATGTTTGCTAGTGCCTAGTTAGCTTAGAAGTTCCTCTGGCTTGAAGAAGAGGCTTATTTCCTTTTCGGCGCTTTCTGCTGAGTCAGAGCCATGGACGAGGTTCTGCTGGATGTCTAAGCCGAAATCGCCCCGTATGCTGCCGGGAGATGCTTTGACCGGGTCGGTTGCGCCCATTGTCTGCCGTACTGCTTCTATGGCTTTTTCTCCCTCAAAGACGATGGCGATGATGGGGCTTGAGGTGATAAATTCTACCAGGTCATTGAAGAAGGCTTTGCCTTGATGGACGGCATAATGCCGCTGGGCTAAGGCTTTGTCCATCTGCAGCATCTTCATAGCCACAATTTTGAGTCCACGTCGCTCCAGGCGGGAGATTATGGTTCCAGCCAGCCCTCTCTGCATGGCATCTGGTTTTATTAGTACTAAGCTTCGTTCCATTTTAGACTCCTTAAAAGGTTATTTTATTTCACTTTGCGTTGTGTAATCGGTGGTTGGCGCAGATAAAGCGGTTGGAGGCTAGCTGGATTATCGTGTTGACCTTTGTTTAAACGTTGCCAGCCTAGTGCTGTTATGTAGCTGGCGTGGCGCAATCTGGTTACAGGGTCGGGGATTATGGCGTTACTGCCCAGCTTTCGTTGCAGTTGTTCAACGATTGGTGGTGGAATCTCACCGCAGAACAAAGTTCTTTCTTTGATTTGTTGGCATAAGGCATCCACAGTTGTAATGTGTTCTGAGGTGATGCAGTGCCAATCGTTATTTTGTCGGTAGATGGCTGCGGCAACCTCGCCACGACCGGCGTTGTGAATAGGGCATAGAGGAAGTTTGGTAAAGGCAAAAGGATAAGCTTCGACTTCTAGAGTGCTTATCCCTACCAGTGGGATATTTAAGGCGAGGGCTAACCCTTTGGCGGTACTTATGCCCACTCTGAGTCCATTGAAGCTTCCAGGTCCTTTGGCTACGAAGACCGCGTGTAGGTGTTGAGGACTGGTTTTGGTCTGATTCAGCAGTCGGACTATGTTTGGCACAAGTTCCACGGTATGGCTCTGTTCCGAATGCCAGGTCAGCTCGGCTGTCATCTCACCCTGGCGGGATAAGCCGATGCTGCAAAAATCGGTTGAAGTATCTATGGCTAGTTCCATGGCGCCCTTTTTGTCATTGCGAGAAGCCTTTCAGCAGAAGGGCGACGAAGCAATCTCAGATATTGCCACGTGGAGTTTATCCTGAGATATGCCAGATTCTTCGCCCCGACTGCATCGGGGCTCAGAATGACAGGTGGTGAAAGGCTCGCAATGATGGCTTGGTTACTAAATAACTTCATTTTTTCAGGTCCAGATTAAGCGTTTTTAATAATTGAGTGTAGCGTTTACCTTTGGGCTCGAAGCTGATGGAGCGCTCTGTATCTGATGTGTAGCTTAGATTAATCAGGAGATGTTCTTTGGGCAGCACTGATATGCCCTTCTCCGCCCACTCGACTACGCAGACACTCTTGCCATAGAGGTATTCGTCCAGCCCCAAATCTGCGATTTCCTCAATGTTGTCGAGTCGGTAGAAGTCTATATGGTATAGGGGCAGCCTGCCGTGGTATTCTCTCATTATGACGAAGGAGGGACTGAAAGCGTATTCTGTGACGCCCAGTCCCCAGGCGATGCCCTGTGTCAGACAGGTCTTGCCACTACCCAGGTTGCCGGTGAGTAAAAATACATCACCCGCCTGAGCTAATTCACCGAGGCGTATTCCCAGGCGCTGAGTTTGCTTTTGGCTATGTGATAAAAATTTTAGGCTTGTCATTTCGGCGTTCATTTTTGAGATTTGAAATGCTCCCAGCCGGCTTTTTCCCAGGGAATAATTCTACCGCCGGAATCAATCAGGGTCACCTGTCCCGGTTTTCCTTGAGTTATCTCTCCAATTACGGTTATAGGACAAGGCATGACTTTCTTTAGCCTGTTAATGGTCTGACTGCTGGCAGTAAACAGCAACTCATAGTCTTCGCCGCCACTTAAGGCTAGCTGTGAGCAGTCTGATTTGAAGTTTTTCTTAAGCGCGGGATGGATTGGCACCGTGGTTTCGTTTATCAGGGCGCTGACTTTACTTGCCCGGCATACATGGGTCAGGTCGGCGAGCAGACCATCGCTTATATCTATAGCAGCTTTAACCCCACGATGCAGCAGAATTTGCCCCTCATCTATTCTGGGCATCGGCGTTGAATGTGCCTCGCGTAAGAGTTGAGTGGTTTCAACGTCGAATTTGAGATGTTGTTTCAACATCCTGAGTCCAGCCGCCGATAGTCCAGTGTATCCGGTGATAGCTATTCGGTCACCCGGTACCGCTGCCGAGCGGGTGAGCCCGGAAGTGGATTCCAGATTACCTAGAACAGTTACGGAAATCATTGTTTTGCTGGCGGAAGCGACATTGCCACCGACTATGGCGACTCCGAACTTATTGGCTATCTGAGCCATGCCTTTGTATAGGCTCTCTATGCAGCCTGTTTCAAGTTCACCGGGCAAAGCCAGGGAAATCAGGGCGTATTTGGGAATGGCGCCCATAGCAGCTATATCGCTCAGATTCACAGCAATGGCTTTCCAGCCCAATTCTTCCCAGGTGATGATGTTCAAGTCGAAGTGTGTGTCTTGAATCAGGCTATATGTAGTGGCTAGCTGGATAGTATTTCCACTTTTCCAGGCAGCGGCGTCGTCGCCTATGCCGATGAGTAGCTCTTGCCAGGAGATGTCCTGCGGATTTCTGGTTTTATTGACGATATCGGTCAAAAGCTCGATTAAGCCAAATTCGCCTATTTCGGAGACCTTCATTGCTGCGATTATAACATACAGCATATATTTGCCTAAACTTCAATTGTTTTTCTTAAAAGGTCTTGTATGTGTCAAATGCAAGTTATATAATGCGATTAAACGGGTAAGGAGGTTAGTGATATGGAGCAGATGGTCAGATGTCCTAACTGTGGTACAGGAAATGCTGCCGGGCAACAGTTCTGTGGAAAATGCGGAGCAAAGCTCATTGCTGAGGTGCAGCAGCAAAAGATTAAATGTCCTAAATGTGGCTTTCAGAATATAGCCGGGCAACAATTTTGTGGTAGTTGTGGTGCGGGATTAGTTGCTATAGCTCAACAAGCGTCACCTGCACCGGCTCAACAAGCGCCAGTTGCACCTGTTCAACAGGTACCACCTACTCCGGTTCAGCAGATGCCAACTGCCCCAACTCAAGAGATACCTGCCAAAGTTGTGAAGCCTGCTGCTCCTCGTCAGCAGGTCGAAGTTAAGCCTACCTGGGGGCTGGCTTGGGGGCTATGGTGGCGCATGTTGTTATTGGGATTGTTAATTGGTGGTACAATCTACCTCATTATTGTTGTGGTTATGGTTCTTGCTTTTAATGCTCAGCTTCCCTTCAGTTTCTGATGTGACAGGGAGGTTTTAATAACACATGCAACAAATGGTTAAATGCCCAAGTTGTGGTAGGGATAGTGCCGGTCCGCAGTTTTGTACCACTTGTGGGGCAAGATTGCCGGTTGTCAGTCAACAGGAGGTTTGGGCGCCGCAACCAGAGCCGGTTGCTAAGCCGACACCAAGAAAAGCTGCACCAACCGCGAAGTATGGAGCGTTAAGGGCAGTTGCCACCGTTTATAGGATTATTGGTTGGGTGTTGATGGTGGGTGGTACTATTTTTTCGATTGCTCTGGCTGTTATAGCAGCCCGGGGTGCAGGAGAATTCAGTGAGCTTATCCCTTGGAGTACGGCTCCCGAGGTGGTGGGCGTGGCGATCGCTGGTGTTGTAGGTTCGATATTACTTGGCTTGTTTCTGATAGCTTTTTCTGGTCTCTGTTATGTGCTCATGGCTATAGAAAAGAATACAAGGCCAGAAGGCTGAGTTCATATTATTTGCCAGTCCCTGTAGCCCTGCTGAATGACAGCCAGGTATTCCGGCGATGGTGGTAGGGCGCGTGATTGGTCGATTTTGATATAAGTAATAGCTTCTGCTGATTCATTGGTCTCGGTCCAAACCGTAACCTTCCTTCTATCGTAAATGGTGGGATAACCTTCATGACTATCCAATCGTTTTAGGTCCCTCTCAGATATTTCGTAAACAGCTCCCAAAACCTTCTCGCCTCTATGTGGAGTTATGCTGGCAACCCCACCTTGCTTGCCTTGCCGTGCCGTGAATGTAAGTTTGAAATTAGGTAGGGTGGCGATGAACTTGGGCTTGCTTTCCGGAGCCCGCTCCGCCATCTGTTTCCGATTCAGATTAGAGGCGTAAGCAAAGTAATACATATTGTCTCTCCTGACATGCTGTTTTTGGGCTTATCTTGAATATTATTTTACCCCTTTAAATTTTTTTGTCCATACCCTGGACATCAAACTTAACAAACCGGCTTCTGGATGGTATAGTTATACGATATGCGGTACGCAATCATGGGCGATATACACAGTAATTTGACAGCTTTTGAGACGGTGCTTCGCCATGCCGATGACAAAGGAGGCTTTGACAAGATATGGTGTCTTGGCGATTTGGTGGGCTATGGACCTGACCCTAACGAGTGTATTGAGCGTCTGTGCCAATTTGAACATGTATGTGTTGCCGGTAATCACGATTGGGCGGCGATAGGCAAGATGGATACCGCTGACTTTAATCCTGTAGAGGCTAGAGCCT
>Ga0233422_10000546_pt1 | contig 18563 bp, 19 predicted proteins | sample Watercolumn_Mata_2_FD_182724 | JGI IMG/M metagenome (GOLD analysis project Ga0233422, IMG submission 182724) | Freshwater microbial communities from Lake Matano, South Sulawesi, Indonesia - Watercolumn_Matano_2014_110_MG | ecosystem: Environmental > Aquatic > Freshwater > Lake | place...
CCACTTATCAAACTCTAACACTACCATTTTAGAGTCTCTAATTTCAGTCTGTGGGATACAAAGTTCGGAACAAAATTCTTCATAACCTTGCATAAAACAAAATGGATACGCCTCGACCATCATCATATCTTTCTGAATACCATGTTCCTTTGCTATATCTAAGGCTTTATGTACAAATGGTTTCACATCCGTCTTTCTAGGGACAACTACATCAAAATTCGTTAAGGCATTTCCAACTGGATGTACAAAAGCCAATTGAAACTGGCTTACACCCAAACCTAGAAGAAATTCTACAAGTTGCGGTAAAATTTTATAATTGAACCTTGTAATCACAGAATTTGATATTATATATTGTTCCATTTTTTTTAAATTTTTTATTCCTTGAACTGTCTGTTCAAAACTTCCTTTTGTCCTTGTTTGTATCTCATGAACCTCATTATTATGCCCATGTAATGCTGGAGAGAATTCTGTTACACCAGACCTTATAAGTTTGTTCACAATATTTTCATAAGAAAGCAATCGACCGTTTGTCTGAATCTGTATTAATTTATATCCAATATCTTCTGCAAACGATACCAGTTCAAATATATCGTCTCTTAATGTTGGTTCTCCACCGGTAAACACAACTTCTGTACAATTGTTATCCAATGCTAACAGCAAATCGTTTTTCAATTCTCCAGTAGTTCTATCACCTAAATGTCTCTTATGGGCCTGTGCACAAAATACACAATTGTTATTGCAAGAGAATCCAACTTTTATATCTAGTCTTTTAATCATATTATTTAATTGTTTGATAAAAGTTTAATACAAAAACAAATCCAATTATTTAAATATATAGTTGGGAGAAATCTGATTGATCACTTCTATACATATATTACGTTCGTTGCTATCTTGTATACTATTACAATATTTAGAAGCTTTATTCATTTTTTCCTGTACAGCATAAAATGACGCTAGACATCCATATTTTTCATTATCATCAAAAATGTTATCACAATACAAAAATATATCTTCTACAGAAGAATTTTTTGAAGAATACAATATTCTAAATAAGCATATATTTCTCAATAGAGAACTATTTAGATTTTCATTACATATTTTTGTACCTTCAGTTTGGTTAGTTTGTGCCTCTACAAAAGACAAACATAATATATTGTATACTCCAGATATTTTATCACATAAACTACGTGATTCTATAAGACAACCATTAATCGCTAATACCTTTGATGCACAAACTAATATGTTATTTGTTTCCATATTAGGATTACCACAATTTTCATCAATATTTTGTAGTAATTCTTTTGAAACATTCAAATATAAAAATATAGAATCATAGTTTTTATTTTCTATTTTTTCTCTATTTGGCCACAACTTTATAGCGGCAATTACAATACCAATTATAAAAATGATGTCAATTATTATGATAAAAAATAATATAAGTTTTTTCTTGATGGATTTATCTTTAACAGATATTGAAGAATCTTTATCATCTTCCACGATAATACAACACTTAATTAAGATATTGTTTTTTAAGCTATAAAATATGAGTGGATTAATGGATTGATAGTAAATGATAAAAAAATTAGTTAATTACTACGCTCTACTTTTTTTATCATAGTATTATAATGCCTTTTTTGTAAAGAAATTAAGCTGTAAATATTAAGTAAAAATTTTATTATGAATTCGAATTTATTAAAAAAGTGTGTAACCGATTTATTTATTAGTAATTTGAATAAATATCTATGTAACCACCCATATCTCGATATTGTAACTCTCCCTCCCATTAATGCCAATATTAAATTAAGATATAGAGTATTCAATTTTTTTGACTTAATCATGAAATTTTCTACATAGTTTGTATAATGAACACTATAACACGAGTCTTTTTGTGATTTTATTATGCCATCATTTATTGCTTTGTAAAATAATTGTGTTCCTGGGAAAAAAACCAGGCCAAAAGGTTGAAGATGATATGGTTTTGGTAAGTTCTGTAATAGATTTATTGTAGCTAGCACATCCTGTTCTATCTCATAAGGGTTAGCAATAATTATTTGATATTCAGGTGGTGCCATTTTATGTTTGTACTTGTTGATAACTTTAGCTACACTGATAAGACATTCATTAGTCAAAAATCTGTTATATATATATTTGTTTATTTTTTCACTACCAGTCTGAATACCTATATCTATTCTTATCAAGCCAACATCAAGCAACAATTTGAGTTTAGTTTCATTAAATGTCAGGGGATCAACATAACACATAAAAGGTAAATCAATCTTCTTTTTGTATTCTCTAGAAAATTCTTCTAATTCTTTCTCAGACCTAATAAAAAATGAATCATCTGTAAACCATATTAAATCAATACTAGGAAACTTTTGTTTAAGTTCCAATAACTCTTCAATAACATTTTTTATGCTTCTTTTCCTTATGTATGTGCCTTTGTTATGGTAGAGTTTTCTTAGATTGTAGTTACAACAGAAGGTGCACTGATGTAGACAACCACGAACAGTATGAACTAACAAAAGACGTGAAAATTTAAATTCTGGGAGAAATTTACAAAATCTATAATGTGCATATTGATTAGATTCGCACCCTCCAAAATGTTTTTCAGATATATTAACAAATTTGCCACTATCTAAAATCCATTGATTCGCAAAATCATAATCTGCATGTGGTAATTTATCTAAATCTTGAACCAACGGCCTAACATCATTTTTATAGACTCTACTATTTTCTTTGACCCACAGATTTCTTATCTTTGTAGTATTTTGTTTTTTTGACAGTCTATCTGCCAATTCTAACATAGCTTCTTCACCTTCACCTATACAAACGAAATCAGTATATTTTATACATTCTTCTGGATTAAAAGTTGCATGTATGCCACCCCAAATTATTGGGATTTTTAATTGTTTTAAGTAGTTAATTAGTTGAATAGATTTATCAGAAGTATAACTTGTACATGTAACTCCAATTAAATTAGATTCTTTAACAATGTTTTTTATATCATGTAATACACGCTTAGAATATTTATTATCGTAAGTTATTGGAAAAATTAATCTGGTATAATGCCCATGATTTTTTAGATAAGAAGATATACTCCTTATTCCATGTGTATATATATTATCTCCTGTAGAAATTAGTGATATTTTAATAAAAATCAACACATTTTATATAATATCTCATTTTCATCACAATTCTATTATATTTTCATTATTTAATATTCCAGCATAGCAACAAGGTATTTCTCCATCAGATTTTGATAAATAATATGTTGAACATTTTGACAACTCTTTCAAGTCAATATTATATTTATTAGGCCATGATCTAAACTCTAATCTCAATGACAAATTATTCTTTCCATGTAGTTCGTTATATACAAGGGAAAAAAGTTGTTTAAACCTAAATTTTTTAAGCAAGTTAAAAGCAACAATTACTCTATTTATTGGATTTCTATAATTTATTTTTTTAAATAACATCCAAGGATGAATAAAATTACCTTGTCTATAAGATATCATATCTATAGAAAAAGTACAACTACTTGTTTCTTTACCGATAAATTTAAGAAATTCTTTCTTTTCGATATCAAGAATCTTACTAAAAGCTATAATCATATCAGAAACGAAAAATGTGTCTGATTTAATATACTTCCCAAATGGAGCAGAACTTCTTATGCGAAGTTCCTTAATAAAAGAATTATTCTCTACGCAATAATCAAAAATTTTTTTTAGTTCTCTATCATTTATTCCTTTAACAATCATGATAGATACAACAGTTGGTATATCTAGCTTTTTTAAATTTCCTAACGCATTTAGCTTTATTTTTAATAATTTTCTATTATTCAGCTTCTTGAATACATCATCATTAAAACTATTGAAAGAAAAACAAACTCTATCCAAACCAGCATCTTTTAATCTCTTCACATAATCAAAATCAACTAATTTTAGTCCGTTTGTTACCAAAGTAACTAGTTTTTTAGTTTTTTTGATAAAGCATATAATATCTAGTACATCATCCCGTAATGTTGGTTCTCCTCCAGTCAATCTTACCTCCTTACAATTGGATTCTGAAATAACTTTTTTTAAATGTTCAAATGAGAAGTTTTCTCTATTTTTTTCTGGGAGTGCACAATAATTACAATTTAGATTACAATTATGGTTTATTGTTATAAAAAGGGAGTGAACCATAGATTTTTTTCTTTCTATGTCCATAGTTCTTTTATAGAATTCAGCATCGTTTTCTACTACCCCTGTAAATTTTCCATGTTTAGGACATTCTTTAATCATATATACTTTATTATTTTTCTCTACTATCTGTGCATTTATCTTAATAAAACATTTTGGGCATAAACTTTTAGTTTTTTTCAAAATCCTATTTTTTTATGAATATGACATATTATTCTTTACTACTATTTAATATTAAAAAATATAATTTTCTTAGTAATATAAGTTGTAAATATACATACACTCTGATGGTAAAAAATGAAAATTTTAGTTACAGGAGCTACAGGATTTATTGGACACCATATTGTAAATAGTCTATTAACTAAGAGATATAAAATTAGGTGTCTTGTAAGAAAAAATAGTAATTATAAACCATTAAAAAAAACTGGTGTAGAAATTTGGTTTGGTGATTTAACAAATAAAAAAAGTATTAATGGAATAGTAGATGGAATTGACATAATCTTTCATTTGGGAGCTGTAGGTAATATTAATGCAACTTCTAAGAAATACTACAAAGAATATAGGAAAGTAAATGTTGATGGAACAAAAAATCTTTTAGAACAATGTACTAGACACAAAATTAAAAAATTTATTCATTTTAGTAGTATGGCAGTTATGGGTAACTTGAAAAAGGAAGGTTCTGTAACTGAAAATGACAAATGTAAACCAACGACACCATATGGAAAATCAAAACTGGAAAGTGAAACGATAGCTTTGAAATTTTGGAAAAAATACCAAATTCCAGTTGTTATTTTACGTCCTACTATGGTTTATGGAGAAGGTGAGAAAGAGGAAATGAAAAAAATAATAAAATTTGTAAAGCTAAGAATTGTACCAATTTTTGGAGACGGGAAAAATTTAATACACATGACATATGTAAAAGACGTTGTTCAAGCTGCAATAACAAGTTCTAAAAGAGGAAATCCAGGTGAAGTTTACATAATCGATAGTGAATGTTATACCTGGAATGAACTTGTTGATCTGATTGCTAAAAAAAATAAAATTAAAATTTTCAAATTTCACATACAGATTTCAGTATCGAAAATTATTATTAGCATAGTTGAAAAAATAAGCAATTTTTTTGGTATTATTCCACCATTTACTTCTGAAAGATTAATTAATTTGACCAACAAAAGAATATATGACATATCAAAAGCTAGGAAAGAACTTGGATATAGACCAAAAATTAAATTTAAAGTTCCATATGTATGAAAATTACGAGAATTGTGTAGATAAATATGATTGAAATTATACCAAAAATGGTTTCTTATAATATATATAAGAAATTTGGATATCCGAAAGTCATGCCTATAATATTAACGTTGTCTGTTACAGATATGTGTAATTCTAAATGCAAAACATGTAATATATGGAAAATATACAAAAAAAATCCAAAAAAATCTTCGAAAGAATTCACATTAGAAGAATATGAAAAATTATTCAAAAATTTCAAAAAATTGTTTTGGGTAACACTTACTGGTGGAGAACCATTCCTTAGAAAAGATTTAAAAGAAATAATAATTTCTTTATACAATACGACAAAACCAAATTTTTTGACTATTGCTACCAATGGTAGTATGGAGGAGAAAATTGAAAAAGATATAAGATATATATTAAAAAAATGTCCAGAAACAGATATTTTTATTAATTTATCTTTGGATGATATCGATAAATCACATGATTATATAAGAGGTATGAATAATAATTTCAAAAAATTGAATAACACATTAAAAGCTTTAAAAAAAATTAAATCAAAAAAATTGTTCATAGGTATAAATACAGTAATCTCTAAACACAATGTAAATCATATACAAGAATTGTATGAATTTGTTAGAGAAAACATAAGACCAGATTCGCACATTTTTGAGCTTGCTGAGAATAGATCAAAATTATATAATTTAAAGCTAAAACTATCTCCTAAAAAAAAGAATTATAAAAAGGCAATTAGTTTCATAATTTCTAAACTTAAAGAAGAAGATAAAGAAGGGAAACTAAATCTTATAAAATATCTCAGAATAGAATATTACAACTCATTACTTACTGGTAAATTCCCTAAGGGATTAGAAGGAATTGCATCCGCTTATATAATGAGTGATGGAGGAATATGGGCAAGTTATTCAAAAAAATATATAATTGGAAATCTAAGAGACTCTGAATATGATTTCAATAAAATATGGTTTAGTGAAAAAGGAAGAAAAACCAGAAATATTATGAATAAAAAATATAATACAACTCTAGTCAATGCATTTTATACAAACGTGTTCTCTAACTTTACTATGTTTTCTCATTTAATAGTTAAAATATTTCGTAAATATCTTAAACCACGTACGAATACATGAAAATCTCCGTTTAACAATCTTCTCATAATTTTTGTAAACATACTCTTTAAATATGTTGTATTTAAAATCAACATTATATTAGTTTTTCTCAATAGTTTTTTTAAATCGTTTTCGCTCATATAGAAATTGTGTATATAGAAATTTTTTAAATAACTATATTTTTCCCAATTTTTTTCTTGCTCTTTAGATAAACAATTATTTTTTTTACATATTTTATAGAGTTCTGTACCAGGATATGGTGTTGCTAAACTCAATCTAAATCCTTTTAGGGGCATTTTTCTTGCAAACATAATTGTGTTCATCATTTCTTTTTTTGTTTCATTTTGGAAATTTATAATAAAAAATCCATGTATATCTATACCAATTTTTTTGGTCATCTTAATTGCTTTTCTTGCTTCTTCTATTCTAAAACTTTTTTTAATATAGTCTAAAACTCTTTGAGTTCCTGATTCAAAACCATAAGAAACCTCATTACATCCTGCATTTTTCATCCATTTCAACAATTCTTCATCCACAGTATCAACTCTGGTGTTACACCACCACTCAAAAGTTAAATTTTCTTCAATCATACGTTCACATAATTCTATGACATATTTTTTATCAAGAGTAAATGTATCATCATAGAATGCAATTCTTTTAACTTCATACTTATTTTTTAAAAACTTTAATTCTTCCAAAACATTCTCAATACTTCTTCGACGTATTTTTTTTCCAGTAGTTAAGTGAGAAGCACAGAATATACAATTAAATGGACAGCCTCTAGAAGTTAGAATCAAAATACCATTTTTATATTTTTTATATTCTTCCATATTTACTATATCATAAGCAGGAAACTGTAATTTATTTAAATCCTTAATATAAGGTCTAAATGAATTAATAATAATTTTGCCGTTTTTCTTAAATCCTATTCCTTTAACATTTTTTAAAGATTTTTTATATTGAATTGTATTAACCAATTCTAAAATTGTTTCTTCACCTTCACCTATCACTACAAAATCAACATATTTATTTTGTAGTGTCTCTTTTGGCATAGTTGTCACATGTATACCTCCAAAAACTGTTTTTATATTTTTGTTTATTTTTTTAACTAATTCTGCTATCTTTAAAGCATGTGGAAAATTAGGCGTCATTGAAGTAATCCCGACTACATGCGGATTAAACATTTTAATTTCACTTCTTAATTCTTCTATAGATTTACATTCAATTTGCAAATCAATTATTTTAATTTTATGTTGATATCTCTGTAAAGATGCAGCTATGTAAGCTATATTGACTGGTAAATATACATCTGGAAATAATTCTGCTGTTTGTGATGGATTTATTAAAACAATTCTCACACTTTATCTTAATTTAAATCTTAGTTCAAAAATATATATTAAGCTATAGTATAGTCCTTTTTTTAATTTTTATATATATTTATTAACTTATATTAAATCATCATTGTTAAAATAAATATTAGTTATTATGACAATAAACGTAACCATAGGAATTCCTGTTTATAATGAAGAAAAAAATATTGGAAACCTTCTCAAACATATATTAGAAGAAAAATTTATATTTAGGTTAGATAAAGTAATTGTCATTGCTTCTGGATGCAAAGATAAAAGTGTGAATATAATTAATGATTTTACAAAAAAAAATAAAAAAATACATCTCGTTCTTGAAAAGAAAAGGGAAGGGAAATCATCAGCTGTCAATTTAATCTTAGAAAAATCGAAGAGTGATATAATTTTATTTATTGATGCAACAAATATACCAAAAATTGGAAGTATAAATCATATAATTAAAGTGTTTGGTGATAAAGAAGTTGGAGCTGCTAGTGGTAAACCAATACCAATAAGAAATAAGAATAAAACATTTGATTACGTGTCCAAACTCATATGGAAAATGCATCATAATTATTGTCTTATAGAACCTAAAATTTCTGGCGAGTTATTTGCAATCAGAAAAAATATCGTATCAGAAATACCAAAAAAAATAATAAATGATGATGTTTATTTTAATGCTATTTTAAAGAGGAAAAGATGGAAGATAGTTTATGTACCAGATGCTATTGTTTTCATGGATTATAAGAACGATTTGATTACTCATATAAAAAGGAGGAGGAGGATAGCAAGAGGATATATACAATTAATAGAGTACAATCTAAATATGTCAATACCGTTAAAAACAAAGTTTAAACTTACAATAAAAGAAATGTTTAATGATCCTAAAAATATTTTGAAAATAATGTTTGCTGTTATACTTGAAGTTATAATAAACATGTTAGCGTACTATGACACTTTAAGAGGTTGTAATCCATATTGTTGGGAAAAATAAATAAAAACTATCTTAACCCAAATTTAAGTTCAGTTATATATCTTAATGTTCTAAGAGCCTCTATCATATCAGTCTTGCTTTTTCCAGCTTTTCTCCTTTCAAAAACTATTGGAACCTCACAAATCTTAGCATGTTTTGCTTTAAAAATAATTTCCATAATAACTCTATAACCTAATGGTCTGAGAGTTAAATTTCTCAAAATATCTTTTTTGAACATAGTGAAATGAGACATAGAATCTTTTATTTTTAGATTAAGAATCTTAGAAGCAAATTTAGTAAAAATAAAACTCAGTATTTTTCTATAAATTACATCTTCTATTTTTCCTTTATCTATAAATCTTGAACCAATAACAATATCAAAATCATCAATCTTTTCCAATAAGTTTGGTATGTCTTCTGGTCTGTGGCTCCCATCACCATCCATAACAAGAACTATTTCTCCACTGGTATAACTTAAACCTTCTAGTATAGCATCTCCTAAACCAATTGATTTTCGTCTTATAAGTTTTGCTCCAACAAGCTTTGGTGGAAAATCGCTTTTATCCATTACTATAATTTCATGTTTTGTTTTGAGAACTTTATGTATTTTTCTTACCAAATATTGAATATATGGTTCATTCTTGATTGGAATTAGAACTGAAATCATTAATTAAAAATTGTAGTAAATCCTATTTATAATAGTTTTTATTTATGATTAAGCATTTAATCAAGGTTATTAGTAAAATTACTTACATTTTACTACTTAATCGTTTCTATGGATACGGTTGTCTAATAATATTGATATTTGAATTAATTCCTTTTTCAGTTATAGAATCATTCCAATCAAACAATTTTTTCTGTAACTTCATAGCAATTTCTGGTTCTTCATTAATCAAATTGTTTTTCTCATATGGATCTTCTTTTAGATTGTAAAGTTCTAATTTAGGAACACTAATACTTTGATTAATTAAAATACTCCACATTGATATTTTTTCTAAAATCTCCGGGTCATTTCTATATATTAGTTTCCATTCATTTGTTCTTATTGTGATATCATTATAGTAGAAATTTGGATGTGAATCAAAAAAAATCATATTTTTATATGCAAAATTTTGGAAATGTTTATTTAATGTTATGTTTGACAAACTAAAAGTATATGTTCCATTTAAATTTGGTTGAAGAAATTCATTTGTATAAATCAAATATTCCCATATCGGTATCCTTTCTGAAAATACATAGTCGTTAATCTCATCTTTTTTACCTTCAATAATAGATGCAAAACTTTTACCTTGAGATTGACGTGGTATGTTTATATCAACAATTTCTAATAATGTAGGCAAAACATCTATACTTTGAATTTGTGCATCAACCACCCTTTTCTGAATATTAGGACCGACAATTATAAAGGGAGATTTAATTTCTGTATCATAAATGTCATAATGTGTTATGTAATTATGTTCGTTTAGTTCTTCACCATGAATCCCATGTATAACAATTATTGTATTTTTATCTAAGTTCAATTTACTTATTTCATTAAATATCCAACCAAGAAAATCATCCACAGTAAAAATCCCGGAATCGTATAATGATATAATATAATTTATATCTGATTCATCTAATTGAATCGTGTAATTGTCTTTGTAATAAGTTAAATTATAAATAGAAAGAAGGTCAGGCCAATTAAGATACGATTTGTTATAAAATGCTCCAGAATAATTATTTTCGATGAACATATTTTTAATTGAATTATTTACATGTACACCATAAGGCCAATGGGCTGTGCCAATAGGTAACCAGAGAAAAAATTTATTATCTTTATTTTCTTTCAACCAACCAAAAACCGTAGATTTTGAAGGCAATTCTCTTTCATACCCACATTCATAAATATCAAATCCTCTGGAAAAATGTTTGTTTAAATTTAAGAAAACGTCAGAAAACTCAGGTGAAGTTGAAAAAGCAGCTGTTTTATAATCATATATTTTTAATATTTGAGGTAAAGTTAATATTGTATCATTTAACACAAAATTAAATGTATTTATACCAAGATTACTCACATATTGTGAAGTGAATAGTGTTATCTGACTTACGGGTGTTAAATATCCCTGAACAATATAATTTTTAAATAAAACACCTTTACTAGCAAACTTATCTATATTTGGTGATGTGTTTTTATCATAACCATAACATCCCAAGTGATCCGCTCTTAAAGTGTCTATAGAAATCAAAATAATATTACAATCCTTGCATTTCAAGTTATCTTGTTTTAATATTTTATTTTTATATATTACTAAAATGTTAACAACAATCAAAAAAATAACAAAAATAATTATAATAGTTTTCATAAAATTATATTCTATGTAATAACATATATTATACTCTACTTTCCCCTAAAAATCCTAGCAAAAGAAGGGGTAATTATCAAATAATCCTCATCAATGCCTACCATATCACCATTCATAGCTGAACATGTCTTTCTCAGCTTATCAACAGCACGTTTCAGTTCATTGATGTCTCTTTCCCTCAATTCTCTTATCCTTAGAAAAATAACATTACCATGCCTCAGCATCTCCTGTATCCGTTCTGTATCGGAATAGCTCTGTAAACCATCAATCTTTACTGTGACGCCAAGCTTTTCATCAAAATGAGTTGTATTAAGCTCTAGAAAATCACTTTCTGGTTCCAATTCTGGTTTCGGTTCTTTCTTTAGTTTTTCTAAAACCATTTGCTCACTTATATAAATTTTGGAATTGAAATTTAAATATCTAATCAAGTTCTCGTCTTGTCTGTTCAAGCATGCTGACTATGTTCCAGATTTTTGTTCTAGCATACATAGGCATGTTTGGGTCATTAATTATATTGTCTAATGTATGTATTGCAGTACTGATTTTGAGTTCCAAAGACTCATTACTATTTAAAAGGTTCTTAGAATCCTCAGCAGCACTCCTAATGTTCTTTGGAACAGTCCTATCATTAACCACTTCTTCTAATAATTTCAATACTGGGTCAAATTCTACCATATACATCGCCTTCATGCTATTTCTCTCAATTTATCCTGCAATTCTTTTAGTTTGCTATTAGCTCTTTCCTCTGTCTTTTCCAAGCTTTTTATCCTTATTTCAAGTGCTTCCTTGCTCTCCTGTAAATCTTTCTTCAATTCAGACACAGGCTTAGAAATCATTATATTCCCTGTAATCTTGAATGCTCTTTCTTCCTTGGTAGCATTCAGCTCTTCTATTGCTTTGTCCATCTCCATTCCATGCAACCTAAGGCTTTCTTTCTGAATTAATATAGACTGTAGTTGTTGCTGATATGCCTGAAACTGTCCTATCATCTCCTTTTGCTGCTCTGTTAGCTCTGCCATAAAATCACTTTGCTACTATTTAGACTATATGGTTTAAATCCTTTTGGATTGTGGCTCAAGAACTACCTAGCCTGAACTCTTTTGATTATTTCAGGTCGTAACTTCGAGAATATTCTCTGCCCACAATATGGACAGCTTATCTTTGACTCCATCTTAGGTATGATCTTCTTGCAACTTATACACTTGTACATTTTACTCCTCCTTCAATATCTTTGGATAATAAGTCTGGCCTGTAAATTTGTTGCCACACTTCCTACATAACCATATACCTTTTGATACTCTTTTAACATAAGGTAGATTGCATCTTGGACACACATGTCTCTGTCTCTGTATGGCTTCTATCCTTGATACCATAGACCTGACTTTTTTTCCATATCTGCTTCCAAACCTACCAGCAGTACCTATCTTCTTTTTTCTTCCCATAATTCACCTTATTATCTTGAATTCCTTTCTTGAAGTTAGGTTCTCAAGTATAAGTTTCAACTGATCGTCTGTTATGGCTTTTCCAATCTTTCCTGTCTGATATAATTGAACCAGATAGAGTTCTAGTTGTGTTGCTAAATCCGGTTTGACTAATCTCAATCTTGACATTCTTTCTATTGCATCTTTTGTCATAAGCTTTCTGAGAATAATCTTCTTCATTTCCTCTACTTTCTTCATGTCTTCCATATCTGTACCATTCATCTAACTCGCCTTTGCAACTGTATCCAAGAATTTCAGTCCTTTATTTGATATTTTCCTTCCTTTTTTACATTTCTCTATATATCCAGCAGCCTCTAACTGATGTATGATTTTTCTTATTATCGCTCCTGATGCTTTTCTAAAATGAGCTGGCTGATGTCCCAGATTTTTCCTTCCGCCAAAATAACTTCTTAATCTCTCAGTACCCACAGGACCATCAAGATAAATTCTCCTTAAAACTGATGCAGATCTAATATACCAAAAATCTGGCTGTTCAGGCGGCCTGTCCTTATGTACACCTGACTTGACAAAATTAGCCCATTGAGGAGGAGAGATTTCTTTAATATTCTTTAGTTCTTCCTTTAGCTTATTTATGAATTTACCTGATTCTATGTCTCTTACCGAAACCATACTATATCCTTTAGTTATTGAAATTATTTAAACTATTTTCATATTTATAGGATTATGTATCTATATAGTAGGCGGCAAACAAAACCAAAAAGAAGTAAATTGAAGGTGAAATATAATAATAAAATTTTTGTGAAAATAAATGAGAAAGTAAAAATAAATGTACTTGGAATAGGTACACTAGGTATGGGTGGATGGATTTTAAGGGACAATTCCCGTGACAAAGAATGTATTGATGCAATAAAAACTGCTATAAAATTGGGTATGACTCATATCGATACTGCAGAAGTCTATGGTAATGGACATACTGAAGAACTTATAGGAGAGGCGATAAAAGATGTTCCAAGAAAAAAATTATTTATAACAACTAAAGTATACAAAAATCATCTCCACTATAACGATGTAATTCAAGCTGCAAAAAATAGCCTTAAAAGAATGAGAACAAATTACATTGATCTATATTTGATTCATTGGCCAAACCATAAAGTATCTTTAAAAGAGACTATGAAAGCAATGGACTTTCTCGTTGAAAATAAACTTGTCAGATTTATAGGTGTGAGTAATTTTTCTTTAAATTCAATGAAGAAAGCTCAATCTTACACAAAAAACAAGATTGTTGCAAACCAAGTTGAATATAATATATTACAAAGATGTCCTGAAAAAAATCTTTTAGATTATTGCCAAAAAAATGGCATTTTACTTATTGCATATAGACCACTTGCAGGAGGAAAACTTGTAAGAGGAAGAAACAAACTTCTTGATGAATTGTGTAGAAAATATAAAAAAACAAGAGCTCAGATAGTACTAAATTGGTTAATCTCTAAAGATAATGTAATTACAATCCCGAAAGCATCTGTTCAACATATTAAAGAAAACTGTGGTGCTATAGGGTGGCATTTAAGCAAGGAAGATTCTAAAAAAATTGAGAAATATTTCTGGAAATTTTGGTTTTTTTCAAATTTATTTAGAAAACCTCTAAGATTTTTAGGAAATGTTGCAATAAACATACTTCCTGAGAAGAACATAGAAAAAATAGAATTATCTTATGATAATCTATTTAGAAAATTAAGAAAGTTGCATATGAGATAAAGAAATTAATAGAATTTCAAATGAAATTATTATTTATATAGTTGACGACTAATTTTCCCGCACTTCAGACACTTCTTGACAATTGTCTTAGTCTTACTATCAATTCTAGTCTGCTCTGTAGAACCTGGAAGCAATAAACTGTTACAAGATCTGCAGAATTTTCTCTTCAATTTTTTTGATAATCTGACATTATACCTTAATCCAATTTTTCTAGCCAGTTGAATATGTCTCATGCTGCGTTCAGGATATTTCTTGAATTCCTCTTCTGCTAAATTGAAAAGAATTTCTATCCTTTCGTTTGCTATGTCCTGTTGCCAAGTTGGTTTTTGCATAATTATTATCTTGAATGGGATCTCTGGGATTTGAACCCAGGTCTGAAGCTCCCAAAGCTCCAATGCTAGACCAAGCTACACCAAGATCCCTCTATTAGTTATTGACAATTATTTTTTAATATATAAAAGATCTTTAATTATAACTAATTTTACCCACAAGGTAAAAACTACATATCTAAAAATTCTTTTCCATATATCTAATCTGCTAGTTCTCCAAGTCCACATTTTCCTTGAAAGTAATCTGCTAGTTCTCCAAGTCCACATTTTCCTTGAAATAACACCATAATCTTCAGGATTTATATCAATATTTGATCCAGGACTGAGTCTACAAATCAAATGATTTATGAAATAAAAATAGTTGTTATTTCTAGAAACAAATTTTAGAGTTTGTACAAAATCTTTGAATGATTCTGTTGGAAATCCTACCATGAAGGTGGCTCCGACTTCTATACCTGCATTATTAGTTAACCTCAAAATATTCTCCCCTTCTTCTACTTTATAGCGTCTATTCATAGCATTGAGAACATTTTGAGATCCAGTCTCTACACCATAAAAAAGCCTGCCACATCCAGCTTTCTTCATTTTTTTAAAAAGTTTAAAATTCATCTCCTTTCTAAATCTGATAAATCCAGTCCAAAGTATATCTAAATTATTTTTTATAATCAAATCACATAATCTATCCAGTTCTTTAATATTACCATTAATCATCAAATCAGCAAATGCAAATCTTTTCACATTATAATTATCTCTTAGATATTTTAACTCAGAAAATACTTTTTTAGCAGATTTAAATCTAAAACAATTCCCAAAAATATTTACCATATCACCGCAATACGTACATCGATACATACATCCTCGCGAAGAGGATATAGAAAGATAAAGTTTTACATAATCAGATAAATTGAAATCATTATAATCAGGTGTCGGTAATTTTTCCAACTGTATCAATTCAGATTCACCACCATCAACAATTTTTCCATTAAATTTTGATAGCATTCCTTTATACGATTTTTTCATAGTTCCATGCTCTAAATCATATAATATTTCAGCTAGCGAATTCTCTCCTTCTCCTACACAAACAAAATCAACATAATCAAGATTTATATACACGTGACCATGTAGACGACAATTTGAACCACCAAAAATTATTATTTTATCTCTAGCTTTTTCTTTTATTTTTTGTGCTAGGATTTGAGTAAATAAAGAACCACTTGAATATACTGAAAACCCTATAATTTGTGCGTCAGTTTTGATAATTTCATTGACCCACCTGTCAAAAATCTTATCATTTAAAAATATATTTAATTTATACAAAAATTTATTCCATGTGATTTGATAAACTGATGCTAAATGTTTCCAGATGATGTAATAGAATTTATTTTTTTTATAAAAATTTATATTAAAATCAAATACTGATACGTTGTATTTTTTTTCCCTTAAAAAAGCGCTTAAAGTAGCCAGTGAAAATGGAGGGCTCTGAACCGTCCAGAATGGTGCTTGAACTAAAACTACTTTAATTCCTTTTTTCATATTATTACTAATTTTTGTATTTATTTAAAATCATAATTTTTTTTAACTTATAACAATATAACTAGTAATTATTATTAATGAAAATTAAGTGGTTAGCTCATATTAAAATAATTATCATTTTAATTTTTATCTTAACTATTATTTTAATTATCTATTCATTTCTATATTATAGATTAAATAAAAGTGATGAATTTAGCTATAAAGATTATAATGTAATATTTGTTTCTTTTGATGCACTCCAAGCCAACCATGTACATAATTTAGGATATTATAGAAATATAACTCCTACTATAGACAAAATGGCATCTAAAGGTTTCAATTTCAAACAAGCAATTAGTGTGTCTTCATGGACTGTTCCATCAAGCATGTCCTGGTTTACTGGTGTATATCCATCCCAACATAAAGTAGTTAATAAATTTTCAAAATATACTGAAGAAGAAAAAGTAATTTCAAATCTTAAAAAATTGTCACCAGACATAATAACTTTAGCTGAAATATTAAAGCAGAATGGATATTCTACAGCTGGATTTACAGGTGATGCAGGCGTTAATGGGGTCTTTGGTTATAACCAGGGATTTGATGTATATTTTGACAATACAACACAGTTTTCTGGTATGGAAGTGAGTTCTCCTAAAGCTATTGAATGGATAAAAAACAACAAGGATAAAAAAATCTTCTTATTCTTACATGGTTATGACTCTCATGGTCAATACGAACCAGAAGATGGTTTTGATTACAAGTTTGTGGACGCTGACTATGATGGAATTTATAATGGAAGTAGACAACAACAAGCAAAACTCAGAGAAGAAGGACTTGAGAAAGGCTATCTAAATCTAACAGAAGATGATGTTAAATTTTGGAGGGCTATATATGATGAAAAGATTAATCGAGCTGATGAAAAGTTTGCCAAATTTCTTGAGGAATATGAAAAATTCGGTTTGATGGACAGAACTATATTCATTTTAACTTCTGATCATGGCACAGAAGTTTATGAACATAATAGAATTGACCATGGATTTAGTCTGTATGATGAATTGATTCATATTCCATTGATTATTATATTGCCTGAAACAAAAGGAAGAAAGATAGATACTCAAGTAAGTTCTATTGATATAATGCCTACCATTTTGGAATTATTAGATATGAGCCCAGACCAAAAAGTTAAAAATCAGATGAAGGGAATTAGTTTGATACCTTTGTTTAAGGGAAAAGATATGAAAATAGATGCATACTCTGAAACTGATTATCGTCTATATACACATAAAAAATCAATAAGAACTTCAGATGGATGGAAATTCATTTACACATTTGCTGAATATCAGAATAAAAATGATAAAAAAGAACTTTACAACCTAAAAGAAGATCCATATGAAAGAATAAATTTGATTGAAAAAGAACCTAAAATTGCTTATGAATTAGAACAAAAGTTGTTTGCATGGATTAAGGATCAAAATATATCATATTCTAGCCAATTAGGATGTTCACCTGTTTATATGACACAATGTCAATAAATTTTAAATGAAAAAATATCTCGGTACTCATTGAAAAGTAAAACGAACGGAGAATTTTATACTAAAAGAATACCATTTTTAATTATATGGTTTATGAAACTGTCTCAGGTAGATTAAAGAAAGACCTGGAGAAATTCGGAACAAAAGCTGCCGGATACATAGGCAAACATATAGTAGGAACCGGTGAAGAGGCTCATCTGACTACAAAAGTATATCTCGATCTTCTAAGACCGCATGTTATTCTCATTTGTGGAAAAAGAGGTTCTGGTAAGTCTTATTCAGCAGGTACCATAATAGAAGAGATACTTTCATTGGAAAAAGAGTATGCTAGTAAGATTGGATGTGTGATTTTTGATCCAATTGGAATTTACTGGAGCATGAAATTTCCTAACGAATTGGAAGCAGACCAATTGAAAGAATGGAAACTAGAACCGAAAAAATTCGACCAACTTAAAGTATATGTACCATTGGAACTGAAAGACCTCTACATAAAAGCAGGCATTCCAGTAGATTACACAGTTTCCATATCGCCAAAGGATTTCTCGTCTGATGACTGGGTACTAGCATTTAGTCTAAATAGAACATCACAAGAAGCCATAACATTGGGGAGAAAATTTAATGAAATGGTTGAGGAAGGAACTGACTTTGGAATTGATGATTTTATCATAAGGATAAAAGACGATAGGATAGCTAACCAGGAAATAAAAAATGTTTTGATAAATCTTTTGGAAGCTGCAAAAGGGTGGGGGATATTTTCAAAAGGTGGGATGAATATTTATGACATAGTAAAGCCT